>SAMEA5043657__coassemble_21_pt1 | contig 54499 bp, 52 predicted proteins | sample SAMEA5043657__metabat2_low_PE_001 | metagenome-assembled genome bin SAMEA5043657 (sample SAMEA5043657) | Gadus morhua
GAGGATAGGAAGTTGCCAATCTTTTTTTTATTTTTTGTAAAAATCATGTTATAATTTTAGAAAAAAGGGGAGATTATGAAAAAAATAATATTTTTAGATAGAGATGGAACTATAAATGTTGAAAAATCATATTTACATAAATGGGAAGACTTTGAATTTGAAAAAAATGTAATTGTTGGATTAATAGAGCTTAAAAAGTTAGGGTATGAATTTATAGTAGTTACAAATCAATCTGGAATAGCTAGAGGATATTATACAGAGGAAGATTTAACTTTATTAAATAGTAAGATGATAGAAAAATTAAAAGAGTTTGAAATTGATATACTTGATTGTTTTTATTGTCCTCATCATTTGGAAAAGGGGATAGGAAAATATAAAATAGATTGTTCATGTAGAAAACCAAATCCTGGAATGATATTCAAAGGATTAGAAAAATATGAGATAGATGTAAAAAACTCGTATATGGTTGGAGATAAACTAAGTGATTTAGAAGCGGGAGAAAAAGCAGGTTTAAAATCAATATTAGTAACAACAGGTTATGGAAAAAATATTGAAAAAGAGTGTAATAAAAAATATAGTGTAGCTAAAGATTTATTAGAAGTTGCAAAAATTATAAAATAAAAATAGCACCTTTGTAGGGTGCTATTTTTTAAAATAGTATTTTTATTAAGATAAGGGCAGAAATAACTTGAACACTTCCAACAGCTAAACCATAAAGAGAGGCTTTAGGTCCTTGAGCTATTAGCTCAGCAATTTTAACTCTCATTCCAATTCCAGCAAGAGCTATTATTTCAAATTTTGAAGAAATCGATTTGAAAATTTTAGAGATTTCTATAGGAATTAAACCGATAGAAAAAAGTGAACAAAGAATAAAAAATCCAATTATATACCAAGGAACAGATATTTTATTTTTTTTCTCTTTAGCATAAGTTTCTTTTTCTAAAACAAATTCAGTGTCATTAATAATTTCTTGTTCATCTTGAAAAGAGTGTCTTTTGGCAAAAAACATCACTACAAAAACTAAAAATACAATTCTAACAATTTTAAATATAGTTGCCATTTCTAAAACATGTTCATTGACCATACTTCCAGCAGCAACAACTTGTCCAACCGATTGTAAAATACCACCTAATAAAGCAGATGTTTTTAATGGGTCAAAATTGAAAAGTGTTTTAGCAATTGGAATTAATGCAAACATAAGAACAGTTCCTGTTAGGTTAACAATAGTTATTGATATACCTTTTTCAGCATCTTCAGCTTTAACAACAGGAGCAGTTGCTCCAATAGCAGAAGAACCGCAAACAGCGTTACCACTAGCCATTAAAGATTGGAATTTTTTGGAAAAACCTAATTTTTTTCCTAAAAATATAGCAGCACTAAGGGTAATAATCATTTGAATTAAAATAAATCCAATTCCATTAAAACCTAGTTGAAAAATAGTTTTAACACTTAAAGTTCCACCTAAAAGAACAATTGAATATGATAATAAATCACTTTCAGAAAATTTTGAGCCATCTGCAAACTTTTTTGATTTTGCAAAAGTATTACCGGCTAAAATTCCAAAGAATATAGCTAAAGGAGCACCACCAATACTTGGGATAAATTTACCAAAGAAAACACCTAGTTGAGCTAGAAAAATACAAAGAACAACTCCAGGAATTCTAGATTTAAATTGATTGATATATTTCATTTTACAAATCTCCTTATTAATTTAATTTATTGGTTATTATAACACTTTTTTGTGAAAAATAAAACAATTTTCTGAATCGATATTCAAAAATAAAAAAGATAGCTTCTTTTATACATAAGACCTTAATTTGAAAGGGATTTGAACTACCTATAAAATTGACTATTAAATCTAATTATGGTACTATATGAAATAGTAGAACATAAAAAAAGACTAGGAAGGATAAGGGAATGTTAGGAGATTTATTAAAGAAAATTTTCGGTACAAGAAATGACAGAGAGATAAAAAGAATTAAAAAATTAGTAACATTAATAAACTCGTTAGAACCAGAAATAGAAAAACTTACAGATGAAGAATTAAAAGGAAAAACAGAGGAATTTAGAGAAAGACTTGAAAAGGGTGAAACTTTAGATGATCTTTTAGTTGAAGTTTTTGCTATTGTAAGAGAAGCATCAAAAAGAGTTCATGGAATGAGACATTATGATGTACAATTAGTTGGTGGAATTGTTCTTCACGAAGGTAAAATAACAGAGATGAAAACCGGAGAAGGAAAAACATTAGTAGCAACAGCTCCTGTTTATTTAAATGCCCTTAGTAAAAAAGGTGTCCATGTAATAACAGTAAATGATTATCTAGCACAAAGAGATAGAGAAATAATGGCTAAAGTTTATGATTTCTTAGGATTAACATCAGGAGTAATAATTAATGGTTTAGAAAATGATGCAAGAAAATCTGCTTATTTAGCTGATGTAACATATGGTACAAACTCTGAATTTGGTTTTGATTATCTAAGAGATAATATGGTAAATAGTGCAGAAAATAAAGTTCAAAGACCATTAAATTTCTGTATTGTTGATGAAGTAGATTCAATACTAATTGATGAAGCAAGAACACCACTTATTATTTCAGGAGCAGCTTCTGAAACAACAAAATGGTATGGAATATTTTGTCAAATTGCTTTTAGATTAGAAAGAAGTACAGAAACTGAAAAAATAGAAGCAAAGCAAAAGAAAGAAATGACAATTCCTGATGAACAGTGGGGAGACTATGAAGTTGATGAAAAAACTAAAAATATAGTATTAACAGATAAAGGAATTAGAAATGTAGAACAAATGTTAAATATTGATAATTTATATTCACCAGAGCATGTTGAGTTAACTCATTACTTAAATCAAGCATTAAAAGCTAAAGAGCTATTTATAAAGGATAGAGACTATTTAATAACAGAAGGAGAAGTTATTATAATAGATGAGTTCACAGGAAGAGCTATGGAAGGAAGAAGATACTCAGATGGACTACATCAAGCAATAGAAGCTAAAGAAGGCGTTCATGTAGCGGGAGAAAATCAAACTTTAGCGTCAATAACACTTCAGAATTACTTTAGAATGTATAAAAAATTAGCAGGAATGACTGGTACTGCAGAAACTGAGGCTTCTGAATTTATGCATACATATGGTTTAGAAGTAGTTGTAATACCAACAAATAAACCAATAAAAAGAACTGATTTTCCAGACTTAGTTTATAAAAATAAAAAAGAAAAAATAGATGCAATTATAAAAAGAATAGAAGAGCTTTATATTAAGGGACAACCGGTTCTTGTAGGAACAGCTTCAATTAAAAGTTCAGAAGAACTTTCTAATTTGTTAAAAGATAAAAAAATTCCACATAATGTTTTAAATGCAAAACTTCATGCTAAAGAAGCTGAAATTGTATCACAAGCTGGAAGATATCAAGCTGTTACAATAGCTACAAATATGGCTGGTAGAGGAACAGATATTATGCTTGGAGGAAATCCAGAATTTAGAGCTATGGATGAAATTGGAAATATTGATGTAGTTGAAGCTCCAGGTGTTTTAAATAAATATAAAAAAGAGTGTGAAGAGGAAAAACAAAAAGTTATAAGTCTTGGAGGATTATTTATTTTAGGAACAGAAAGACATGAATCTAGAAGAATAGATAATCAATTGAGAGGAAGAGCTGGAAGACAGGGAGATCCTGGAGCCTCTGAATTTTATCTATCTTTAGAAGATGATCTTATGAGATTATTTGGTTCAGAGAAAATTCAACATGTTATGGAAAGATTAGGATTACCAGAAGGGGAATCTATTCAACATAAAATGATAAATAGAGCGATAGAAAATGCTCAAAAGAAAGTTGAATCTAGAAACTTTGGTATTAGAAAAAATCTTCTTGAGTTTGATGATGTTATGAATAAACAAAGAGAAGCAATATATGCAAGTAGAAATGAAGCTTTAGAGAAAGAGGATTTAAAAGAGACAATATTAGGAATGTTAAAATCTAGTATTTCAGATATCGTTGTGGAAAGATTTGTTGGAGAATATAAAGAAGAATGGGATATTAAAGGTGTAGCTGAACTATTAAAAGAAAAGTATGATTTTGAAATAACAGATTTCGAAGAATATAAAGGATTAACAGTTGAAGAATATGTAGATATTCTTTTCAATAAAATACTGGCTCAGTACGAAGAGAGAGAAAATGAATTGACTTCAGAAATAATGAGAAAAGTTGAAAAATATGTATTGTTTGAAGTAGTAGATTCAAGATGGAGAGAACATTTAAAAGCACTAGATGCTTTGAGAGAAGGAATTTATTTAAGATCTTATGGACAAAAAGATCCGTTAGTTGAATATAAGATAATTTCAGGAGATATGTATTCTAAAATGCTTTCAACTATTAAAACTGAAGTAACATCATATATGTTTAAAGTTGTAGTGAAAAATCCTGAAGATGAAATTCTTGAACCAGGAGATATGGAAGAGTTAGATTATGATTCACCATGTTCTTGTGGAAGTGGAAAAATATACGGAAAATGTTGTGGAAGAGTGTAGGGAGGAATAATGAAAAAGGTTATTTTACTGATAATGATGGCATCTCTTGTAGGATGTAGTGCTTTAAGAAGAAATGACGTAAATATTCAAGAAAAATATAAAATAAATACTGTTGCAATGAAAAATTGGGAAGAAACTTTTGGAAAAGTAATGGTAGGAGAATCTGAATTAGAAGATTGGTATGGAGCAGAAAATCCTATAAAATTCTTGGCTCAAACAGGTAAATTAGATGAAAAACAGGTTAAATTTTTAGATTCTTTAAAAACAGAAAAAACTATAACAGAAGATCAACAAGAAAAGTTTATATCTATTTTAGATAAAATTGTAGATAAGTTACCAAGAGAATATTTTTTAAAGGATGAAAATTTAAAAGATCCAAGTGGACTTGCTAAATATATGGTGACTCAATCATATATTAGATTACAAAATCCATCTAACCATATAAAAGATAAAGTAGCTACACAAGAGGAATGGAATGAGATAATAGCTTATTCTAAGCAAAATGATATGTCAGAAAAAGACACTAAGAATTTCAGAAAACTTTTAAATAGATTTATGAAAAGAAGTGAATTTTTTGATTCAAGATCATGGTATACAATAGAAGTATCACCAAGAATGATCCAAGTAAATAATATTTATAAAAAAGAGGATAAAACAAAATTAGAGAAAAATAATATAAATGCAAAAGCAATGTATATTGCTTATTCTGAGTATTTTTCGAAATTAGATAAATGGGATGATTAAAAAATAAAATTATGGCGCCTTTTTAAGGCGCCATAATTACTTGAAAAGCAAATATTTCTTTTAGGAGGAGTTTATATGAGCTTAGACACTAAATATTATGATTTGCATTTACATACAACTTATTCAGATGGAACTTTTTCTGTAAAAGAACTTTTAGAAAGAGCAAAAAGAAATGGAATGAGTGGAATTTCTATAACTGATCATGACACAATGGATGGAATTGAAGAAGGAATAGAAGAATCTAAAAAAATAGGTATTGATTTTATCCCTGGAATAGAGTTCTCTTGTTCTTTAGAAGGATTAGAAATTCATATATTAGGTTATTTTTTAGATATTCATTGTGAAAAATTAAAAATAAATTTAGAAAAACTTAAAGAAGCTAGAGATGAAAGAAATATTAAAATTGTTAAGAAGTTAAATGATAGAGGACTAAAAATAACTTTAGAAGATATAAAAAAAGAGGCTGTTGGAAATATAGTTAGTAGAGCTCATATTTGTAATGCAATGATGAATAAAGGGTATGTATATTCAAAAGGCGAAGCTTTTAAACAGTATTTAGGAAGAACAGGATCAGCTTATGTTGAGAAAAGAGATTCAAATCCAATTGAAATAATAAAATTAATAAAAGAGTGTGGAGGAATATCTTCTCTTGCACACCCTATTTTTATTTGTGAATCAAGAGAGAAAATAGAGAAGATTTTAGAAAAGTTAATAGATGCAGGATTAGATGGAATAGAAACAAACTATAGTTCTTATACATCAAAAGAAAAAAAATATTTTTCAAAATTAGCAGATAAATATAATTTATTAAAAACTGGTGGTTCTGATTTCCATGGAGAGAATAGAATTGGAATAGATATTGGGAAAGCTTATATTTATGGTGAAGATGTAGAAAAATTTATGAGTAGAAAATAAGGAGGTAAATTATTATGATTATAGTAACAGGAGCTGCAGGATTTATAGGAAGTGCTTATATTTGGAAATTAAATGAAATGGGAATAACAGATATTTTAGCTGTTGATAAATTAAGACATGAAGAAAAATGGTTAAATTTAAGAAAGAGAGATTATACCGACTGGTGTGATAAAGAGGAGTTATTTGATTGGCTTGCAGTTGAAGAAAATGCTAAAAAAGTTACAGGGGTATTACATATGGGAGCGATTTCTGCAACAACTGAAACTGATGGTGACTTATTGATGAAAAATAACTATGAATATTCTAAAAAGTTATGGGAATTTTGTACAAAAAGAGATATAACTTATGTGTATGCTTCATCAGCAGCAACTTATGGTGGAGGAGAACAAGGATATTCTGATGAAGGAACACCAGAAGAATTAAAGAAATTATTACCTTTAAATAAATATGGATATTCTAAAAAGTTTTTTGATGATTGGGCATTTAAACAAAAAGAAGCTCCAAAACAATGGATAGGAGCTAAATTCTTTAATGTTTATGGTCCACAAGAGTATCATAAAGGAAGAATGGCATCAATGGTATTCCATACTTTTAATCAATATGAGGAAAATGGTGGAGTAAAATTATTTAAATCTCATAAAGAGGGATATAATGATGGGGAGCAGCTTAGAGATTTTGTTTATATTAAAGATGTAGTTGATATGCTTTACTTCTGTATGTTTAATAAAGTACCATCAGGAGTTTATAATATAGGAACTGGAAAAGCTAGAAGTTTCTTTGATTTATCTATGGAAACAATGAAGAATGCAAGTGAAAATTTGAAATTAAAATCTGAGCATGTAATTGAATTTGTACCAATGCCTGAGGATTTAAGAGGAAGATATCAATATTTTACAGAGGCATCAATGGATAAGTTAAGAGAAGCAGGATATAATAAACCATTCCACTCTTTAGAAGAGGGAGTAGCAGATTATGTATCTTATTTAAAAAAGGAAGATAGTTACCTATAGGAGGAGTAATGAACCCATTTTTACTAGTTATAATACTAGGAATAGTTGAAGGAATGACAGAGTTTGTACCTGTAAGTAGTACAGGACATATGATACTTGTAGAAAGATTTATAAACTCACCACAGGTATCAAAAGGATTTATGGATAGTTTTTTAGTTATAATTCAATTTGGAGCAATTTTATCAGTTGTTGCTTATTTTTGGAAAGACTTAACTCCCTTTGTGAAGACAAAAGAGGAGTTTAATAAAAAATTATCGTTGTGGAGTAAAATTATTGTTGGAGTTTTACCAGCTGGAGTAATTGGACTTTTAGCAGATGATTATATATCAGAGTTTTTTATGGATAATACAACAATAGTAGCCTCTATGCTGATTTTATATGGAATTATTTTTATTTTAATTGAAAGAAAAAATTTAAAGGGAAATATTAATTCTATAAAAGAGATATCTTATAAACTTGCATTAACAATTGGATTTTTTCAATGTTTAGCAATGATACCAGGGACATCTCGTTCAGGAGCTACAATATTAGGAGCACTACTTTTAGGAGTTTCTAGAGGAGTTGCAGCAGAGTATTCATTCTTTTTAGCAATTCCAACAATGGCAGGAGCAACATTATTAAAATTATTAAAAAATGGGTTGAATTTTACTACTTTAGAGTGGCAATTATTAGGAATAGGGTCAGTTGTATCTTTTGTGGTAGCATATATTGTTATAAAATGGTTTATGGGGTATATTCGTCAAAAGACATTTAAGGTCTTTGGAATTTATAGAATCATTTTAGGTATTTTAGTTTTACTTTTAATGAAATAAAAGAATTGGAGTTGGAGCAGTGTCAATAGTAACAAACTTTCCTCTAAGCGAAAAAAGTGTTGAGGAATTTATAAGAATATTATTACCTGAGGGTATGGATAAAAATATAGTAGCAAAAGCAAAGAATATAAATAATACAATAGAAATTGAAGTTGAAATTGATGGTAAAAAAGGAATAATGATAGAGGAAGATTTTGAACATTTAGTTGAAGATCAGAAAGTAATTATGTTGAAAGGAACTTTATTAAAGGCATATGAAAAGAAATATCCTTGGGGAAGTTTAATAGGAGTTCGTCCTACTAAAATGACAAGAAGATTTTTAAATATGGGATTTCCAAAAGATAGAGTGAAAAAATTATTGAAAAATATGTATTTAGCAACAGATGAAAAGATAGAGCTGTTAATGCAAGTTATAGAAACAGAAGAGAAACTCTTGAATAAAGAAAGAATGAACATGTATATTGGAATACCTTTTTGTCCATCAAAATGTAGATATTGTTCTTTTGCATCTTATGAAATAGGAAGTGCTCTTGGAAGATTTTATAAAAGTTTTGTAGAAACTCTTCTTGAAGAGATAAAACTTGTTGGAGAACTTTCAAGAGAAAAAGATTTTAAATATGAATCGTTATATATTGGCGGAGGAACTCCAAGTACATTGACAGTTGAAGATACAGAAAGAGTTTTAAAGGCTATACATGAGAATATCAATCTGAGTAATTTAAAAGAATTTACTTTTGAAGCTGGAAGAGAAGATGCTATAACGAGAGAAAAATTAGAGGTTTTAAAAAAATATGGTGTTGATAGGGTTAGTTTAAATCCTCAAACCTTTAAAGAAAAAACACTTAAAGACTTAAATAGAATTTTTAATAGAGAACACTTTGATAAAATTTATAAAGATATAAAAGAATTAGGATTTATTTTAAATATGGATATTATACTAGGTCTTCCTGGGGAAAGTATAGAAGATATTTTCAATACATTAAATGAGTTAAAAAAATATGATATTGAAAATTTAACAGTACATGCTTTAGCGAAGAAAAAAGGTTCACCATTATATAGAGAAAACTTTGTTGAGTCAGAGGTAGAAAGAGTTTTAGTTGAGAATAAAATAAAAGAATTAGTTTTTGAAAAGGGAATGAAACCTTATTATATGTATAGACAAAAAAATAGCTTAGATTGGGGAGAAAATGTGGGGTACTCAATACCAGGATATGAGTCTAGATTTAATATAGAAATGATAGAGGAAAATCAACAAACTATGGGTCTTGGTGGAGGAGCTATAAGCAAATCTATGAAAAAAGAATCTGAATATATAGATCAAATAACAAGACTTGTAAATCCTAAAGATCCAGCTTTGTATATTGCAGAGATGAAAATGAGACATTTAAAAAAAATAGAGTTATTTTCAGAATAGGAGAGTTATGAAAAAAATAGTTTTTTTTATGATATTTTTATGTAACATATCTTTGATTTATCCACAATTAAATAGTAGCTTTAAAGTTATTCAAGGAAGAAATACTTTAGATGAAAAAGGAATGCTATTAGATATAAATAGAGCTTCAAAAGCAGATATGTTAAAAGTAAGCATCTCTAAAGGATATGTAGATAAAATAATTGAATATAGAGATATAACTGGTGGTTTTAAAAATCTAAAGGATATGAGAAGAATATCTGGAATTGGTAAAAAAACTTTTGAAAGATTGAAAGTTTTCTTTAAAATATCATCAAATATTACTTTAAAAAATTTTAATATAAATTCTGCAAATTTAAAAGTTTTAAAATACTATGGTTTTAATAAAAAAGAGATAAAAAAAATAGAAATATTTAGAAAAAAACAAAAAATTAGAAATAATAATCAATTTAAAAAAATTATTTCTAAGGAAAAATATAAAGAGTTAAAAGATATTGTATCTTTTTAAAAAGGAGTAAAAATGAGTAAAGTAATTAGAGGAACAACAAAAAGCTCAAGATTTGTTCTTGTAGATGCAAAAGAGATTGTTCAAGAAGCATTAAATATTCACAAATGTAGTCCAACAGCCATAGCTGCTTTTGGAAGATTATTATCTGGGACAGTAATGATGGGAACCACATTAAAAGGAAATGATGTTTTAACACTTAGAACAACAACAGATGGACCATTATCAACAATGATAGCAACTATTAATAAAGATGGAATAAAGGGTTACTTGTCTAATCCAGAGGTAGATTTGCCATCTCTTGAAAATGGACAACCAGATGTTAAAAATTTAATTGGAAAAGGAGTCTTAAATGTAATTAAAGATTTAGGACTTAAAGATCCGTATGTGGGAGTATCAACTATAGAAGATGGAGAAATTGCATATGATATAGCTTATTACTATGTTACGTCAGAGCAAACACCAACTGTTATAGCACTTGGTGTAGAATTAGAAAATGAAAATACAGTTAGATCAGCAGGAGGGTATATGATTCAATTAATGCCAAATGCTGAAGAGAGTTTTATTTCTAAATTAGAAAATAAAATAGGAGCTATAAGAAATATAACTGAATTATTTAAAGGTGGAATGGATTTAGAAAGAATATTACATCTACTATATGAAGATATGGAAGATGAGAATAATACTAAGTTAATAGAAGAATACAGTATTTTAGACACGAGAGAAGTTAATTATGCTTGTGATTGTAATAGTGAAAAATTTTATAAAGGAATAATAACTTTAGCTAAAGATGAATTGGAAGATATATTAAAAGAGAATGGAAATATTGAGGTTCAATGTCATTTTTGTGGGAAAAAATACTCTTTCTCAAGAGAAGATTTAAAAGACGTTTTATAATTAAAGACAAAAAGAAGGTTGGGAACAATCTTCTTTTTTATTATTGCAGTATTGATAATAGTATAAAATTAGAACGTAATAATAAAAATATAGACAAAAATAGATAAATATGGTATATATAAGTACGTTTAAAAATTTAGGACATTATGGAGGGGGAAATGATTAAATTAATAGGAATATTAATTATATTAGTAGGATTTGTTATTAAGTTAGATACAATTGCCGTTGTATTAGCAGCAGGAGTAGCTACAGGATTAGTTGCAGGAATAGATTTTGTTGAAATTTTAGAGATTTTAGGAAGTGCTTTTATTCAAACAAGATATATGACATTATTACTTTTAACTTTAGCAGTTGTAGGAATATTAGAAAGAAATGGTCTTAGAGAAAGAGCTTCAATTTGTATATCAAATTTAACAGGAGCAACAGCAGGAAAAGTTTTATCAATATATGTTTTTATTAGAATGGTAGCAGCAGCTTTATCAATAAGACTTGGTGGACACGTTCAATTTATAAGACCGCTAATTTATCCTATGGCTAAGGGAGCTATAGAAAAAAATGGAGGAATAACAGAGGAAATTGATGAGGATTTAAAAGGATATACAAATACAGCGGAAAATTACGCTAATTTTTATGGTCAAAATGTGTTTGTTGCTTCAGCAGGAGTTCTTCTTATTGTAGGAACTTTACAAGAATTAGGAGTTAAAGTAGAGGCATATTCAGTATCTAAAGCTTCTATTCCAGTTGCCTTAGTAGCTTTATTACTTTCGTTTATTCAATATTATCGTATGGATAAGAAATTTGAAAAAATGAAAGAAAATAACAAAAGCAAATAGGAGGAGCAATGAATATAAAATTAATGTTAGAAATGATGTATGTGTTGTGTGGAATTGTTTTAATTGTAAGTGGAATTTACTCAATAATAGATAAGGAAAATCCCAAGAGAATAGGATCAGGAATGTTTTGGTTTATATTTGGATTTTTATTTATTGGAGGACCATATATAAGTCCAGTTGTAGTAGGAGCATTACTTTTAGTTATGGGAGTACTAAGTGCAACGAAACAAGTATCTATGGCTAATTTTACAAATAGTAGTGAAAAATTCAGAGTTGAACAAGCAAAGAAAATAGGAAATAAATTATTTGTTCCAGCTATAATGATAGGAGTTGTAGCATTTTCAGTAGCACAATTTACAAATTTAGGTGGACTTATAGGATTAGGATTAGGAGCTATTACAGCTTTAATTATAGCAATGGTTGTAACTGGTGAAAAAGTTGATAAGATTCCATATGATTCAAGTAGAATACTTCAGCAAATGGGAGTAACAATTGTTTTACCACAACTTTTAGGATCTTTAGGTTCAGTTTTTTCTAAAGCGGGAGTAGGAACAGTAATAGCTGATTTAATGGGAAGTGTGGTACCAGAAGGGAATCAACTAGTAGGGGTAGTTGTTTATTGTTTAGCAATGGCAATATTTACTATGATAATGGGAAATGCCTTTGCAGCCTTTGCAGTTATAACAGCAGGAATAGGATATCCATTTGTAATAGCTCAAGGAGGAGACCCAGCAGTGGTTGGTGCTATGGGATTAACAGCAGGATACTGTGGAACACTATTGACACCTATGGGAGCTAATTTTAATATAGTACCTGCTTCTATATTAGAGATGAAGAATAAAAATGGAGTTATTTTAAAACAAGTAGGTGTAGCATTACCATTACTGTTTATTCATATATTTTTAATGTATATGTTAGCATTTTAATTTAAGGAGGGGAAGATGAAAGTATTAATAACAGGGTTTGATCCATTTGGAGGAGAAAGTATTAATCCAGCATGGGAAGCAGTAAAAGGAATAAAAGGAAATATTGGAGAGATAGAAGTATCTAAATTACAAATACCAACAGTATTTAAAAAATCATCAGAACTATTATTTAAAGAGATTGAAAAAATAAATCCAGATGTAGTAATTTGTGTTGGGCAAGCTGGAGGGAGATATGATATTTCAATAGAGAGAATTGGAATTAATATTGATGATGGTAGAATAGCTGATAATGAAGGAAATCAACCAATTGATACAGAAATATATGAGGATGGAGAAAATGCATACTTTACTAATTTACCAATAAAGGCCATGGTAGAAGAGATTAAAGGAGCAAAGATACCTGCTTCAGTTTCAAATACAGCTGGAACATTTGTATGTAATCATATAATGTATTCTTTACTTTATTATATAAATAAAAATAATTTAAATATAAAAGGTGGATTTATTCATGTTCCATTTATACCAGAACAAGTGGTAGAAAAAAAGAATATGCCATATATGGAGATAAGTACAATAACAAAAGGATTAGAAAAAGCTATTGAAGCTTTATCTAAGTATGAAAAAGACATAAAAGTAACAGGTGGGAAAGAGTTTTAATAAGAAAAGACTAGTTTAAAAAACTAGTCTTTTTTATTTTCTATAACTCCTAGAATTTCATCTAAATCAAGCATAATAAATTCTAAACCGTCAGTATTGATTTGGAAGCCAGAAGAATTTTTAAAAATAATAGAGTCATTTACATTAAATTGTTCGATTATTTCTGAATTTTCACTTAAAGATATTATTTTTCCAAGACTGTAAGTTTTTTCTGTATTTGTTGCTAGAAGAAGAATTCCGCTAGTTGTTTTTTCTTCTTGTTGTATTTTTTCAATTAAAACTCTTTTTCCAATAGGTTTAATATTCATAGTTCCTCCTAAAGATCTTTTATTAAACTTTAACAAAAAAAATAGAAAAAATCAAATAAGATAAAAAGAATGTTGTATAAATTATGATATAATTTAGAAAAATAAAGAAAAAATAGGAGAGGGATAATGTTGAAATTATTTGATAATAATCAAGCTGAAAATAGAATAAAAGATTTAAGAGAAAAAATAGAAAGATATAATTATTTTTATTATACTAAAAATGAATCATTAGTATCTGATGTTGAATTTGATAAAATTTTAAAAGAACTTGAAAAACTAGAAGAGGAAAATCCTCATTTAAAAAAAGAGAATTCTCCATCAAAAAATGTGGGAGCAATTAACTTAAAAGAGTCAAAATTTAAAAAAGTAATACATAAAAAACCGATGTTAAGTTTGAGCAACAGCTATAATATTGAAGATGTAATAGCTTTTGGAGAGAGAGTTAATAAAAATTTAGAAAATAGATATTCTAATTTAGAGTATATTTTAGAATTGAAACTAGATGGAGCAAGTATAAGTATTCAATATGAAAATGGAGTTTTAGTTAAGGGAGTTACAAGAGGGGATGGAATAGAAGGAGAAGATGTTACAGACAATATTTTAGCTATAGAAAGTATTCCAAATTATTTAAAAGAAAAAGTGGATTTAGAAGTTAGGGGAGAAATAGTATTACCAATAAGTCAGTTTAAAAAATTAAATGAAAGTAGACTTGAAAATGGAGAGGATATTTTTGCTAATCCAAGAAATGCAGCAAGTGGAACATTGAGACAACTTGATGCTAATATAGTTAAAGAAAGAGGATTAGATGCATATTTTTATTTTTTAGTTGATGCAGAAAAATATGATATGAAGACACATAAAGAAAGTTTAGAGTATTTAGAAAAGTTAGGATTAAAAACAACTGGAATAGCTGAAGAGATTACTTGTATGGATGTAATGAAAAATAGAATTGATTATTGGGAGAAAGAAAAAGAAAAATTAGATTATGAAACTGATGGATTAGTGTTGAAATTAAATGACATCTCTTTATGGGAAGAGGTTGGATATACAACTAAAAGTCCTAGATGGGCAATAGCCTATAAATTTCCAGCAAAGCAAGTGACAACATTATTAAAAGATATAACTTGGCAAGTGGGAAGAACAGGAAAGGTTACACCAGTTGCAGAACTTGAAGAGGTAGAATTATCAGGAAGTAAAGTAAAAAGAGCAAGTTTGCATAATATTGATGAAATAATAAGAAAAGATATTAGAATAGGAGATAGAGTTTTTATAGAAAAAGCAGCAGAGATAATACCACAAGTTGTAAGTTCTGTTAAAGATTTAAGAACAGGAGAGGAAAAAGAAGTTATAGCTCCAAAAGATTGTCCTATATGTAATCACAAATTAGAAAAAGAAGAGGGACTAGTTGATTTAAAATGCGTAAATGAAGATTGTCCAGCAATAATTCAAGGAACTATAGAATATTTTGTATCTCGTGATGGAATGAATATATCTGGCTTTGGAAGTAAGATAGTGGAAAAAATGTTAGCATTAAATTATATAAAAAATATAAGTGATATATATAAGTTACATGAACATAAGGAGGAATTGATAACATTAGATAAAATGGGAGAAAAAAGTGTTGAAAAACTACTATTATCAATTGAGAAAAGTAAGAGTAGACCTTATGGGAAAACTTTATATGCTTTAGGAATACCTTTTGTGGGAAAATTTTTAGGAAATTTACTTTCTAAAAAAAGTGAAAATATTAATAATTTAGAAAAGATGACAAAAGAGGAGTTATTATCTATTGATGGAGTAGGAGAAAAGGTAGCGGAATCAGTTTATTCTTTTTTTAGAAATGAAAAAAGTTTGAATATTGTAAATAAATTAAAAAAGATTGGTATTAATTTTTCTATTGAAAATAAAAAAGAAGAAGAAAGCGAAAGAAAAGTAAATGAAAATTTATTTGGAAAAACTTTTTTATTTACAGGAAAATTATTAAAATTTAAAAGAGAAGAGATTAAAGATTTAATAGAATCTTTAGGAGGAGTTAATAGTTCAAGCGTTAATAAGAAATTGAATTATTTGATTGTTGGTGAAGATGCAGGAAGTAAATTAAAAAAAGCTCAAGAGCTAGGAACTGTAAATATATTAACAGAGGATGAGTTTATACAGATGATTAAATAAAAAGAAAAAATATGTTATTTTAGAATAATATGTATTATAATAGTTGTAGCTTAGATTGAGTATTTAATTTTCAATTTTCAATTCGGGGGGATAGATATGGAAAATAAATTACAGGAAAAATATATTGTAGAGTCTTCTGTAATAGAAAGAGTAGCCTTTAAAGAATTTAATAAAAAGAAAAAAAGCATATGATATTCAAAAAAAAATAGATCAAGAAAATGAAGATTTTTCAAAGGGAATATTAATAACAGGATTCCCAGGATGTGGTAAAAATTTAATACCTAAATTAGCATCAATAATTTTTGATTTACCCTTAATAAAAATAAATGTTAAGATGCTCTTAAGAGAAGAAATTAATGAGTTAAGATATAATATAAAAGTTCTACTAAAAAAAATAGAAAAATTAGAACCATGTATTCTTTGGATTGATGAAATTGATTTAAATGATGGAAGGGGAAATTTTGAAAAAAATATATTTTTAGAATTGTGTAATTGGTTAAAAGATAAAAATGATAGAATAATTCCAATTTTAATACTTAGAGACATATTTTCAACTTCTCTTAATGAAATAAAAAATAATGTATTTGATGAGATATTTTTTATAGATTTACCAAACAACGAGGAAAGAATAGATATTTTAAAAATTTATTTAAAAATTTTAGAAATAGATGAAAATAGTTTAATTCTTGAAAAATTATCATTGTTATTTCAAGGATATAGCAGTTATGAGATGAAAAAAATATCAAAAATTTTAATAGAAGAGTTATTTATTCAAGAGGAAAATTTTACTATTGAAAAAACTATAAATATTATTGAAAATAACAAACCATTATCAGAAATATTTGAGAAAAAAATTAAAAAAATTAAAGAATCTGTTAAAGAATTAAAGTTTCGATTATCATCTGAAAAATTAGAAAAAAATATAGTTATAAAAAAAATTATGAGAAAAAGTGATTTAGTTTATTCTAAAGGAGGAATATTTAAACCTAGTTTTTCTTTTGAAGAAATAGAAATTGTAAATTTATATGTTTCTAAATTTTTAGTAACTCAAAGTTTATGGGTTGATTTAATGAAAGAGAATCCAAGTCATGATAAAGGTGAAAATTTACCTGTAGAAAGGATATCTTGGTGGAAATCTTTAGAATACTGCAATAATTTAAGTGAAGCTTATGGATTTTTGCCAGTTTATAATTTGGAAAGTGGAAATTTAAAAATAAACTATTTATCGGGAGAAATAGTAGAAGCAAATATGGCAGATTTTGGAAAAACAGAAGGATTTAGATTGCCAACAGAAGCAGAATGGGAATGGATAGCTAAAGGTGGAGATAAAACTTTAGGAAAAAGTTTAACAAAATATTGTGGAAGTGATAATTTGGATGAAGTGGCATGGCATTGGGATAATTCTTTTAGAAAAAGTCATGAAGTTGGAAAAAAAGATCCAAACGAATTAGGAATTTATGATATGAGTGGGAATATTTGGGAATGGTGTTATGATACTAAAACTCAAGGTGAAATTTCAAAAGAAAAGCCATATTTGTATGATATAACAGAGGGATATAGAAGATTAAAAGGGGGATCTTGGGGAAATTATGAAAATTATTGTACTCCAAGTTACCGTTATTATGGTGGAGCAGTAGGATATGGCAGTAATATAGGATTAAGAGTAGTTAGAACAGCAAAATAAAAAAACCAGAAATTTTCTGGTTTTTTTTTATTTTTTTACAATTAATTAAAAAGGATATATGCACCAAGACAACCAAAGGTTTGTATAAATACCATTCCAATAAAACCAACGATAAAAGGTTTAATACCAACTTTAAATAATTTTTTTAAATTTATTTTTAATCCTAGAGAAGCCATTGCAATAGTTAAAACTATATTTGCAAATTTAGGAATAAATTTATTTATTTCTGGTGGAATAATCTGTAAAGAGTTAATAATAACAGCAAGAATAAAACCTAAAACATAAATTGGAAAATCAATTTTTTTCCCTTCTTGATTTCCATTTTTTCTTGATTTCCATATTGTAAACGCTATAGAAACTGGAACTAAAAATAAAACTCTAGTTAATTTAGTAAGAATTGCCATAGATTCAGCAATAGGTGATCCAACAGCACCACTAGCCGCAACAACTTCAGCAACATCAGGAAGAGTAACACCAACCCATGCACCATAAAATTGTGGATCTAAATTAAGAGCTTTATAGATCATTGGGAAAACAAACATAGCAATGGTACCAAAGAATGTGATAGCTCCTATTCCAAAGGCTGTATCTTTCTCATCAGCATCAACTATAGGACCTATAGTTGCAATGGCAGATGCGCCACAAATAGATGTACCAGCTGCTAAGCAAATACCTAACTCTTCATCTAAGCCAAATTTATCTGAAACAAATTTAATTGTTAAAATAGTAGCTGTTAAAAGACAAGCTATGAAAATAATTCCTGTAAAACCTAATTTAGTTAATTCTGTAAGACTAAGTTTGAATCCTTGTAAAATAACTCCAAATCTCAGAATTTTTTTACTTGTAAATTTAACACCTGGTTGAAAAATTTCCATTTTATTAATATTAGTAAAATTAGAAAAAATCATACCAATAATAATAGCATATAGAAGTGAACTAATATGTAGTTGCTTATTTAGTTCTGTTCCATAAAGACTAAGTGCAATAAATGCAATTGAAAAAGTAAGTGCAAGACCTGTTGATAATTTTTTTAACATTTTAACTCCCCTTTGTTAATATATATTTCGATTTAGTTTATATATAATATTAATTTTTGTAAAGGGTACTTTTTTATGAAAAAAAAATTAAAAAATAACTAGATCTTGATAAATCCTAATTTTTCAAGAGTTTGAACATCTTTAATAGTTAATAAAGGATTAACCTTAATAGATTGAATATGACTATTTAAAAAATCAACAGTGTGAATAATAAAATCTACTTTTTCTAAATTATATACTTGGAATTGATAAAAAGATATTTCATCAATAATATTAAGCAGAAAATTTTTAGAAAGTTGATCTTTTAAAACTTTAGAAGCACCAACACCAAGGTTACAAACAAGCAAAATATTTTTTTTATGAATTTTATTTTTTTCAAGTCTTAACATGCTTGATTTTATATGAAAAAAGATAAATATAATTTCATCGTCATTAAATTTAATTTTAAAAGTATTTTCAAGTTCTTTACATTCTTTTTTTATTTTATTTATTAAATCAGCATAGTCAACAATTCCTTCTTGTAAACATGGATTGATAATAGGTATTTTATTTGAAATTTTAAAAATAGCTGATTTTAAATGTGATCCTAAAGTTTTAATAAGGTAATTATCAGAATGTAAATTTAAGTTATAGTCATCTCCAATGTTTTTTAAAATATTAATAAGATTAGAATAAAATATTTCCTCTTTTTTTAAAATTATTGGATTGTTTCCTGAATAACAAAGTCCAAATAAAAAAAATAATAATGATGATTTCTCATAATAATTATCAAAAACATTAGAAATATTATCAATAAATTTATAATAAGTTTTAAGTTTATATTCTGAATTATTAGATATTGTAAAAAGAGGATCTTTTAATTTTGTGAGAATCAATTTATTTTTTATTCTATAATATTGTACAGATAAAACAATAGATAATATTTTAGAAGTTTCGAAAGATGAATTTTTACCTTTTAGCATATTGAAAATTAGATATTCTGATTCACGAATATTTATGTTTTTAAAAAAGAAATTGAAATTTTTTAAAAAATAACTTAAAAAGAAAAAACGGATATCATTTTCACTTCCTTCTATTGTAAGTCCTAATCTATTTTTATAAATTAAATTTAATGAATTTTCTTTTAGTTTTTCTTTTAGTTCTTTTAAATCTTTTTTTATAGAGCTTTTACTTTGTGAAAAAAGTTCTTCTAAAGGACCAATACTAATATAGTTATCAATAAGTAGTTTTTTGATAATTATATTAAGTCGTTGTGTTTTATTAAAAAAAGTAAAATCAAAATTAGAAGTTATATTTTTTAAATCTGAAAAATTATGGATATAAAAATTGTTAAATCTTTTTTTTATAATGCTTTTATTTGTTATTTTTAATAAATAGTTGATTTTATCAAATTTATATTGTATTTGAGATCCTTTTAAGCTAGGAAAATCAAGGGGAGTTATTTTTTTTTTATTTAATAATATAAGCGTATTTATAAAGTCAAAATCATCTTTTGTAAGTTTCAATTTCATCTCCTTAAACCTTCTATTATATAATTAATTTTTTATTTGTAAAGGGTTACTTTTTTTTAAAAATAAAAAAATCAAATGATATATACTTGGTATTTTACCATTAAAATCAATAGATTATCAAGAATAAAATGTTTTTTTTAATGAAAATAAGCGTCAATAAACTTTACTTTTAGTATATTTTCGGTTATATTTGTATCATAAAGAAATAAAAAACGAAATAATTTTATAACGAGGAGATGGTAGTAATGAATTTAGCAAAATTCCCAAGAAAGAGATATACAGAAGGTCAAACACCTATTGAAAAATTAGAAAATTTTTCAAAAGCTTTAGGAGGACCAACTATTTATATAAAGAGAGATGACCTTTTAGGATTAACTTCTGGAGGAAATAAAACTAGAAAGTTAGAGTTCTTAATGGCAGATGCAATAGCAAAAGGTGCAGATACAATTTTAACATGTGGAGCAGTTCAATCTAATCACTGTAGATTAACTCTTGCAGCAGCAGTTAAAGAGGGATTAAAGTGTCAAATGATATTAGAAGAGAGAGTAGCAGGAAGCTATAAGCCAGAAGGAAGTGGAAATAACTTTTTATTCAACTTATTAGGTGTAGAGGAAACTTTTGTTGTACCTGGTGGAACAAATATGATGGAAGAGTTAGAAAAATTAGCTGCTAAATTAGAAGCAGAAGGAAGAAAAACTTATATCGTACCTGGGGGAGGATCTAATCCTATTGGATCAACAGGATATGTAGCTTGTGCTGAAGAGATTATGTCTCAGTTATTTGAAAAGGGAATCAATATTGATCATATGGTAATACCATCAGGATCAGCTGGAACTCATGCTGGAATTATAGCTGGAATGGTTGGAGTTAATGGAAATATACCTGTAACAGGAGTAAGTGTAAATAGAAATAAGGAACTTCAAACAAATGCAGTTTGGAATCTTGCTAAAGCAACAGCGGAAAGAGTAGGAATAGCTACTGAAATAACAAAGGATATGGTTCAAGTAACAGATGAGTATGTAGGTCCAGGATACTCTTTACCTTCAGATGCAATGGTAGAAGCTGTTCAATTACTTGCTAGAACAGAGGGGATTTTATTAGACCCAGTTTACACAGGAAAAGTAATGGCAGGATTAATTGGAATGGTTAGAGAAGGAAAGTTTAAGAAAGAGGATAACGTTCTTTTCTTACATACAGGTGGATCACCAGCTTTATATGCATACGAAGCAACAGTTTTAAAAAAATAATAAATTCCCCTTCTCTGTAAAAAGAGAAGGGAGGATTTTCTTTTTAAAAAAGCTGTTATTATTTAGTTAATAACAGCTTTTTTAATTGGAAAATTCAAATATAAACTATAAACAAAAAAACTAGGAGGAAATATGGAAGAAATATTATCAAGCGGAAATTTATTATTTGGATTAGGAATTTTTATTGCAAATATTATTCAGGGATTAACTGGATTTGCAGGATCATTACTGGCAATGCCACCATCAATACATTTACAAGGATTAGATACTGCAAAGGTTGCAGTAAATACTTATGGACTTATTAGTTCATTAATTATATTTTCAAAAAATTATAAACAAATAGATTGGAAAGAAGCAAAAAAATTATTAGCCTTAATGGGGATAGGATTAGTAAGTGGAATTTACCTTTCAGGAGTAGTGGAATCAGCTATCTTATTGAAAGTTTATGCTGCATTTATAATTTTAATAGCTTTTAAAGAGATGTTTTATAAAGGAGCTCTAGATTTTGGAGATAAAGCTTTAATTGGAGTAGTAATATTAGCGGGAATATTTCAAGGGTTATTTGTTTCAGGAGGACCTTTATTAATAATTTATGTTGCTAAGAAATTAAAAGAGAAAAATCAAATTAGAGGAACTTTATGTTTTGTATGGATATTCTTGAATGGTTATATGATGGTAAATCAGTTTTTAACAGGACAGTTTACAGCTCATAACACAATTGTGACATTAATAGGATTACCAGGAGTATTTTTAGGAGTTGCAATTGGTGGATATTTAGCTAAAATATTATCAAAAGAAAAATTCTTAAAAGTAGTATATGTTTTATTATCAATATCAGGATTTTCATTATTCTTATAATTGTTGTATAATAAAATTTTGGGGAGGCATATAGAGTGAAAATAAATTTGAGCGATAAAAAGAAGGGAATTGTAGCAATAGCAGGTCATGTTGGATGTGGGCATTGTCATAGTTTGAATAACCAAGTTCAAGATGATTCTCCTGGTCTTTCAGTTGTTTTAAGCTTATTTAAAGAAGCAACAGGAATATCATTAAAAGTTAAAGAGTTTATATTTGAAGATAATAAAGTAGTAGCTATTTTAGAAAATGGTGGAACTGGATATGGAATAGCTAGACGTGGCATAACAAAGCATGAAAAAAATATGATAAATAGAATTGTAGGAAAAGAAGTAATAAATACACATACAATAGTTCTTGAAGAGTTTGGAAGGATATATGGACAAGGAGTAACAGAAACTCCAGTAGCAGTTCAAACAGCTCTAGCTAATGCAGCACTAAATAGTTTTTTAGTTAATTATCCAGAAAAATTCATTGGAACAGTAGAAACTGTACCAGGAAATTATGGAAATATAGTTGGAACAGTTTTAGATATTGATGGAATTCCAACAAGTGTGTTAGGAACTGTAAATGCAACTGTAGGAGGATTAGGTCCCAATGAAGATTTAGAAGGAAATTCACCGAATTATTCTAAAAAAGAGATTATAGAAAAGTTAGGAATGGATAAATTGCCTACAATTGTTGTAGAGGCTATGATATCTTCAGGTTTTTCTAAAGGATTAGCAGAAAATACATACTTTGTAAGAGGAGATGAAGAGGATGATAATCCTTATGTAGTTGAAGCGATTAAAAATGCTTGTTCAACATTAACTCTTCCAATAAGACATCATTTAACAGGAATGAAAAGAACAAAAGATGCTTTAAGAACAAATACAAAAAATGTTGGAGAAAAGATTAAATCTTTAGGAGAAGCTTTAAGTAAAGCTGAAACATCTGAAGAGAAAGTAAATATAATCGGTGAAATAGCTCTTGTTGTAAGTCAAGATTGTGGTGGAATAAGTTTTATGAGTAATGAATTACATGAAGAGATTGGTGGAGCTGGAATGATTAAGAAAACTTCAGCAGTAATTAATTTAGTTGTTACTGAAGAATATGCAAAAGAAAATCCAATTCCATTTTTAACAGAAAAAGAGCTACAAGAGTATGTAGCAATAACAAAAGAAACAGTTAAAGAGATAGCTAAAAAAGTTGAAGCAGCAACAAATCATATAATCTAAGATGAAAGGAGCAGGATATTCTGCTCCTTTTTTATTTGAAATTATTAATTTTATCTGTTATTTGTTTTGATGCTTTTTTCATAGAGATAATTAATTTTGAAACATAGTCATCTTTAAAACTAGAACTAAACATGGGACAACTAAGAGCAGCAATAATTCGATTATTACTACTGAATATAGGAATTGCTACTGCGCAAATGGCTTCACAATGTTCTTTATTATCAAAAGCTATTTTTTTTATATTAATTTTAAAGAGTTCTTTTTTTAATTCTTCTCTAGATTCAATTGTATATTGAGTATATTTTGGTAAAATATTCGGGAGAAGAGAATTAAGTTTTTTTTCACTAAATTGACATATAAGCAGTTTACTAGCAGCACCTGCATGAAGAGGAAAGATAGCATTTTCAGGTACAGAAATTTTTTGTATATCATTACTTTCTATTTTATTGATAACTCTAATTTTATTATCTTCAAAAACACTTATTTTAAAAGTTTCTTTAAAATTTAATGAAAGATCTTCTAAAAAAGGTAAGGATATATTTTTTAATAAAGTAGTATCGTGAAATTTACTAGAAAAATATTTGAATTTTTCTCCAAGGGAATATTCTTTACCATTAAAACTTAGATAGTTTAACATTATAAGAGAGTGTAAAAGTCTATTAGTTGTAGCTTTAGAAATATTTAAATTTTTAGAAATTTCAGATTGAGTAGCATTTTCACAAAGAAATAAGTGATTAAAAATTTTATCAATTTTTTCCACAGATGGAACTAAATTGTTCATGTAAACCTCCCATAAGTTACTATTTTATCTATATAATAACTTATGGATATTAAGTTGTAAACAAATTATCTAGAAACACTAGAAATATTGTTATTAATTAAATTATAAATTTCTTCTTTTTTAGCAAGGTTAGCATCTCCTTTTATAGTATGTTTATAAACAGATGCGCCAGTGGCAAAATCAATAACTTCCTGTGCGGGTAAAGACATGAAGATACCATAGAGAGCACCAGCAGCAAAGGCATCACCACCACCAACTCTATCAACAATTTGAAAGTTATAAGATTGAGATGTGAACAATTTATTATTAGTATATAAAAATCCAGTTAAACTATTTTCGTGAACTGAGTGAACAATTCTTTCTGTTGATAAAAAATATTTTATGTTGGGATATTTTTTAGATATTATACTATAATAGCTTCTTAGATTATCTTTAAAGTTTAAAGAAGATTCTTCAAGAGATATTTTTAAAATGTACTTAGCATCAAGAATTCCTGCAAAGCAAATATCAATATAAGGTAGGTAGGTAGTTAAAACTTTAGAAGCTTCCTCAATTGTCCAAAGTTTGCTTCTATAATTAAAATCAAAACTAATTAGAATCTTTCTTTTTTTAGCTTCTGTTATAATAAATAACATAAGAGCTCTACAAGAGCTAGACAGAGCTGGTGTGATGCCAGACAAATGAAGAATTTTACAATTATCTAAAATACTATTAATATTTAATTCAGAAAAATTTAACGTAGAAAAAGAAGAGTATTTTCTGTCGTAAATAACAGAGGAACTTCTAACACTAGTTCCAACCTCAAGATAGTAAGTTCCAAGACGCTCTCCTCCTAAAATACAGTTAGTAGTACAAACATCATTACTTTTTAAATATTTAAGAAGAGATTCAGATAAGGGATTATTAGGGATTTTAGTAACAAATTCACTATTTATTCCAAAATTAGCTAAAGAAATAGCCACATTAGCTTCACTACCTCCATAATCTCCTTGAAAAGATGACGATTGAGAAAAACGCTTATTATTTTCAGTGGATAATCTCAACATAATTTCACCTAAAGTGACAATTTTAAACATTATTTATCACCTCTTTAATCTCTTTAATTTTTTTTATAAATTCAATAGCAGTATTTGTAATATCTTCACTTTTACCACTTGCTAACTTTCCACCAACTCCAACAGCAATTACACCATTTTTAAACCATTCCTGCACATTATCTAAAGAAACCCCACCTGTAGGCATTATATTTATTTGAGGAAGAGGTGCTTTAACCCCTTTTATAAAATCAGGACCGAAATTGCTTCCAGGGAAAAGTTTAATAATGTCACATCCTAATTCTAAAGAAGTGATCATTTCAGTAATTGTCATACATCCAGGCATATATGGAATTTGATATCTATTACAAAGTTTAGCAGTGTTTTCATCAAAAGCTGGAGAAACAATGTATTTAGCACCAGAAAGTATTGCTATTCTTGCAGTTTCGCTATCAAGAACTGTACCAGCTCCAATAAGTAGATTTTTATGAGAAAACTCTTTGTTTAATTCATTTATAATAAAAGAGGCATTAGGTGTTGTATAAGTGATTTCAATAGCTGTTATACCCCCCTGAATACAAGCCATAGAGATACGCTTAGCCTCATCTAAACTATTAGCTCTAATAACAGCTACAATACCAGTTTCAATTAATTTATTGATAATATTATATTTATTTAACATTAAAAATTCCCCCTTTGTTTTTATATTAATTTTAAAAAAAAAAGAAATAAAAAACAATGGTAATTTTTTTATAAAGTTTCATATATGAAATTAAACTAGCACATTTTTGTAAAATAGAGTATGATATAAAATAATACTTTTTCAAGGAGGAAAAAATGAGACAGTATGAAGATATACTTGAAGATAATTTAGAATGGGTTGGAAAAAAATTATCTTTGGATAAAGATTATTTTAAAAGACTTTCAGAGGGACAAAAGCCACCATTTTTATACATAGGATGTTCAGACAGTAGAATGCCTATAGATACTTTTACTCAAAGTGAGCCTGGGAGTTTTTTTATACATAGAAATATAGCCAATCAAATTTTTTCTAATGATATGAACTGTTTAGCTACATTAGAATATGCTGTTGATGTTTTAGAAGTAGAACACATTATAGTTTCAGGACATTATAATTGTGGGGGAATTAAAGCGGCACATGATAAATGTAGAAAATCTAACATTTTATCAAGTTGGTTAATGCCGATAAAAAAAATAGAGGTAGAACACAAAGAGGAATTAAATGAGATAGAGGATGAAGATGAAAGATTAGATAGATTAACAGAGTTAAATGTATTAGAACAATTAAAACATCTTTTTGAATTAGCAATTGTGAGAAATAAAATAGAAAGTGGGAAATATCCAAAAATTCATGGATGGATTTTAGATATAAGACATGGAGAGATTATAGAGATAGAAGTTCCAATAGAAGAGTGGAAAAGTAAGGGGATAATTCCTACAGAATATAACAAATAAAAAAAGAGATGGCCGCAGGATGGTCATCCCTTTTTTTATTTTAACTCATGGCGAATTAAGCTAACCAAGCTCCAAACATCCAAATATGTTTTTGATATAGAGCTGCAGCATCAGTTAAAAGTGCTAATGTTTCTTGATCGTCAACATCTTCAGCAATTTTAATGATAATATTAATTTCAGATAAAAGAAGTTTAAAGTCTTCATGCATACATGTAACTACTTCTTTACCATTATAAGCTTTACTTTCAATTTCATTAATAACTGTATGTTTTAAATATACTTCTAAAGAAGCGAAAGGTCTTTCATTTTTCATAAGAAGTCTTTCAGCAACAGCATCAATTTGAGTATCAACTTCTCCCATAATTCCATCAAGCATTGGGTGAATAACAAAGAATTGCTCTCCTACTAAATTCCAGTGGAAATTATGTAATTTAGTTTTAAAAACATGTAAATCTCCAACGAATTTATTCATTTGAAATATTAAATCTTTATTCATATCCATAATAAACCTCCTTATAATGAAACTGTTTTATTACTGTTTCTAAGTAACTTTTCTATCTGTTTTCATTTTACTCCTTTTTATGTTAATGTCAAATTCAGAACACACTAACTGTTCTATAACAGTTTTTTGAAAGTGAAAAAACAGTTGACATTTAAGTAATCATAGATTATAATCATGCTTATAAAAATAAAAAGATAAGGGAGGTCACATTATGTTATTTAGAGTTAATAGGATAAGGGTAAAGAAAAATAAAACTCAATATTCTATTATATTCTTATTGGCTAATGCTGATTTTCCAAATTTAAATTTATAGTGAAAACTATAAAAAGTTTCTTTTTGGATAAGAAGCTTATATATTTATATTAATTTTAGTATATAAAATTAATGAGCCCAAGAGAGTATATCTCTTGGGCTCTTTTTTATTCAAAATATAAATAAATTAAAATAAAAGGAGTGAGTAATGGATTATTTAGAAACGTTAAAAGCAATTTTTATTGATGGACACAGATATCAATATATGATACAAGGATTAGGATTTTCAGTAGGTGTAACTTTATTTTCAGCAGTGTTTGGAATTGTAGTGGGAGTACTATTAGCTTTATTGAGATTGTCAAAGTTTAAACAAATAGCTATTATCTATATAGATTTAATAAGAGGAACACCAGCAGTTGTACAACTTTTAATTTTAGCAAATATAGTTTTTGCAAGTTTTAGAGATATGCCGATTTTTTTAATTTCAGGAATAGCTTTTGGAATAAATTCAAGTGCTTATGTAGCTGAGATAATTCGTGCAGGAATAGAGGGGTTAGATAAAGGCCAGATGGAAGCAGCAAGAGCTCTTGGAATGAATTACAAGATATCTATGAAAGAGGTTATAATGCCACAAGCAATTAGAAAAATTTTACCAGCATTAGTTAGTGAGTTTATAACTTTATTAAAAGAAACTTCAATTGTTGGATTTATAGGTGGGGTAGATCTTTTAAGATCTGCAAGTATTATAACTTCTCAAACATATAGAGGAGTAGAACCATTATTAATGGTTGGATTAATATATTTAATATTAGTAGGAATATTTACAAAAATAATGAGACATGTGGAAAAGGGGTTGAAAACAGCATGATAAAGGTAAAAGATTTATATAAAAATTTTGGAGAATTAGAAGTTTTAAAAGGAATTTCAACAGAGATAAAAAAAGGGGAAGTTGTTGCTGTAATTGGTCCATCAGGGAGTGGGAAATCAACATTTTTAAGATGTTTAAACAGACTTGAAGAGTCAACATTTGGACATGTTCTAATAAATGGAGAAGATTTAACAAGTCCTGAAACAGATATAAATAAAGTGAGAGAAAAAATAGGGATGGTATTTCAGCATTTCAATCTATTTCCCCATAAAACTATTTTAGAAAACTTAACATTAGCTCCGAGAAAAATAAAAAAAATTTCAGAAGAGATTATTGATGAAAAAGCAATAGATTTATTAAAGAAAGTTGGATTAAAAGATAAAGCTTTAGCATATCCAGAACAACTATCGGGAGGACAAAAACAAAGAATAGCTATAGCGAGAGCACTCTGTATGGATCCAGATATAATATTATTTGACGAACCAACATCAGCACTTGATCCAGAAATGATAAGAGAAGTTTTAGATGTAATGAGATCTCTAGCAGATGAGGGAATGACAATGGTAGTTGTAACTCATGAAATGGGATTTGCTAGAAAAGTAGCAGATAGAGTTTTGTTTATGGATAAAGGAATAATACAAGAGGATACTACACCAGATGAATTGTTTAATGGAAATAAACAAAGTAGAGCAAAAGAATTTATAGAAAAAGTACTGAATCACTAAAATAAAGGGAGGAATAAAATGAAAAAAGTATCAAAAATAGTTATGGGGGTTTTAATATTTATATTATCAGTTTCTGCTTTTGGTAAAGGAAAAATATATGTGGGTACAAATGCAGAGTTTCCGCCATTTGAGTATTTACAAGATGGAAAAATTGTAGGGTTTGATATAGATTTAATTAATGCTATTGGGAAAGAAATAAATAAAGATATTGTTATAAAAGATATGGCTTTTGATGGTTTGATTCCAGCATTACAAATGAATAAAGTAGATATTGTTATTGCAGGAATGACAGCTTCAGAAGACAGAAAAGCAGCAGTTAATTTTTCTTCTCCGTATTATGAAGCTAATCAAGTTATCATATTAAATGAAAATAATAAAGATATTAAAGGTTTTAAAGATCTTAATGGAAAGATTGTGGGAGTTGTTTTAGGATTTACAGGAGATTTAGTTATTAGTGAGATGAAGGATGTAAATAGTAAAAAATATAATGCATCTTATGGAGCTATAATGGAACTTCAAAACAATAAAATTGATGCTGTAGTTTTAGATTCTCAAACAGCAATAAATTATGTTAAACATAATAAAGGAATAAAATTATGTGATTCAAAAGGTGATTTAGAAGAGTATGCAATAGCAATAAGTAAAAATAATCCAAAATTATTATCTGAAATTAATAAGGCTATAGAAGAGTTAAAAAAGAATGGAACATATGATAAACTAATTGAAAAATATATGTAATTAAAAAGCCGAGTAAGGGGAATCACTCGGCTTTTTAGACATTTTTATTATAAAACAAAAGTGTCTCTAGTGGGGGGATTTTAATAAGGAAATCAGTAGAAAAATCAAGTGGAATGTTAAGGGGAGCATTCCATTGATAGATGTTTGATGCTATATTTTTACTGTATATAGGGAGAAAATCCTTTAAATTAAAAGAAAAATTTAAAATATTTTTATTAGATCTATTCCACATAACCAATATGAAGTTATTTTTATCTTTAGAGTATCTAAAATAAGCAAATATATCAATATGTGGAGAGAAAAATAAAACTTCTCCTTGAATTAAAAGACTATAATCACTTCTAAAAGAAGTTATTTTTTTATACCATTTTAAAAGATCTAAATCTTCATTTCCCCAAGGGTAAGTTCGTCTGTTATCAGGATCCTTATCACCCTCTAAACCGACTTCATCACCATAATAAATAACGGGAACTCCAGGAAGAGTAAATTGAATAAGACTAAGACTTTTAAGAGTAATTTGTAATTTATCTTTATCTGTAGGAGAGGGAAGAATATCAATAACAGCAGTTTTTATTCTTTTAACATCATGACTACTTAAAAGATTAAATAAAGAAAAGTAATTTTCCTTAGGATAGTTTTCTTGTAAACTTTTCATAAACATACAAAGAGTGGAAGAATCAATTGAAAAATTTAAGAAATTTAAAAGGTACTCACGCAGTGGATAATTCATAACAGAATCTAATTGTAATCCACTAAAATATTCTTTTCTTTGATTATAGCTAAGTTTATTACTTGCATCTTCCCAAACTTCACCAATTAAAATGGATTCATCATTTAGTTCTTTACACTTATATTTTAATTTTTCAATAAAATAACTGGGAAGTTCATCAGCAACATCCAATCTCCACCCCATAATTCCTTTAGATAACCAGTGATTGGTTACACTATCCTTTCCTTCAATAATAAAATCTAAAAAATTTGGATCTAATTCATTAACAGTTGGAAGATCGTCAATTCCCCACCAAGATTCATAAGAAGTTGGAAATTTTTTAAATTTATACCAAGAGTAATATGGTGATTTTTTAGAATTGTAAGCACCAATAGAGTCATATGTATTGTTTCTATTAAAGTAGATACTATCCTTTCCAGTATGATTAAAAACTCCATCTAAAATAATATTTATATTTTCATTTTTACAATTTTTAATTAGATGATTAAAATCATTGTTACTTCCTAATATTGGATCAATATTAAGATAATCACCAGTATCATATCGATGATTACTTGTTGCTTTAAAAATAGGATTTAGATAGATTAAATTAATATTTATAGATTTTAAATATGGAATTTTTTTTGAAATTCCATTTAAAGTTCCTCCAAAAAAATCCCAGCGTAGAATATTTTGATTTTCTCCGCGAATATATAAGGGTATATCATCCCAATGACCATAAATAAAAGAGTTTTTTTTAGGATTTTTTATACAATTGTTATAATTATCATTAAAAAATCTGTCAGGAAAAATTTGATAGGCAATGGAGTTTTTAAACCAACTTGGAGTAAAAGAATCCTTATAATATGTAGTTATTTGAAATAATTTAGGATTATTAAAATAGATGTCTCCTATCCCACCGAGATTAAGATTATTATTGCCGTAAAAAAATTTGTTTTTACCATTTATTTCAAAATAATAAAATAGTAATTTTGGAAACTTTGGAGTGTTAAATTTAACACTCCAAATTTCATAATTCTTTGAAAGATCTGATCTTTTTAATGGTATTATTTTAATTTTTGAATTATTAATATTATTTTTATTATCTTTAATAAGAAAAAGATTAACACCTTTACATAGAACAGATTTATGAATATGTATAGTTAGTGTGATCTGTTCATTACAAGGAACAGCACCAAATGGATTTTTAAATTCTAAGTTTTGAGAGTCAAATAACACAAGATTATTTGAAGGAGAATATGAGATTTTCTTCATAATATTCTCTTAACACTCAGTTTTAGTTTCGCAAATATGCCAAATATCTTTTGCATATTCTCGAATACTATTATCTGATGAGAATTTTCCTGAATGAGCAATGTTTATAAGGGCCATTTGAAGCCATTTTTTCTTGTTTTCATAAAGAGAATTAATTTTTTCTTGTGCTTCAACATAAGCTGGGAAATCTTTAAAAACAAAATAATTATCTTTTTCATTGTACAGATGATCTAAAATTTCTTTGAATTCATCTACATTATTAGAGAAAGTGCCATTATGTAATTGTTCTAAAATTTCTTTTAATTCAGGAAAGTTATTAAGAGATTCTTCATAGTTATAATTATTCTTTGAGTAGTACTCAATAACTTCTTCTGATGTTAATCCAAAAATAATAATATTATCTTTTCCAACTTCTTCAGCTATTTCAATATTAGCTCCATCAAGAGTTGCCAGAGTAATAGCTCCATTCATCATAAATTTCATATTTCCAGTACCAGAAGCTTCTTTCGAAGCTGTAGATATTTGCTCACTAACATCTCCCGCAGGAATGATTAGTTCAGCAATACTTACATTGTAATTTTCTAAAAAAACAACTTTTATTTTATTCTGAATAGAATCATCGTTATTAATAACATGGGCAACAGAATTAATTAATTTTATAATATTTTTAGCTAAATAGTATCCAGGAGCAGCTTTTGCTCCAAAGAAAAATGTTCTTGGTACTATATCAAGTTCAGGATTCTTTTTTAATCTGTTATAAAGATATATTATATGAAAAATATTTAATAATTGTCTTTTGTAAGCATGTAATCTTTTTATTTGGACATCGAAAATAGAATATGGATTTAATTCAATATTTTGATGTTTTTTTACATACTCAATAACTCTTTTTTTATTTAAAAGTTTAATAGTATCTATTTCATTTAAAGTATTATCATCATTAACATATTTTAAAAGATCAATAAATCGACTAGTACAAGATAAGCAATCTGCTCCAATTTTTTCTTTAATTAGTTTAGTTAAAGCTGGATTTGCATTTTTTAACCATCTTCTATGAGTTATTCCATTTGTTTTGTTATTAAACTTATTAGGAAACATAAGATAGAAATCGTGAAGTTCTTTTTTCTTTAAAATTTCAGTATGTAGTTTAGCAACACCATTAATAGAATGAGAACCCACAATAGCAAGATTAGCCATTCTAACTTCTCCGTTATGAATAATTCTCATAATATTAATTTTATTAGGATTATCAGGGTATCTCTTTTTAATTTCTTCAATAAATCGATTATCAATTTCTTGAATGATCATAAGGATTCTAGGCAAAGTTTTTTTAAACATATCATATGGCCATTTTTCAAGTGCTTCAGCTAAAATTGTATGGTTAGTATATGCTAATGTTTTAGTAGTTATATTCCAAGCTAAATCCCACTCTATTTTTAAGTCATCTAATAAAATTCTCATAAGTTCTCCAACAGCAACAGCAGGATGAGTATCATTTATATGTATAGCTACAAAATCTGCTAATTTGCAAATAGGTTCATTGAGTTTTTTATAAGATCGAATAATACTTTGAATACCTGCACTTACAAAAAAGTATTCTTGTTTCAGCCTAAGAAGTTTACCTTCATAACTAGAATCATCAGGGTATAAAACTTGAGATATAGCTTCAACATCAAATTTTTTATCAAGATGTTTTTGATATTCACCTTTTTTTAATTCGTATAATTGAAAATCCTCTTGAGGAAGTTCAGCACTAAAAAGTCTAAGAGTGTTAACTTGATTATTTTCTGAACCAACTAAAGGAATATCATATGGAACAGCTAGTATTTTCTCATCATTAACATATTCTGGTTTTAATCCAGTTGGAGTTTCTCTTAAAATAACATTTCCACCAAATCTAACTAGAACACTTTTTTCAGGTTTTTTAATTTCCCAAATAAAATCTTTTTCTAGCCATGTATTTAAAATCTCTTTTTGATAACCATCGTCAATAACTTGTTTAAATAAACCGTGTTTGTAACGAATTCCACAACCATGACCAGGCAGAGAAAGAGTAGCTAAAGAATCCATAAAACAAGCGGCAAGTCTTCCTAGGCCACCATTACCAAGAGCAGCATCGTCTTCAAGCTCTAATAGTGAATCTAAATCAATATTTAATTCTTTTAAAGAGTTTTTAGCAACATCTCTTAAACCAAGATTTAAAAGATATGTATTTAATAATTTTCCAATAAGAAATTCCATAGAGAAATAATAAACTTGTTTTGCTTTTTTTTGACTATAAGTATGGTTAGTAGCAGCCCATGATTCACTTATATAGTCTTTAATAAGTTTTCCAAGAGCAAAATATTTTTGAGTTAAAGATGCTTCTTCTGCAGTTACTGCAAAAGTAAAAGTGAGTCTTTTTAAATAATCTTCTTTAAATTTTCTTTTACTAATATTCACAATGACCTCCTAAATTAAAGATGAATAAAGAGACTTGTATTTTTTTGCTGATTCATTCCAATTGCAGTTAAATCTCATACAAGATTTTATTAAAATATTCCATGATTTTTTATCAGTGTAATATAGATTATATGCATTTTCAATAGAACTAAGCATGTCATGTGCATTATAACTATGGAAAGTAAAGCCATTTCCTTTTTTAGTAGTTTTATCAAAGGGGAAAACAGTATCTTTAAGGCCTCCTACACTTCTTACTAAAGGAACAGTACCATAACGCATAGCTATTAATTGACCTATACCACAAGGTTCAAAAAGTGATGGCATTAAAAAAAGATCACATCCAGCATAAATTTCTTTAGCTAGAGAACTACTAAAGGTAATATTAGCAGAAAGTTTATCTGGATAAATTTGAGAGTAATAGGAAAAAAGATCTTCATATTGTAAGTCTCCACTTCCAAGTATAATGAATTGAATATTTAAATTTAATATTTCATCAAGAACTCTTTTTATTAAATCAAGTCCTTTTTGGCTAACTAATCGAGAAACTAAACCAATAACAAAGACATTTTCATTAATAGGAAGGTTTAATTTCTTTTGTAATGAAGTTTTGTTTTTAACCTTTTCTAAATAGTTTGTAATTCCATATGTATTAGAAATGTAAGAGTCATTTCTTGGGTTATATAAAGAATAATCTATCCCATTTATAATCCCAAATATTTTATCTTTTAAATGATAAATTAATCCATCTAGATTTTCTCCAAAAAAAGGATACATAATTTCTTTAGCATAAGAATCACTTACTGTAGTAATAATATCTGAATAGTTTAATCCTCCTTTCATAAATGAAATGTTATCATAAAATTTTAGTTTATCTTCTGAAAAATAGCTGTTATTTAAACCTAAAAGATCTTGTAAAACAGTTGGATTAAAAACTCCTTGATATTTTAAGTTATGTATAGTAAAAATTGTTTTAATATTTTTATATAAATTTAAATGAGAATAAAACTCTTTTAGGAGAACAGGAATTATAGCAGTATGCCAATCATTACAGTGTAAAATATTAGGTTTGAAATTTGGGATATATTTTATTGATTCCAATGTTGCTCTAGAAAAAAAAGAAAATATTTCACCGTCGTCATAGTTTCCGTAAGGAATATGTCTTTTAAAATAATACTCATTATCAATAAAATAAAAATCTATATTATTATATTTAAGATAAAATAAAGATGCTTTTTGATCTCTCCAACCAACAGGGACAGAAAAAGAACTAACAAATTTCATCTCTTTTTTAAATTTATTTTTTATAGTTCCATGATTAGGAAGAATGACTTTTATATTTACACCTATTTTTTTTAATGCTTTAGGTAAAGCATAGGATACATCTCCTAATCCACCAACTTTTATAAAAGGATCAGATTCTGATGTAATAAAAAGTATGTTAATAGCAGACATAAAATAACCTCCTATAAAGAAAATTTCTTTTGTATAACAATGGGATAAAAAGGATTTCCTTCTATTTCAGTTCCATTTTCTACACTAACATTTTTATCAATAATTAAATTCTTTAGTTTTGCACCTGATTTAATAGTACAATTTTGTAAAATAATAGAATTTTCAACATGAGCATCTTCTTCAATAGTGACATATCTTCCAAGAACACTATTAATAACAGTTCCTTTAATAGAGCATTCATTTGATATAATAGAATTTTTAACATGTGATTTATTATAGTAATGGGTAGGAATCGAATCTTTTATTTTACTATAAATTGGTCGATATTCATTGAAAAAGATTTCTTGAAGAATAGAGCTATTAATCATTTCTAAATTTATTTTGAAATAATTTCCTAAAGAATTCAAACAAGAAAGATAGGTCTTATGCTCAAAACCTTTAATTTTTAAGTTGTATTTGCTTTTATAAATAATCTCTTTCAGTGGTAAGGTACAATTTTCATGTGGTTGAATAAGAGAAAGAAGTAAATCTTTTTTTAAAATAAAAATTTCTAAAGAGATATTTTGATCTTTTTTTTGATTGAAATTACACTGTACTTTTGTTAGAGTATTTAGCTCGTTAAACTCTAAAAGATCACAATTAATAAAATTAGAAGTATCATTTGTTTTTTTATAAATGACAGTTATATCACTTTTAGAAGACTCATGAAAGGTAGTTGCAGCTTTTAAATCAATATTTGCAAGCATATAAGTTGGTGAAATAATAACAGTTTCCCCATGTTGTCTATATAAAAAATCAATATTTTCATTTAAGAGTTGGGTATCACAAAGAGCATCACTACTATTGATAAAAAGTCCTCCATTTTTTCTATTTAATCCCCAAGATTTTCCCATTTCAACATGATTTCTAAGAGAGCGACAATTCTTTTCAGCTAAAATACTTATATTCTTAATTCCAGAATTAATAAAATTAGATAAAGGAAAATCAATAGCTTTATATTTTCCAGCAATAGAAACTGTAGATAACCCTCTATGAGAAGTTAAATTTTTAAGAAGATCTCTATTTTCAAAGGCAGTTATAATTCCAATATGATTATTAAGCATTAATTATCCTCCTCTTTTATAAGTAAAATTTCATTGGAACTTTTAATAATTTTTGATTTTTTAATAATAGTTTTTTCACCCACAATAATTCTATCAATTTGGGCATCTTTTTCTATAATAGATTTATCCAAGAGAACTGAATTTTTAACACTTGCACCCTCTTCAACAATGACACCAGAAAATAAAACTGAATTAATAACCTCTCCCCGAATAATGCATCCTTCTGAAATTATAGAATTTTTAATATTGGCATTTCCTTCAATAATATGACCAGGTTTGTTTGTTGGTTGAGAATATATTCTCCAATTTTTATCAAATAAATTCATCTGGTTTTTATTGTTTAGAAGATCCATATTTGCAGACCAGAGACTATCAATAGTTCCGACATCTTTCCAATATCCAGAAAATTTATATGTCATTAATTTATATTTTTCTTTAATCATTTTTGGAATAATATTTTTTCCAAAATCTTTAGATGAAGTAGAATCTAAATTATCTTCTTTAAGAACTTTTTTTAAAGTGCTCCAATTAAAAATATAGATTCCCATGCTAGCCAAAGTATTTTTAGGATTATTTGGTTTTTCTTCAAACTCAAATATTTCTCCAGAAGAAAGAGTGTTCATTATTCCAAAACGAGATGCTTCTGAAATATCAACATCAATAACGGCAACAGTTCCTTGAGCCTCTGTATTAATATGATGTTGCAACATTTTATTGTAATCCATCTTATAAATATGATCTCCAGATAAAATTAAAACGTATTCAGGACTATACATATTTAAAAATTCAAAGTTTTGAAAGATTGCATCAGCAGTTCCTTTATACCAACAAGTTTCATTTTCTGTAGCATATGGAGGAAGAATACTAACACCACCATCATCAATATCAAGATCCCATGAACTACCAATACCTATATATCTATTTAAAATAAAAGGTTTATATTGCACAACAACACCAACAGTATCAATACCAGAATTAATACAATTAGATAAGGGGAAGTCAATAATTCTATATTTTCCACCAAAAGGAACTGCAGGTTTAGCTACATGTTTAGTTAATAACTTAAGACGACTACCTTGGCCACCGGCAAGAATCATAGCGATCATTTTTTTGTTCATTTTACTCCTCCTTTAAGAAAATAGGTTTGAAAAAAATTGTAGATAGAGGTGCAACGTTTATTGAAATTGAAAATGGTTGATTATCAATTTCTTTATTTAAAGGAAGAATAATCTCATTGTTTAAGCAATTATTCCCACCATAAATATCTTTATCACTATTGAAAACTTCAATATATTTAGTCATTCTAGGAATTCCAATGCAATGGTTAACATATTGATTAGTAGTAAAGTTACAAACAATAATTAAAAAATTGTTTTTATGTTCTCCTTTTCTAATGAAAGTTATAACTTTATTTTTGTGAGCTTGATGATTGATCCATTGGAATCCCTCTGATGAAAAATCATTTTCCCATAGAGCTGATTCGTTTTTATAAAATAAATTAAGGTGAGATAAATATGTTTTGATAGAGTCATGTTGAGGAAATTTTAAAAGTTTCCATTCTAACTCTTCATAAAATCTCCACTCAACAAATTGTCCAATTTCTCCCCCCATAAAAATCAATTTTTTTCCAGGATGAGCAAACATAAAACCATAAAACATTCTTAATGAATCAAATTTTTCAATATATGTTCCGTACATTTTATCTAAGAGAGATTTTTTTTCGTGAACAACTTCATCATGAGATAAAGGAAGTATAAAATTTTCGTTAAATGAATACATAAGTGAAAAAGTTAATAAATTAGATGAATTTACTTTGTCTTTAGGACTTAGAGACATATATTTTAAAATGTCATTCATCCAACCCATATTCCATTTGAAATTAAAACCGAGCCCTCCCATATAAGTTGGTTTTGTAACAGATGGCCAAGAAGTAGCTTCTTCAGCAATAATTAAAGGGGTGGAATATCGTTTGAAAATAGCTTCGTTCATTTCTTTTAAAAAATTAATAGCATCTAGATTAGTATCACTTCCTAATTCATTTGTTAGTCCTGTTTTTTCTTTTTCATATTCTAAATATATTAAATTAGAAACAGCATCAACTCGAACACCATCTATATGAAAAGTTTCAAATAAAAAAATTAGATTTGAAATTAAAAAGTTCTTAACAAAATTATTTTTTAGATTAAAATTTGCAGTTCCCCAAAGAGGATTTTCTTTTAAAGTATTATTTGTATATTCAAATAATGGTTTTCCATCAAAATGATAAAGGCCATGAGAATCTTTACAAAAATGTCCAGGGACCCAATCTAAAATAACGCCTATTTCTGCTAAATGTAATTCATTAATGAGATATTTAAAATCTTGAGGAGAACCATAGCGGCTTGTAATTGAAAAATAACTAACTCCTTGATAGCCCCAAGAATCATCAAGAGGATGTTCAGTCAATGGCAAAAATTCAACATGAGTAAAATTTAATTCTAATAAATATGGAATTAAAAATTTTGCAATCTCTCTATAGTTTAAAAAACAAGTATCATTTTTTTTCCAAGATCCTAGATGTATTTCATAAATGGATATTGGAGATTTATAGATGTTTCTAAGCTCTCTTTTTTTTATCCATTTGTCATCGCTCCATAAAAAATCATTGAAAATATCATAAACAATTGATGAGGTATGCGGTCTTATTTGTGAAAAAAATGCAAAAGGATCACTTTTTATAATCAATTGATTTTCTTTTGTTAAAATTTTATATTTGTATATTTCTCCTTGTAAGATATTAGGAATAAAAAGAGACCAGATTCCTTGAGCAGAAATCCGGGTCATTGGATTTTTATCAAAATTCCAGTGGTTAAAATTCCCTACAACTGATACTTTTTTAGCATTTGGAGCAAATACGGTAAATTGAGTTCCCACAATTTCTTTTTTTATTTTTATATGTGCTCCAAAAATAGTATGAAGATTATAATTTGAAATGTTTAAGTTAAGATTTTCCATAAAAAAAGGCCCCCTTCTTTTTTTATTTTTAGTTAAAAAGATAATACAAACTTTTCAATAATAATCCTTTTCTACCTAAATATTTATTTATTTATTTTTAATTATCCAAAGTGTTATATAACGGTTATTGAAATAAATGTTTGCATTTTGGAGTAAATATTATATAATCAGAACATAAAGAAAGTGAAAAATATTTCGAAAAAATAAATTTTAATTAAATGTAGGAGGAATAAAAATGAACAACGAAAAGAAAAATGGTTTTGGAACTGTAGCTATTCATGGTGGAAGTGAAAAAAATCCTTTTGGAACTTTATGCACACCGATTTATCAAACTTCAACATTTGTTTTTGATTCAGCGGAGCAAGGAGGAAGAAGATTTGCTCTAGAAGAAGATGGATTTATTTATTCAAGATTAGCAAATCCTACAACTATGGTAGTAGAGAAAAAAATAGCTCTATTAGAAGAGGGAGAAGCAGGATTAGCAACAGCATCAGGAATGGGAGCAATCTCTTCAACTATGTGGACATTACTAAAAGCAGGAGATCATATAATTTCTGATACAACTTTATATGGATGTACATTTGCATTACTTAGTCATGGTCTTACAAAGTTTGGAATTGAAATAGATTTTGTAGATACATCAAATATTGAAGCTGTAAAAGCTGCAATGAAACCAAATACAAGAATTGTTTACTTAGAAACACCAGCAAACCCTAACCTAAAAATAGTAGATATTAAAAAGGTTGCAGAGGTAGCTCATACAAATCCAAATACTGTAGTAGTAGTAGATAATACATTTGCGACACCTTATTGTCAAAAGCCATTAACACTTGGAGCTGACATAGTTGTTCATTCAGCAACTAAATACTTAAATGGACATGGAGATGTAATTGCAGGTTTTGTAGTAGGACCAATGGATATAATAACTCAAATTAGATTAGTTGGAGTTAAAGATATGACAGGTTCTGTATTGAGTCCAATGGATGCATATTTAATAATAAGAGGAATGAAAACATTAGAAATTAGAATGGAAAGACACTGTGCAAATGCTAAAAAAGTAGCAGAATTCTTAAATGCACATGACAAAATAGAAACTGTATATTATCCAGGACTTGCAACTCACCCAGGACATGATATAGCTAAGAAGCAAATGAAAGCTTTTGGAGGAATCTTCGCTTTTGAACTAAAAGGTGGAATGGAATCTGGAAAAACTTTACTAAATAACTTAGAATTATGTTCTTTAGCAGTATCATTAGGAGATACAGAAACATTAATTCAACACCCAGCATCAATGACTCACTCACCATACTCAAGAGAAGAGAGATTAAAAGCAGGAATAACAGATGGATTAGTAAGAATTTCTGTAGGACTAGAGGATGCAGAAGATATAATTGATGACCTAAGAAAAGGGTTAGAATTAGCATAACACTTAATATCCAAAAGACTGCCTTTATAAGCAGTCTTTTTTTTATAAAAATTACTCAGGAGGAAATATGAACAAAAGTAAGGCAAGTTTTAAAGGACTTATACCATTTGTTATTTTTATTTTAGTTTATCTAGGAACAGGAGTATTTTTTCAATTAAAAGGAGTTGAAATGGCCTTTTATCAATTACCGTCACCAGTAGCAATTGCTTGTGGAATTGTTGCAGCCTTTGTTCTTTTTAAAGAGAGCATAGATGAAAAATTTGATACTTTTATAAAGGGATGTGGAAATTCAGATATTATTATTATGTGCGTTATTTATTTACTTGCAGGAGCTTTTGCTGGAGTTTCAAAGGCAATGGGGGGAGTAGAATCAACAGCAAACCTAGGTCTTACATATATTCCAGTTGAATATATAACAGCAGGAATATTTTTAATAACAAGTTTTATATCAACAGCAACAGGAACATCAGTTGGAGCAATTGTAGCAATCGCTCCAATAGCAATAGAGTTGTCAGATAAGGCTCATATTCCATTGCCAATTTTACTTGCAGCAGTAATGGGTGGAGCAATGTTTGGTGATGATTTATCAATGATTTCAGATACAACAATTTCAGCAACAAGAACACAAGGTTGTATGATGAAGGATAAGTTTTTAGCTAATGTTGGAATAGCTTTACCAGCAGCTATTATTACATTTATCTTATTTTTGGTTTTCGGAAAACCTTTAGATATTATTCAAGCTCAAAGTTATGATTATAATTTAATAAAAGTTTTTCCATATTTGTTTGTATTAGTTTTATCACTTGCTGGAATAAATGTTTTTGTTGTATTAACTGGAGGAATATTAATATCTGGAGCAATAGGAATTTATTATGGAGCATTTAATGTTATTGGATTTACAAAAGAGATATATATGGGATTTACAAATATGAATGAAATTTTCTTGTTATCTTTATTAACTGGTGGACTTGCAGCTCTTGTAACAAAGGCTGGTGGAATAGATTGGATACTTGGGAAGGTTGACAAGTTAATAAAAGGGAAGAAAAGTGCACAATTTGGAATTGGAATGCTAGTTGCATTAACAGATTTAGCTGTAGCAAATAATACAGTTGCAATTATTATAAATGGTCCAATCGCTAAAAAAATATCTCAAGAACATGGTATTGATAAAAGAAGAGTATCTGGTCTTTTAGGGATATTTTCGTGTATAGCACAAGGAATAATACCTTACGGAGCTCAAATGTTAATATTAATTGGATTTACAAGAGGGAAAGCCACTCCATTCGAAGTTATTCCTTTATTGTGGTATCAACAACTTTTATTAATATTTACAATTATTTCAATATTTATTCCATATTATAAAAAGTTTTTATCAGTACCTAAAATTAATCCTTACACACCGATAAATGATGGAGCTATTGATGCATAAGTGATAAAAATATTATTACTTTAATAAAAATATTATTGACTTTTACAATTCATAGGAGTATATATATATATTGTCAACAAAGGAGGCGATAGTGTTTGGAAAAAGATATAAAAATATTAGAAGAATACAAAAAAATAGCCAAATTTATGTCGTGTTGCTATGGAGAGAATGTTGAAGTGATACTTCATGACCTCATAGATATAAATGAATCTGGAGTTGAAATATATAATGGTCATATAAGTGGAAGAAAAAAAGGTGCTCCTATAAGTGAACTCGGGATGAAAATTCTGAAAGAAAAAATATATGAAAAACAGGATTTTATAAGTAATTCTAAAGGACTTGTTGGAGGGAAAGTATTAAGATCTTCTACATATTTTATAAAGAATGAGATTGGAAAAATAATAGGGCTAATTTGTGTAAATATAAATATTACAAAATATTTAGAATTAGCTCATGAAATAGAAAAATTTGTGAATTTTGATCTCAAGACTAAAGGAGATGAGTCTTTAGAAATAAAAGCAGATTTTCCACATTCGGTGAAATCAATGATAAATACTGCTTTAATAGAATTATTAAAGGGAAAAGAATCGTGGAAAGATATGAAAATGGATGAAAAATTAAATATAATAAAAAAACTTCAAAAGAAAGGTATATTTGATTTAAGAGGTGGAGTTTTAGAAGTTTCAGAGGCTCTGAATATTTCAGAGCCTACAATATATCGTTACTTAACTAAAATAGATTAAGATAAAGGATGGTAAAAAATGAATAATATGATTGAAATCAGATGGCACGGAAGAGGTGGACAAGGAGCAAAAACAGCTTCTCTTTTATTGGCAGACGTTGCATTTAGTAGTGGAATGTATGTTCAAGGATTTCCAGAGTATGGACCTGAAAGAATGGGAGCACCAATAACAGCATATAATAGAATCGGAGATGAACCAGTAAGAGTTCACTCAAATATTTATGAACCAAACTTTGTAGTTGTAGTAGATGAGACTCTAATAAAAAATATTGAAGTTGAAAAAGGATTAAAAGAGGGTGGAGCAATTATAATAAACTCTGAAAGAACTCCTGAAGAACTTAGAAAAGAATTAAGAGGGTATACAGGAAGAGTATATACTTGTAATGCTAGAAAGATATCTGAAGAGTGTTTAGGAAAATATTTTCCAAATACACCAATGTTAGGAGCAGTTGTTAAAGTAAGTGGAATTATTCCAGAAGAAGAGTTTATAAAAAATATGGAAGAATCTTTTAAACATAAATTTGCTAGCAAACCACAAGTTTTAGAAGGAAATATGTGTGCATTAAAACGTTCTATGGATGAGGTGAATGGATAATGAGAAATAAAGATGGAAGAATAATTGATGAAACAATAACTTGGCAAGAGATAACACCAGGTGGAATAGTATATGAATCAGGAAGTGCTGAAAAATTTAAAACTGGAGATTGGAGAACAATGAAGGTAACTTTTATTGAAGATGCCTGCAAACAATGTATGCTTTGTATTCCTGTTTGTCCAGATTCTGCTATTCCAGTAAAAGATGGAAAAAGACTTGATTTTGATCAAGATCACTGTAAAGGTTGTGGTGTTTGTTACGCAGTTTGTCCATTTAATGCTATAGAGTTTACAAAAGAGTAAAAGGAGAGAGAGATGAGTATAAGAGAAAGAATGTCAGGAAACGAAGCTGTGGCAACAGCTATGAGACAAATAAATCCAGATGTAATGCCAGCATTTCCAATAACACCATCAACTGAAGTTCCACAATACTTTTCTAAATATGTATCAGATGGAAAAGTTACAACAGAATTTATTCCAGTTGAATCTGAGCATAGTGCAATGTCAGCGTGTATTGGATCTCAAGCAGCAGGTGCTAGAACAGTAACAGCAACATCGTCATGTGGACTAGCTTTAATGTGGGAGATGCTTTATGTAGCTTCTTCTATGAGATTACCAATAACAATGGCTTTAGTAAATAGAGCTTTAACAGGTCCAATAAATATAAATGCAGATCATAGTGATTCTATGGGTGCTAGAGATACTGGTTGGATTCAAATATATAGTGAAACAAATCAAGAAGCCTATGACAACTATATTCAAGCTATGAGAATAGCTGAACATAAAGACGTACAACTTCCAACTATGGTTTGCCAAGATGGATTTATAACATCACATGCTGTTGAAAATATTGAACTTTTAGAAACTGAAGAAGTAAAAGCATTTGTTGGAGAATATCATCCAGAAGATTATTTATTAAATGTTGAAAGACAAATAGCTCATGGACCATATGATACTGCAAATTTCTATATGGAGCATAAAGTTCAACAAGCTCATGCAATGATAAATGCTAGAAAAGTAATATTAGATGTAGCTAAAGAATTTGAAGCATTATCTGGAAGAAAATATAGTTTCTTCGAAGAGTATAAAATGGAAGATGCTGATGTTGCAATTGTTTTAATTAACTCAACAGCAGGAACAGCAAAACAAGCTATAGATGAAATGAGAGCAGAAGGAAAAAGAGTAGGCCTTATTAAAATAAGAGTATTCAGACCATTCCCATTTGATGAAATTAAACACGCTTTAACAGGAATTAAAGTTGTTGGAGTAATGGATAAATGCGAAGGATTCTCAGGAGCGGGTGGACCACTTTTTGCAGAGATAAGATCAGCACTTTATGATTCTCATGAAAGACCAGAAATGATTAACTTTGTTTATGGTTTAGGTGGAAGAGATGTTACAGTTGATACAATTAAAGGTGTATTTAATGAATTATTACATGAAGCTCATTCAAGAGAGTTAATGGATCAAATAGAAATAGCTTATAATCCAGAGTTACTACTTCCAGAGGGAGCAGACTTTGAAATCGGTAGAGTATACAGACATTTAGGAGTAAGAGGTTAGGGAGGAAGAAATGGCTTATAATTTTAAAGAAGAGATGAACAAACCAGATAGACTTACTGGTGGACATAGATTATGTGCTGGTTGTGGAGCAGGAGTAGCAGCTAGAGCAGTATTAAGAGCTTTAAAAAAAGAAGATCATGCAGTAATAGCTAATGCTACAGGATGTTTAGAAGTTTCAACTTTTATGTATCCATATACAGCATGGAAAGATTCATTTATCCACTCAGCTTTTGAAAATGCAGGAGCTACATTAAGTGGAGTAGAAGGAGCGTATAACGCTTTAAGAAAAAGAGGAAAAGTTAATGACACATATAAATTCATAGCTTTTGGTGGAGATGGAGGAACTTATGATATAGGTTTCCAATCATTGTCAGGTGCTATGGAAAGAGGGCATGACATGGTTTATGTATGCTATGATAATGGAGCATATATGAATACAGGTATTCAAAGATCATCAGCAACACCAAAATATGCAGATACAACAACAACACCAGTAGGAATAGATTGTACAGGAAAACCTCAAGGAAGAAAAGAGTTAGCTGATATAATGGCAGCTCATAATATCCCATATGTTGCACAAACAACATTTATGGGAAACTTTAAAGATATGCATGAAAAATCTGAAAAAGCAATATATACAAAAGGAGCAGCATTTTTAAATGTGTTAGCACCTTGTCCAAGAGGATGGAGATATTCAACAGAAAAATTAATGGAAGTTTGTAAGTTAGCAGTTGAAACTTGCTACTGGCCATTATTTGAAGTAATAGATGGAGAATGGAAATTATCTTATAAGCCTAAGAAAAAATTACCAATTGAAGAATTTTTAAAAATTCAAGGAAGATTTTCTCATTTATTTAAACCAGAAAATAAACACTTAATAGAACAAATCCAAGAAGATGTAGATAGAAGATGGAATGCTTTATTAAAAAGATGTGGAGAAATTTAGGTAATTTGTGTTTTAAATTGATAGAAATGTGTTTAAAACGGTGCAAAATGTGAGGAAGTGTTTAATTATATTTTAAAATAAAGTATAATATAAAAATAAGAATTGCATAAAGTTGCCCCGAGGTCTAAGCATATAGACTTTGATGACTCTTCGAAAGAAGGGTCATTTTTATATTTACTAAATACAAATAATATTGTATATTTCAGTTGTATAAAAAGGGGGAAAAATGATTAATTTTAAAAAAATTATGTTTTTAATAATAGGAGTGTTTATACTTTTCCATTTTACATTTATGTATTTAGCAAGGGATGTTCAAGAGTATATGTTTGTTTCTACAAATTTATCAAAAGTTGATCCGTTTAATGAAAAATCAAAAAGTTTAGAGCTATTTAATATGGAAAAAAATAAAGTTAAAGGTATAAATTATATAAATGGAAATATGTATCCTAATTTAAAAAAAGGAAGTTATTACTTAAAAGTTAAGTTGGGAAAAGGGGAAGAAACTTTTCTAATAAAAAAAGATCAAAAATATTTTAATGAGAAAATAAAAGTGAAAAATATAATGGGAATTAATAAAAAAATAATCTTCATTAACATTTTTACAGGTATAATTTTCTTATATAATGGATTTATTTTTTATTTCTATAGAGATATATTTAATAAAAATAAAGAGTTGTTATTTCCATTACTATTATTATTATCTAAAATAATTTTTACAAATTCAGCAACATTTACTGAGAGATATATGATGGAGATAAATTTGACATTTTCAATACTTTTGAATTTTTATTTGATATTTTATGTGTTGAATATTGTAAAAATAAATAGAAGTAAAAAATTCAAAAAAATAATATATACATTAGTTGCAATTTATATATTAAATAGTATTATTTTCTTTAGTATTTCTTGTTCAAATAATATATTTATATATTTTTATGAAAAGACAACTTTTTATAAGAGTATATTTTTAGTTTTATATAAATGGATAGATGGACCAGTATTAATACTTTCAATTTTATTAATACAATCATTAAATGAAAAAGTGAAAAAAAATTTAAAAAAAATAAAGAAGAGAAAACAAATTGTAATTTTAAGTTTATTGATTTTTTCTTTAATAATTCAAAACTATGCATATAATCATCAAGTTTATTTTTATTTGAATTTATTTGAAGAGATGTTTTTATTCTGGTTTATAATATTAACCGAAGTAGAAAATTCAAAAAATATTCAAAATATCTTTTTAAGAGTATCATTATTGTTGATTTTTTCATTTGTATTTTTATTATATACAAAAGATATATTATCTATTTTGATATTTTGGGGAATTTTTATAATTATGAATATATATACCTATTTATTTGAAGGAATTTTGTCTATTGAAAAAAAATCATTTGAAAGTTTAATTAATAGATTTTATTTAATTGAAACAAAGGAAGATTTTGAAGAGCAACTGTCAAAAGAAATTGAAAAAAATATAGATGTCAAAAGATTGAAAGTAAAATTATTAATAAAAAAAGATGAATATAAAACCTTAATAAAAGAAAAAATATATTTAGAAGATAAAATAATTATAAAAAAAGATGATATATTAGGGGATTATTCTGGCGGAATTAGATTGTCATATAATAAAAATAGATTTTTAGGATTGATTTTAATTAAAAATAATAGAGATAGTCTTATATATGAAGAGGAGAAATATTTATTAGAATTAGCAAAAACAATATCTGTAATAGCTAGTAAAATTAGAATGAATTATCTTCAAAAGGAGTTGGATAAGTGTATAAAATAGGGATAAATATAGATTCCAATTTGAAAGAGATACTTGAAGAGCTTATGGATATAGAGTGTTATAAAATAAATGAATGTAATGAAGATGAATTAAAAAATTTAGATATATTTTTAATTGATATTCAAAGGGAAAAGGATGATGAAAGGATAGAGAAATTTAAAATAAATGCTTTTATAACTATTGCTTTAATCTCAAAAGAGATTGATCTTAAAAGAGTAAGAAAATTATTTAAAAATAAAATAGTTTATGATTGTATTTATAAAAATGATTATTTTGAAATAGAAAATATCATAAATGAAGTTATGGAAAAACCTAAAAAAAGGTATGAACTTATATTAAATGATCCATTTTATAAAGCAATTGTTGATTCAAGAGATATTATTTATATTAATTATTGTAGGATAAGTAGAAAGACAGAAATCGTTGACAAAATAGGGAAAATATATACTATAAAAAAATCTTTTTCTGATGTTGAAGAGAGTTTAAATTCTTTAGAATTTCTATTTCGTTTAGATAGAGGAACAATAATAAATAAAAATTTAGTAAAAGAATTAGATTATAAAGGGGAAATAATTACTTTTAATGGAGGGAAAAAACTTTCTATAAGTAGAAGTAAATTAAAAATTTTAGAAGAAAATATAAATTTATTTAAAAATAGAATAGAGTTATAAAAGGAAAGAAGCTAGAAATAATGTATTATCATAATAATCAAATCAAAATTGGAGGAGATATTTATGATGAAAAAATTCTGGCTTTTTTTTGTTTTATTTTTAGGTTTATTTAGTGGAGCATTGGCAAAGCCTTTGATAATAGGAATGGAACTAGCATATCCTCCTTTTGAGATGTCTGATAAAAATGGAGTTCCAACTGGAATAAGTGTTGATTTAGCCAAAGAATTAGGTAAAAGCTTAGGAAGAGAGATAATTATAGAAGATATGTCCTATGGAGGTTTAATACCATCTTTAAAAACAAAGAAAATAGATATTATCTTATCATCAATGTCAATAACAGAAAGTAGAAAAAAATCAGTTTCCTTTTCAGTACCTTACGCATCATCTCATTTAGCAATATTAGCAGGAATTAGTTCAGGAATAGAAAGTTCAGAGGATTTAAATAGTAATAAGAAAAAATTAGCAGTGAAAAAAGGGACAAGCGGTCATACAGTAGCTCAGAAATATTTTCCAAAGGCGAAACTTTTAGTATTTGAAAAAGAGAGTGCTTGTATGTTAGAAGTAGCTCAAGGTAAAGTAGATGCTTTTATTTATGATCCATTAACTGTATATAAATTTTGGGAAAAAAATCAAGAAACAACAACTCCATTATTTGAAAGATTTGAAGAAAAAGCACAGCCTTGGGCTATAGCATATGGGAAAAAAGACGAAAAATTAGGCGAACAAATAAATGAATTTCTAATAGAATTTAAAAATACTGGTGGATTTGATAAATTATCAGAAAAATATTTGAAAAATGAGAAAGAATTTTTTGAAAGTAAAAATATTCCTTTCTTTTTTGATTAACATAGGAGGATTATGAAAAAAAAAATTAAAAGCATTTTTATAAAAAAAGAAGATGAAGACATAAAAAAACATATTATGTATATAAATTATTTGATAGTTATATCTTTGGTTGGGATTGGAATATTATATGCTTTTAATTCATTGGATTATATATATAATTGGGAAGATATAATAAAAGAATATAGATATAAATTTATTTTAGGATTTGGAATAACTTTTTTAATTTCTTTTTTATCTTTAATTTTAAGTATAGTAATTGGATTGGTATTAATCTACTTTCAAAAGAGTAGATTTTTACCTTTTCATTATTTTTCAAAAATATTTATAGAGATAGTAAGAGGAACTCCATTAATTGTACAAATATATATATTTTTTTATGTTATAGGAACAGCTATGAATATGGAAAATAGATATGTTATGGGTGTTGTTATTATGGGTATTTTTTCAGGAGCTTATGTTGGAGAGATTCTTAGAAGTGGAATTGAAAGTATAGAACAAAAACAGTGGGAAACATCAAAAGTCTTAGGGTTAACAAAATATCAAACATATAGATATATTATATTTCCACAAGTTGTAAAGAGGATAATGGCACCACTAACAGGTCAATTTGCAAATTTAATAAAAGACTCATCTCTTTTATCAATTATAGCTGTGAATGAGTTTACAAAAAATGTTCAAGAAGTTGATTCATTAACATTTTCACCTATAGAAAACTATTGTATATTAGCAATAGGTTATTTAATATTAACATATCCAATATCTTATATTTCTAAATATTATGAAAGGAAGTTTACTTATGGAAATTAAAATAGAAAATTTAAATAAATCTTTTGATGAAAATAGAGTTTTAAATAGTTTGAATTTAAATATGAAAGATATTCACTGTTTAGGAATAATTGGTCCATCAGGAGGGGGGAAAACAACTCTTCTTAGAATATTATCTGGACTTGAAAATGCATATTCAGGAGATATACATATAAATGGAAAAAAAGTTCCAAAAGATAATATAGAATTATCAGATTATAGAAAAAGTATAGGAGTAGTATTTCAAGGATTTAATCTTTTTCCACATTTAAATGCAGCTGAAAATGTAATGTTACCTTTAAGAGTTGTCCATAAATTTTCATTAGAAAAAAGTAGTAAAATTAGTAATGAAATGTTAGAAAAATTTTCTTTAAATGATCATAAATTTAAAAAACCACATGAATTATCAGGTGGTCAACAGCAAAGAGTTGCTATAGCCAGAGCAATGGGAATAAAACCAAATTTTTTTATTTTTGATGAACCAACATCAGCACTTGATCCAAATTTAACAAAAGAAGTTCAGGAATCAATAGAAACGTTAAAAAAAGAGAAGAAAGATATGATTTTAGTAACTCATGATTTAGACTTTGTTAAAGAGGTTGCTGATTATGTAATATATTTATATGATGGTCAAGTAGCAGAAGAAGGAAGGGTTTATGAGTTTTTTACAAATCCTAAAACAGAGGAATTAAAGAATTTTTTAAAAAAATAAAAATAAAAGCACTTGAAAAATAAATAAAAGGGGTCTATACTGAGGACATATAAATATAGTGAAAAAAAAGACGAGCTCACTATACATATTATTTCTTTTACAACTATAAGATATTTTCAAGGAGATGTGTCAAATGAAAAAATATGAATTAACAAATGAAACTATTAACCACGGAGGACAAACACTTTACAGAATAAAATCATTGAGAAATTTTAGTGATGTAAAGGATGGGCAACTTGGAGGATATGTACAAAGAGAGGAAAATTTATCTCAAAGTGGAAATTCATGGATTTACAATGAAGCAATGGTATATGAAAAAGCGAGAGTAGAAGAAGATGCAAAAGTATGTGACTGTGCAATAGTATATGGAGAGGCAACAATATCTAAAGAAGCTGTTGTTAGAAGAAATGCAAAAGTATATGAATCAGCATTAGTTACAGATTATTCAAAAATATGTGAAAGAGCAAAAGTATTTGGAAGTACAAGATTAACAGGAGATACTGTAGTAACTGATGATGCTCAAGTATTAGGTTTATCAAAACTTGTAAACGTAATAGTTAAGGATAATTCAGTTATTAATATTAATGGTGAGGTTTTAAATGAAGTTCAAGGTACTTTTACAGGATATGCTCAAATAGAAAGTGTAAATGATTTTATTGTAATTTATATGAATTTAAATGGAGTATCTAAATATACTTTCTTTAGAAGTAAAGATGGTGAAGTATATGTTCATACTTTAGGAGAACATGCACATAAATTAGAAAAATTAGTTAAAGGTCTTGAAGCTGAACATGGTAAACTTCCTACTGAAATGGCTAATTTAGTAAATTTAATTAATAAATATTTTGAAAAATAAAAAAAATCCTCATCTATAATTTTATGGATGAGGATTTTTATATTATCTTAAAGAATTAATAAAGTCATTAATATTTATAACTTTCCCTTCAATTCTTGACTTTTCAGCAGCGAAAGCCATAATATGACTTTCAAGAGAGGTTCTAGGACTTGTTTTAGAATCATTTTTCTTTCCTAAGCAAAGGTCAATAAAATCATTCATAAGTCCAGTATCTCCACCTCCATGTCCTCCAATTAATACTTCAGGTGTAATTGTGGTAATAGCTCCATTATCAAAACGTCCTTGTCCTTTTCCAAATTCATAAACTTCGATATTATTTTTTAAGTCATTACCTCTAATTTCTCCCTTAGTTCCCATAATTTTAATAGTTCTACAAACTTCATCAGTAAAGGCACATAAATTAAAAGTAACATTAACTCCATTTTCAAATTCAATAATAGAGACCATATTATCTACAACGTTATTATCGCAATGATAAACACATCTACCATATTGATTATGTTCTAGAGAGTTAGTTAGGGCTTCTTTTGTTTGAATTTCTGTAGCTATAAGAGTGGGCCAAGATCCAATATTATTATAGTATATTTTTTTAGGAGAATAGATACATGAATCTATTAAACTACATTGTAAACAACGAGTAGAAGAACCTTCTGGTGCATTTTCCTTTTTAAAATGCTTTAAACTTCCAAAAGAAGCTATTTGTTTACAAGGAGACCCATTAAGCAACCAAGAAAGAATATCTAAATCATGACAGCTCTTTTGAAGAATAAGTGGACTAGATTCATTTGAATTTCTCCAATTTCCTCTAACAAAACTATGGGCAAAATGGAAGTTTCCAATATTTTCATTGTGTTGAATATCAATAATATCTCCAATAATATCACTATCAATTAGTTCTTTTAATTTGCTAAAAAATGGAGTGTATCTAAGCACATGGCAAACCATAACTTTAACTCCATAAAATTCAGCCATATCAGCTATTTTAACACACTCTTCAGCCTTATTGGACATTGGTTTTTCAAGAAGGATATCATATCCTTTTTCCATTGCAATTGTAATAGGTTCAAAATGAAGATCATCACCAGTAGCTAAAAAAATAGCATCACAAAATTTATCTTTTTTCAAAAAATCTTCCCATGTTGAAAAAGAAAATTCTGGCTTAATGTTATGGGCAGAAATAACTTGTTCTCTCTTTATTTTATTAGGCTCAGCAACAGCAATTATTTGAGCTTCATCTGTAGAATTTAAAATAAAATTAGCATAAATATCCTTACCTCTATTACCAGCACCAATAAGACCAATTTTTAACATAAAATCCCCCTTTGTTTTGTATACGTATTCATTTTTAAAAGTATATTCTATTTAAATTAAATTGTCAATAATTGATTTTTATTTTTTAAAAGTGTATTATGTAACAAATATAGGAGGATAACTTATGAAAAAAAATAAAATGACTATGTCAGAGATTGGAAGAATGGCAGGGGTATCTCAAGCAACTGTTTCAAGGGCAATAAATCAACCTCATATGGTAAAAGAGGAACTTCGTGAAAAAATACAATATTTTATAGATAAATATAAATTTGTACCTGATGAAAGTGCTAAAACAATGAGAGGAGTAGGTAGTAAAATTTTAGGTTTAATAGTTTTTAGTTTTTCAAATTATTATTATTTAGAAATGGCAAAATATGCAGAGAAAATAGCTAGAGAAAAAGGGTATAGTTTATTAATAATGAATTCTGAAAAAAATTCAAATTTAGAAAAAGAACATATAAAAATGATGCTTGCTAGAAAAGTAGAAGGAATTTTAATAGCACCAGTAGATGAAAAAAATCTAGATTTTTTAAACTCTTTAGATATCGCATTTGTAGCTATAAACAATGACTATCCTAGATTTAATAGTGTTTATACATCTCTTTTTAAAGGTGGAGAATTGGTAGGAGAATATTTATTGGAATTAGGACATAAAAAAATAGGATATATAGGAGATAATAGAACTAGATATAATGCAAAATTTGAAGGGCTAAAAAATATATTGAAAAAAGCTAATATTAATTTCAAAAAAGAATGGTTTTATAATATTGATTCAGAAAAAATATCCATTGATAATTTAAATTTATTTTCAATTAATCAAAAAATAGAGTGTACTGCTTTTATGTGTTCAAATGATGAAGTTGCATATTTAGCTATAAAAAAATTAGAGTTATTAGGCTATAAAATACCTAATGATATTAGTATTGTAGGATTTGATAATACAATAGTTGCTAATTTATTAAATATAACTAGTATATCTCAGCCAACAGAGTTAATGATAGAAAATGCAATAGATATATTATTAGAAAAAGATGAAAAAATAAAAAATATCTTTTTAATACCCAAAATAGTAAAAAGAAAATCAACAATAAAATAGACATTGACATTAAGCCTTCTTTGAAGTATATTTGTAAAAATACATACGTAATCAAAAAATATTTTAGGAGGTTTAAATTGAAGAGATTA
>SAMEA5043657__coassemble_23_pt1 | contig 48931 bp, 47 predicted proteins | sample SAMEA5043657__metabat2_low_PE_001 | metagenome-assembled genome bin SAMEA5043657 (sample SAMEA5043657) | Gadus morhua
AGAAGATAGAGTATTTAGAAAAGATTTCCCACAAAAATGGGAGTGTTCTAACTGCGGACATATACATGAGGGAGATTCTGCAGAGATGGTTTGCCCAGTATGTAATCATCCACAAGCTCACTTTATGATTCAACCAACAAACTACTAAGATTAAGATAAATATTTTGAATACGTCTTTTATGGCGTATTCTTTTTTATTTTTTGTAAAATTATACTGTTTAATATATTGAAATCACACTATTTATTTCTTTTTAGAATATAAAATGCAAAATATATTCAAAAATAATATATTTAAATGAAAAATGTACTTAAAAAAAAGGAAAAAAAGTACTATAATATAAGAGATTAATAAAATAAAGGAAGAGGAAATGATATGTATTTTAAAAATTTTATTGTTTTTGGAATAAGTCATAAAAATTTAAATCTAAAAGAAAGAGAAGAGTTTATATTGAATAATATTATTTTAAAAATAGAAAAATTATTTTTAGAAGAAAAAATAAAAGGATATGTAAATTTATCAACTTGCTTAAGAGTGGAGTATTATTTAGATTTAGATAAAAATTATTCAATAGAAAAACTAAAAAAAGATTTAAATATTGAGAATATATTTATAAAAAATGGTCATGAAGCTGTTAATTATTTATTTAGAGTAACTTGCGGTTTTGAATCTGTTATTAAAGGAGAAGATCAAATTTTAGCTCAAATAAAAAAAGCTAAAAATACATCTACAGAAATGAAAGTTTCAAGTTCAAATATAAATGTTATTTTTAATAAAGCTATAGAACTTGGTAAAAAATTTAGAAATAAAAGTAAAATTGCTCATAATGCTTTATCTTTAGAAGCTATATCTTTAAAATTTATAAAGTTAAAATTAAAAACTTTACAAGATAAAAAAATTCTGATTTTAGGTGTTGGAGATTTAGCAAAGGATATAATGGGTCTTTTAAAAAAAGAAGAGTATAAAAGCTTAACAATAACAAACAGAAGTTATCATAAAGCTTTAGAGGTTAAAGATATATATAATGCTGAGGTTATAAGTTTTGAAAATAAACTAGAAGAAGCAGTAAAAAGTAATATTATAATATCTGCAACATCAGCACCACATATTGTAATAAAAAAAGATGATTTTATAAAAAATATGGATATAAATAAAAAATATATATTCTTAGATTTGGCAGTTCCTAGAGATATAGAAGAGGGCATAGAGGATTTACCAAATGTAGATTTATATAATATAGATGATGTTTGGGGAGTCTACTACGAAAATTTAGAAAATAGAGAGAATCTTTTGCATGAATATGAATACATGCTAGGAGATCAAATGTTAAATTTAAAAAAATGGTTTGAATACAAAGAGGGGATTGCATAAAATGAAAAATAAAATAGTGATAGGTAGTAGAGGAAGTATACTGGCATTGGCTCAAAGTGAAATGATAATGAAAAAATTACAAAGTAATTTTCCAGATAAAGAGTTTGAAATAAAAATTATCGTAACAAGTGGAGATAAAGATTTAGTTAGTAATTGGAATAACAGTGATAAATCATTAAAAAGTTTTTTTACAAAGGAAATAGAACAAGAACTTTTAGATGGAGTAATAGATTTAGCAGTTCATTCGATGAAGGATATGCCAATAGTTTCACCAGAGGGATTAATATGTGGAGCTACTCCAGATAGAGAGGATAATAGAGATGTTATTGTTTCAAAAAATAATATAAAATTATTAGATCTACCACAAGAGGCAATTGTAGGAACAAGTTCTTTAAGAAGAACTATGGGATTAAAAACTTTAAGACCAGATTTACAAATAAAACAATTAAGAGGAAATATTCATACTAGATTAAGAAAATTAGATGAAGGTGGATATGATGCTATTCTTTTAGCAGCAGCAGGACTGAAAAGAGTGGGCCTTGGAGATAGAATTACAGAGGAACTTAGTTATGATTTAATGATGCCAGCACCAGCTCAAGGAGCGCTATATATTCAGTGTAGAGAAAATGATGAATTTATAAAAAATATATTATTAACAATTCATAATAAAGAGATAGAAGAAATAGTAAATATAGAAAGAGAGTTTTCTAAGATTTTTGATGGAGGATGCCACACACCTATGGGATGTACTGGAAGTAAAATTAATGGGAAAATAAAGCTACAAGGTGTATTTTGTGAAAATGATATAATGTACAAATCAGAAGTTGAAGAGAATGAAGATATGGGACTTAAAATAGCTCATTTATTAGCAGAAAAGATAAAGGAGAAAATTAATGGTTAAAGCAGTGGGGAAAGTTTATATAATAGGTGCAGGATGTGGAAATATAGATCTTTTAACTTTAAAAGGTAAAAGATGTATAGAGGAAGCTGATTGTATTGTATATGACAGATTAATTGATCCTAAGGTATTAGATTTAGCTAAAAATGGAGCTGAAAAAATTTATTTAGGTAAGGGAAATACTGAAGGTGGATTAATTCAAGATGAAATAAATAAGACTTTAGCAAAAAAAGCTTTAGAAGGAAAGATTGTAGCTAGAGTAAAAGGTGGAGATCCATTTGTTTTTGGTCGTGGCGGAGAGGAAATAGAAGAGATAGTAAAATATTCTATTCCTTTTGAAATTGTACCAGGAATAAGTTCATCAATTGCAGTGCCAGAGTATGCAGGAATACCTGTAACTCATAGAGGATTATCTAAATCTTTCCATGTTTTTACAGGTCATACTGCTGAAAATGGAGAGTGGCATGATTTTAAAACAATAGGAAAATTAGAGGGAACTTTAGTATTTTTAATGGGAATAAAAAATCTTGATAAAATAAAAGATGATTTAATAAAAAATGGGAAAGATCCTAAAACACCAATAGCTATAATAGAAAAAGGAACAAGTGATAATCAAAGAGTTACTACAGGAACTTTAGAAGATATATTAGAAAAAGCAAAAGATAGAAAAATAGTACCTCCAGCAATAACTATAATTGGTGAAGTTGTAAAAATGAGAGATACTTTTAAATGGTTTGAAGAGCAAGAGTTATCAGGAAAAAGTATCTTAGTAACAAGAGATAAAAAACAAGCTTCAAAATTTAGTGAAAAAGTAAGAATAAAAGGAGCTAAAGTTAGAGAGTTACCTTTTATAGAGATAGAAGATACATATAATTTTAACGAAGAAAACTTAAAAGAGTATAAAGTATTATTATTTAACTCAACAAATGGTGTAAGAAGTTTTATGGAAAACTTAAAAGATATGAGAAGCTTAGGAAATTTAAAAATAGGTGTTGTTGGAAAGAAAACAGAGGAGCTTTTAAAAGAGTATAAAATTATTCCAGATTTTAGACCAGAAAAATATTTGGGAAGTGAGCTTGCAAAGGAGACTTTAAAATATTCAAAAGATGGAGATAAAATATTACTTGTGACATCAGATATATCTCCAGCAGATGTTGATATTTGGACAAAAGAATACAATAGAAAATTTGAGAAATTAGAAGTATATAAAACAAAAAAAGTTATTTATAAAAAAGATGAAGTAATAAAAAAAATAGAAGATATAAAATATATTCCATTTTTAAGTTCATCAACAGTAGAAGCTTTTCATGAAAGTATAGATGGAGATATAAAATTATTAGAAGATAAAAAAATAGTTTCTATAGGTCCAGTAACAACAAAGACCTTGGAAAAATTAGGATATAAAGTTTCTTTAGAAGCAAAAGTGTTTGATGTAGAGGGAGTTATATCTATAATAGGAGATGACAAGAATGTTTAATAGAACAAGAAGATTAAGAAATTCTCAAGTGTTGAGAAATATGGTGAAAAATGTAGATTTTTCAATGGATAATTTAATTTATCCTTTATTTATAGAGGAAGGAACAAATGTAAAAGTTGAAATTTCTTCAATGGAAGGACAATATAGACTATCTCTTGATAATTTATATGATGAGCTAAAAGAGTTAAAAGAATTAGGTGTAAAATCACTTTTACTTTTTGGTATACCTTTAAAAAAAGATCCAGTAGGAAGTGAAGCATATAATGATAAAGGAATAGTACAAGAGGGAATAAGATTTATAAAAAAACATTTCCCAGAGTTTTTTATAGTAACTGATGTTTGCCTATGTGAATATACATCTCATGGACATTGTGGTGTATTGGATGGAGAGAGAGTAGTAAATGATGAAACTTTAAAACTTTTAGATAAAATAACACTATCTCATGCAAAAGCAGGAGCAGATATGATAGCACCATCAGATATGATGGATGGAAGAATTCAAAGTATGAGAAGAATATTAGATGAGAATAATTTTGAAAATTTGCCAATAATGTCATATAGTATAAAATATGCTTCAGCTTATTATGGACCTTTTAGAGATGCAGCAGATTCAGCACCATCTTTTGGAGATAGAAAAACATATCAAATGGATTTTAGAAATTCAAAAGACTACTTAATAGAGGTTGAAAATGATTTAGCAGAAGGAGCAGATATAATAATGGTAAAACCTGGAATGCCATATTTAGATGTAGTAAAGGCAGTTTCAGATGTTATATCTAATCCTGTGGCTGTATATAATGTTAGTGGAGAATACTCTATGGTTAAAGCTGCAGCAAAAAATGGATGGATAGATGAAGAAAGAATAGTAATGGAAAATATGTATGCTATGAGAAGAGCAGGAGCAGATATAATAATAACTTATCATGCTAAAGATATTGCAAGATGGATAAAAAGGGGGATCTAATGAGATATACAAATTCAGAAAAGATATATGAAAAAGCTAAAAAAATTATTCCTGGAGGAGTAAATAGTCCAGTGAGAGCTTTTAGATCAGTTGATAAAGAGTATCCAATATTTGTAAATAGAGGGAAAGGATCTAAGATATATGATGAAGATGGAAATGAATATATTGATTATATTTGTTCTTGGGGTCCATTAATTCTAGGACATAATAACGAGAGAGTTTTAAACGGAGTTAGAGAAGCAATAGAGCTTGGAAGTTCATTTGGGTTACCAACAAAAATGGAAGTGGAGTTAGCAGAACTTATTTGTAAGTGTTATCCATCTATGGATATGGTTAGATTTACTACTTCTGGAACAGAAGCTACAATGGCAGCTGTAAGAGTTGCAAGAGCTTTTACTAATAGAAATAAAATACTGAAATTTGAAGGATGTTATCATGGACATTCAGACTCATTGCTTGTAAGTTCAGGATCAGGATTATTAACAGATGGATATCAAGATAGCAATGGTATAACAGAAGGAGTACTTAAAGACACTTTAGTAGCAAAGTTTGGAGATGTTGAAAGTGTAAGAAAACATCTTGAAACTAAAGAAGTGGCTTGTTTAATAATGGAGCCAGTTCCAGCTAATATGGGATTAATAAACAGTAGCAAAGAGTTTTTAGATTCTATGAGAAGATTATGTGATGAAACAGGAACACTTTTAATATTTGATGAGGTAATATCTGGCCTTAGAGTATCTTTAGGTGGTGCTCAAGAGTATTTTGGAATAACACCAGATATAACAACACTTGGAAAAATAATAGGAGGGGGATATCCAGTTGGTGCTTTTGGTGGAAGAAAAGAGATAATGGATATGATTGCTCCAGTTGGAAGAGTATATCATGCTGGAACTCTTTCAGGAAATCCAGTAGCAGTTAGAGCAGGATTTGAAATGGTAAGTTACTTACTTGAAAATAGAGATACTTTATATAAAGAGTTAGAAAATAAGGTAGATTATTTAACTAATGGAATAGAGAAACTTTCTAAAAAATATAATGTTCCTGTTTGTATAAATAAACTAGGTTCTTTATTTACAATATTTTTTACAAATTTAAAAGAAATAAAAGCTCTTTCAGATGTAATTGAAACAAATACAGAGCACTATTCAGTATATTTTAATACATTACTTGATAATGGTGTTGTAACACCACCATCAAAATATGAAGCACATTTTGTTTCAACTGCTCATAGTGAAGAGGACCTAAAGAGAACTTTAGAAATTATGGAGTTGGCTTTTGAAAAAATAGGGAAAATAAATGGATAGGAAAAGTTATTTTCCAGTATTTTTAGATTTAAATGATAAAGAATGTTTAATTGTAGGAGCTGGAAATATAGCTTTGAGAAAAGCAAAGACATTACTAGAATATGGAGCTAAGGTGAAAATTATATCTATAGATATAAAAGATGAGTTCTATAATCTTCCTGTTGAAATTGAAAAAAGAGAGTTTAGAAAAGAGGATTTACAAGGAATATTTTTAGTAGTTACAGGAACAGATAATGAAACATTAAACAGTGGAATAGTAAAAATTTGTAATGAAAAGAATATATTAGTAAATAATATTACTTCAAAAATTGATATGTCTGTAAGGTTTGGAGCAGTTATATGTGATGATGAATATACTATAGGGATATCTGCAAATGGGAATCCTAAAAAAGCTATTAAAATTAAAGAAAAAATAAAGGATACATTAAAAAATGGTTAAGAGATCACTCTTAACCATTTTTTATTTTTCAAGCTTTTCTTTAACATAGTTAGGGAGAGCAAAGGCTCCACAATGAATATCTGAATTATAGTATTTAGTTTTTAAATTGAAAGATTCCCAAATCTCTTTTTTTTGATCTGTAATTGGATCTAATTTTTTTGAAGCAAATCCAAATAACCAATGTCCAGAAGCATATGTAGGCTGATGAAATTGATAGACCTTAGCTATTGGAAATATATTCTTTAGTTTGTCATGAGCTTTTTTCATCTCTTTAGCAAAATGTTCAAAATATGGTGATTCATGTTGATTAACTAAAATACCATCTTTTGATAAAATTCTAAAACAATTTTGGTAAAATTCAGTAGTGAAAAGTCCTTCTCCAACAGAGATAGGATCAGTAGAATCAACAAGAATTAAATCATATGATTCATCTAAGCACTCATCTACAAATTTCAAACCATCTTGAAAAAATAAAGTCACTCTAGAATCTGTTAGTTTATCTGCTGTAAAAGGTAGATATTTTTGAGATAATTTAACAACTCTTTCATCAATTTCAACCATATCTATTTTTTCAATATGATTATATCTAGTTAATTCCCTAACAGTTCCACCGTCTCCACCACCAATAACTAAAACTTTTTTAATATTTGGATTTGTAGCCATAGGAACATGAGTAATCATTTCGTGATAGATAAATTCATCTTTTTCAGTAACCATAACAAGACCATCTAAAGTAAAGAAACGTCCATACTCTTCAGAAATAAAAAAATCTATTTTTTGAAATTCACTTTGTTCTGAGTGAAGTTGTTCTTTTATTTTAATTGAAAACTTTGTGTTTTTTGACCAATTTTCTGTATACCATAAATCTAACATAATACCACTCCTTTATTCTGGTTTAAAAGTTATTTTTCCTAAGTCTTTTGGTGAAAAGTTTCTGATCTTTTCAACCATACCTCTTGGAACTTCTATAGATTCACTTCTATCTGCTCCAAACATCTCTTCTAAATATTTAAAAGCGGTCCAAGGGTTAATTGTATCACCGCAAGTAAAAACATCAACAGCAGCATAACCATATTCAGGCCATGTATGAATAGCAAGATGTGATTCAGAGATAATAACAGCTCCAGAAACTCCATATGGATTAAAATGATGAAAAACAGATTGAACAATTGTGGCATTTGATAAAACGGCAGCTTCATTCATATATTTTTCAATAAGAATAGGATCTTTTAGAACCTCTTCCTTACAATTATAAAATTCTACTAAAATATGTCTTCCTAATGTTTCTAGTTTCAACTTATCCTCCCCTTAAAAAATTAAAATTAAAAATTAAAATATTAAACAAAACATCAAAAAAAAGATAAATACAAATATAATGTTTAATATTTTAAATATATATATAAATATAATGAACTTACAAAAGTATTTTATACAATATGTTTAATTTTGTCAATTGATTTTTAATAAAAAAGATAATATACTATGATTACTTAGTTAAAAAGGAGAAAAAATGGAGATTGGAAAAAAATTAAAAAGATTGAGACAAGAAAAATATTTAACTCAAGATGAATTAGCAAGTCGTTGTGAGTTGTCAAAAGGATTTGTATCTCAAGTTGAAAGAAATCTGACATCTCCATCAATAGCAAATTTATCTGATATATTAGAAGGACTTGGGACTAATTTAAAGGATTTTTTTAATGAAGATGAAGATGAAAAAATAGTTTTTAATCACGAAGATGCTTTTGAAGTTATAGATTCAAGATTGGGATATAGAGTGGAATGGATTGTACCTAATGCTCAAAAAAATCAAATGGAACCAATTCTATTAACAATAGAAGAGGGTGGAAGATATAAAGAAGAGATAGCTCATGATGGACAGGAATTTGGTTATGTTTTAAATGGAGATATAAATATTCATTTAGGAGATAAAATATATAAAGCTAAAAAAGGAGAATCTTTTTATTATAGCTCAGGAAAAAATCATTATTTATCAAATGGAGGAAAAGGAGAAGTTGAAATTATTTGGGTTTCAACGCCACCATCATTTTAAAATGCTAGAGATATTAGGCTCTAGCATTTTTATTTTCAAATAAGTTAAGTACTTCTTGAGAATAGCTTCCATTTTGGTCATGAGTAATTAAAGGGGGCAAAATCTCTAAAAATGTATTTCCATTTTTTATACCTTCAATTAAAAGAATTTTAGCTGATTTATTTATTTTAGAGTGACAAAATTGTAATCTTTTAGGAGAAAGATTATATTTTTTCATAGTCTCAATAATATCAATTAATCTATCAGGTCTGTGAACCATAGCAAAATATCCACGATCTTTGAGAAGTTTGCTTGATACTTCTATTAAAGAATCAAGATTAATAGTTATTTCGTGACGAGCATAAGTTAATTGATCTAAATCATTTAACTGATTTTCATTACCGTGATATTTAAAAAACGGCGGATTTGTAATAACTACATCTTGAGATCCATTTAAAAGGTGATCTTTCCAATTATTCATGTCATCATGAATAATTGATATTTGATTTTCTAAACTATTAATAGCTATATTTTTATTAGCTAAAGTAGCGGAAACTTCTTGAATTTCAAAGGCTGTTATTTTAGCATTAGTTCTTTGAGATAAAAAAAGAGGAATTACTCCATTTCCAGTTCCAAGATCTGTTATTTTTTTTGTTCCTCTTGTAAGAGAGACAAAATCAGATATTAATAAAGAATCTAAAGAAAAATTAAAGAAATCAGGTCTTTGAATTATTTTCAAATCTTTATTTAATAAATTATTTATAACTTCATTATCATTTAATATCATTACTTTCCTCCAAATTAATCTAAATCCCATTCTAAGGATCTTTTTACAGCCTTTTTCCATTTACTATATATTAAGTCTCTTTCTTCTTTTCCCATAGAAGGAGCAAACGATCTTTCAAGAATCCAGTGTTCTTTAATTTCATTTTTATCTTTCCACAATCCTATTGCAAGTCCAGCTAAATATGCAACTCCTAATGCTGTTGTTTCAATAGTGTTTGGTCTTTCCACAACTTTTCCAAGAATATCTGCTTGAAACTGCATTAAAAAGTTATTAACAGAAGCTCCTCCATCTACTTTTAAAGTAGTTAATGCTGTTTTTGAATCTTCAAGCATAGCTGTTAAAACATCCTTACTTTCATAAGCAATAGCTTCTAAAGTTGCTCTGATAATATGATTTTTATTAGAACCTCTAGTTAAACCGACAATAGTTCCACGAGCATACATATCCCAGTAAGGTGTTCCTAGTCCAACAAATGCAGGAACAAAATACACACCACCATTGTCAGGAACTTGTGTCGCAAAATATTCACTATCTTTAGAATGTTCTATTATTTGTAATTCATCTCTTAACCATTGAATGGCAGCACCACCTACAAAGACACTACCTTCAAGGGCATATTCTATTTTACCATTTAATCCGATAGCAATAGTTGTTAAAAGTCCATGTTTACTAAGAATCATTTCATGACCTGTATTCATTAGCATAAAACAACCTGTGCCATAAGTATTTTTTACTTCTCCCTTATTGAAACAAGCTTGACCAAAAAGAGCAGCTTGTTGATCTCCAGCAACACCACAAATAGGAACTCTATGTCCTCCAGGTCCTCCTAAATTAACATATCCAAAAATACTGCTTGAATCTTGTACTTGAGGTAGCATATTTTTAGGAATATTAAGTTCACTAATTAATTTATCATCCCAACAAAGATTTTTTATATCATAGATCATGGTTCTAGAAGCGTTTGTATAATCTGTAAAATGTGATTTCCCATTTGTAAATTTCCAAATTAACCATGAATCAACTGTTCCAAAAAGTAAATCTCCTTTTTCTGCTAATGTTCTTGCTCCATCAACATTGTCTAAGATCCATTTTATTTTTGTTCCTGAAAAATAAGCATCAGGCACAAGTCCTGTTGTAGTATTAATATATGTTTCTAATCCTTTTTCTTTTAAATCATCAATAATATGAGCAGTTCTTCTACATTGCCAAACAATAGCATTATATATAGGAAGACCAGTTTTTTTATTCCACACAATAGTTGTTTCTCTTTGATTTGTTATTCCAATTCCAATAACATCATGTTGAGAAATTCCAGATTGAGCAATAGCTTCTGTTAGAACGCTACTTTGACTGGCCCAAATCTCCATTGGATCATGTTCTACCCATCCCTCTTTAGGATATATTTGAGTAAACTCTTTTTGTGCCTTTCCAATTATATTTTGATTTTCATCAAAAATAATAGCTCGAGAGCTTGTAGTACCTTGGTCTAAGGCAATAATATATTTCATAAAAACCTCCAACTTTTATTTTGAAATTAAAAAAGCTATTCAAAAAAGAGTTTAGCTTTTATTGAATAGCTTTTATTGAGTATTATATTATAAAGTATACTTATATTAAATACAAATGTCAAAGATATTAATTATTATTTTTTTTAGTAATACCTACTAATAAACAAGTAACTAATGAACCAATAACAACAGCAAGTAGATACATTAATGGATTAGTTATAATAGGTAATACAAACAATCCGCCATGAGGAGCTGGTAATTGGCATCTAAAAGCCATAGCAAGTCCACCAGCAAGGGCAGAACCTACAATACAACTAGGAATAACTCTAATAGGGTCAGCAGCTGCAAAAGGAATAGCTCCTTCTGTTATAAATGAAGCTCCCATAATGTAACAAGTTAATCCAGCTTCTCTTTCCTCTTTTGAGAATTTATTTCTAAAGAAAGTTGTTGCTAAGGCTATTCCTAAAGGAGGAGTCATTCCACCAGCCATAACAGCAGCATGAGGGTAGAAGTTATTTGATGCAATAGCGGCAATTCCAAATGTAAATGCTGCTTTATTAACAGGGCCACCCATATCAACAGCCATCATTCCACCAAGAATAACTCCAAGTAAAATTAAATTTCCACTTCCTAAGTTCTTTAAGAAATTAGTAACTCCTGAATTTAAAAATGCAACAGGAGATATAACAGCTGTATACATAATTACTCCAGTAATTAAAATACCAAAGAGAGGATATAGTAAAACTGGTTTAATTCCTTCTAACTTTTCAGGAATACATTTAAATAGTTTCTTTAAAGCGACTACAACATAACCACCAAGGAAACCTCCAATAAGTCCACCAAGGAAACCTCCGCCATTATTAGCAGCAATAAGTCCACCAACCATAGCAGGAGCAAAACCAGGTCTATCAGCAATGCTCATTCCAATGAAACCAGCTAAAACAGGGATCATTAAGAAAAAGGCATTACCTCCACCAATATCCATTAATAATTTTGCAATAGGATTATATGTTGCATGAGCTGGATCAGAAGCTTTAATTCCAAAGATAAATGAAAGTGCAATTAAGATACCTCCACCAACAACAAAAGGAAGCATATTAGAAACACCACTCATTAAATGTTTGTAAAAACCAGTCTTTTCAGAGGATTTAGTTGTACTTGTTTCATTTGAAGAAAACAGAGGAGCCTTTTGATCAATAGCATTTTGAATTAGTTGGGCAGGTTGTTTAATTCCCTCTTTAACTCCAACAATTTCAACGTGTTTACCATTAAATCTACCCATATCAACATTTTTATCAGCAGCAATTATAATTCCTTTAGCATTTTTAATCTCTTGAGAAGTTAGTTGATTTTTAACACCAGTAGAACCATTAGTTTCGACTTTAATTGCAATTCCCATCTCTTTAGCTTTTTTATTTAAAGCTTCAGCAGCCATATATGTATGTGCAATTCCAGTAGGACAAGCAGTTACAGCAAGAACATCAAAATTCCCTAAATTAGTTTCAGTGATTTCCTCTTTAACATTATCGTTTAAAAGAATATCAAGAACTTCTTGTTTACTAGTAACTTTTAAAAGTTTTTCTCTAACATCATCATCAAGTAGTAAAGATGTTAATTGAGAAAGAGTTTCAATATGAGAATCAGTTGCATTAGCAGGAGCAGCAATCATAAAGAAAAGTGTTGATGGCTCTCCGTCTAAAGATTCATAATCAATACCTTTTTTAGAAAGTCCAAAAGCAACAGTTGGAACTTTAACAGCTTCAGATTTTCCATGAGGAATAGCAATTCCCTCTTCTAATCCTGTAGAGCTTTGAGCTTCTCTTGCTAAGATAGCTTTTTTAAATAATTCTTTATTATTTAATTTACCACTAGAATAAAGCACATCAACTAGTTCATCAATAACCTCATTTTTAGTTGTAGCTTTTAAATCTAAAATAATACAATCATTAACTAGCATTTTTGATAACATATATACCTCCAATTTAAACTATATTGATTTTTATTTCTTTTAGTAAAGATTTAGTTGTATCATATTGAGCAAGACCCTTAGAAAATGCTGTTGCACTTCCAGAAGCAATTCCAAATTTATAAGAATCTTCTAATGAAAAATTATTATATAATCCATAAACAAATCCACCAATCATTGAATCTCCAGAACCATTGGAACTAATTAAGGTTCCAGTAGGAACATTCCCTAAGTAGATGTTATTCTTTGTTATAAAAATAGAACCTTTTGCACCAAGGGAAATTAAAACATTTTCAGCACCAAGAGCTTGTAATTTTTTACCAGCTTCAATCAACTCTTCATTAGTTGTAAAGTTTGTATTGAAAAATTCATTAATTTCATCTTTATTTGGTTTAATTAGAAAAACTTTATTTTTAAGGGCAAATTTTAAAGGATCCCCTCTTGTATCTAAAATAACTTTAACTCCTTCTGGAATAATATTTATAATTTTATTATAAATATCTTTTGGTACAGAAGCAGGTACACTTCCAGATAAAATAAGAATATCACCATTGCAAAGAGTTGTTTTGAAAAACTCAAGAAGTTCTTCTAAATTTTCTTTAGAAATTTTAGGAGATGTTCCGGCTATTTCACTTTCAAGGCCATTATTATTAATTTTTATATTAATTCTAGTATCATCTTTTACTTTGAAAAATTTAGTTTTTAAATTTAAATCTTCTAAAGATGATTGAATAAAATTACCAGTAAATCCACCAATGAATCCAACACAAATTGATTCTGTATTATAATTTTTTAAAATAGTAGATACATTAATTCCTTTTCCACCAGGAAGCTTATACGTTTCTTTAGGTGTATTTAAACTTCCTTCTTGATAATTATCAAATTTTAAAAAATAATCAATTGCAGGGTTAAGAGTAAGTGTATATATCATTTAACTACCTCCAGATTCTTAAAAGATTCATATTCCTTCGGAAGAATAGAATCAGTAATTAATTTTCCTTTATTGAGAGAAGAGAAAATAATAAAACTATTTTTATTAACTTTAGAATGATCACAAAGAAAATAGATATCTTTTCCAAGAGAGATTGCTTTTTCTTTTACAACAGCTTCATCTCCATCAGGAGTACTATATCCATTTAAATTAAGAGCGTTAGCCCCAATAAAAACATAATCAAAATTAAAAGTTTCTAAGTACTTAGAGGCTGAAAATCCTACAGTACAACTAGTTTTATATTTTATTTTTCCACCAAGCAAAAAGGATTCAACAGAGATTTTTTCTAACTCATCAATAAAATTAAGTCCATTCGTAACTACTTTTATATTTTTATTTTTTAAATATTTAATCATTTGAAAAGTAGTAGTACCTGCATCTAAAAAGATAACAGAATTATCTTTAATTAATGAAGCAGCATATTCTGCTATTTTTTCTTTTTCTTTTCTATTAACATTTTTTCTAAATGCTATATTTGAATCTTTTGAAAAAAAATTAATATTACTTAAAATAGCTCCTCCATGAACTCTTTTAATTAAATCTTTTTTTTCTAAATTAGCAAGATCTCTTCTAGCAGTAGCTTCAGAAATATTAAAGTGATCCATAACATATTTAGTTTTGATTGTTTCATTTTCTTTTAAAAAATCCATAATTAAATTTTCACGATTTATAGTTAACATAAAATTTCCTTTCCATATATAGTATACTAAAACTATAGCATATATCTTTTTTTAAATCAATCAAAAACTTTCATAAACAATCATAAACGGTCACGGTGGATTTGAAAATATTATGCTATAATAAAAATAAAAAGGTGGATATTATGGATTTTTCTGAAAAAATAATAGGTAAAGAAAAGTATTTTAATTCGGCAGTTATAGTTTTATTGGTAAAAAATAGAGATGAATATTCTTTATTATTTCAAAAAAGAGCAAAGGATATAAGACAGGGAGGAGAGATATCATTTCCTGGTGGAAGAGTTGAGAAAAGTGATAGAAATAGTTTAGAAACATCTTTAAGAGAGTGTTACGAAGAAATGGGAATAGAAAAAGAAAAAATACAAGTTAAGGGTAAAATAGGAACTTTAATTATACCAACAGGGGTACTTGTAGAAGCTTATATGGGTTGTGTACAAGTAGAAGTACTGGATAATTTAAAATTAAATTATTCAGAAGTAGAAGAGTATTTTACTGTTCCTTTGAAATATTTTTTAGAAACTGAACCAAGAGTAGAAAAATTAAAAGTTGAAACACATCCATATTATGAAGAAAATGGAAATATTTATGAATTTCCTGCAAAGGAGCTAGATTTACCTGAAAGATATCATAAATCATGGGGAGGAAGTCCAAGAAAAGTATATATTTATATCTATGAAAATAGAGTTATATGGGGATTAACTGCAGAGATTATTATAGAGTTGATAAATTGTATAAAGAAGGAGGGGATAAGTTGTATATTGGAATAGAAATATTTGATAAAGAGATAAAAAAAGAGACTTATATAGAAAAAAATATAATACAAAGTTATTTTGAAAATTGTAAATTTATTGAGGTGAATTTTATAGATTGTATTTTTGAAGATATAATTTTTGAAAATAGCACAATAAACTTAACTAAATTTAATGGTTGTAAATTTGATAATGTAAAATTTAAAAATTGTGAAATAGTTGGAGTGAATTTTAGTGAATTAAGTAAATTTATTTTAGATTTTTCATTGGAAGGGACTTTAATAAAATATTGTACATTTATAAAATTAGATTTAAAAAAACTAAAATTTATAAGAAATATAATAGAAGAAACTAGTTTTGAAGAGTGCAATATGAAAGAAATTATTATGGAAAATAATAAATTTAAAGAAGTATATTTTAAAAATTGTGATATGAGAAAAGGAAATTTTAAAGATTGTTCTAATTTGCAAGTGAACCCTTTAAATAATAATTTGAAAAATGCAATCTTTAGTTTAGATAGCGGAATATTAATATTAAAAGAGTTAGGAATAAAAATAGAAAATTAAATAAAAAGATAGAGATTTTAAGTTATTCTCTATCTTTATTTTATTAAAATATTTTTTTTGAGTAATTAAAAAACAAAGTAATAGCAAGTAAATCAGCTGATCCACCAGGACTAATTTTATTGTTTGTATATTCATTCTCAAGATCTTTAAGAATATTTTTATCAATACAACAATTGCTAAAAATACAGTGTAAATCCTGTGCTTTTTTCTTAACTTCATTAAGGATAGAGATGTTATGTCTGTGAAGTATAGTTGTATCTTCAAGAGAACTCATAAGAAAAATAAGTGTTTTTATCATAGCGCAATTAATATCTTTTTCAATAATAAGGGCATTTGAAAAAACATCTAAAGAACCATTAAATATAATATCTAAACCATCTTTCACAATGCCTCTAACGCCAGAGATTCCATGATTTAAAAATAGTTTTTCTCCATGAGTTAAATTAGATTTAGTTTCGAGATTAACAAAATCTTTTAATATATCTCTACACATAAATTTAATATTGTTTTTTATTTCTGAAAAACTTTTATTTTCAAATTTAACTTTTGCTGTTGTAGCAATAGAAATACCCATTAAGAAAATCATTCCCTTGTGAGTATTGATATTATTTGTAGCTAAAAACATCTCTTTTTCAGCGAGTTTACCTAAAAATCTTATTTTTTTAAAAATAAGATCAAGAGATAAAGATGAGAATCCAGCTTTAGCTACTTCTTTAAAATAATGATTAATAGAAAAACTACTGTCGATAAAAGTGAAGAAATCCATATCTGTATGTGCTCCCTTTGTAAAGGGAGAAACAAGTCCAAAAGAGGGAGAAGCAGAAACTTCTAGGATTAATGATTTAAGAGCGACATCACTTAGAAAATCACTTATTTTAAATCTTTCCTCATTTTCAATAAGATAGTTTTCGTATTTTTTTTGAATATGATTTGTTATTTCTAAAATAGAGTGACTTTGTTTTCGGCCACATACAAAGGCCATTTCATCACAGAGGAAACATTTTCTTTTATTTCCACCAAAATCAGAACGAGAAAAAGCATAACCCGTTTCAGAGAAGACATCAATGTCAACATATCTTCCTAAAATATGATTTTCTTCAATTTCCATAGCAATTTTTTTTATATTTGTTCCATTATCATTAATTGAAAAAATATAGGTAATTCCTTCAATGGAATTAATAATTTTAGTATGAACAATAGAATCATTGAAAATATCTAATATTTCTTTATATATAACCTTTACAATATTGGTTGGAATAAAGTCATTTTTATTTTCACCAGGATAATTTCCTCTTAGAACAAGGATAGGTTTTTTTTCTTTTTCAATTATAGAGTTTTGTATTTCAACTCTTTTTTCTCTCATTAATAAAAATTCTTCTAAATTAAACATATTTTAGTGCATAGAATTAGAATTTTTAATTCTTTCTATGATCTCCTTTCCTTTTTCAGATTGTAAGAAACTTAAGGTAGTTGTAGGAACAATATTTTTAATTTCATTCCAATTTTCATCTTTAAGAAACTCTCTAACCATTGATGCGCTAATTGCACAGTTGTTAATTTCCTTTCTAGGAATAATATCAACCTTTAAATTAAGATTATTAAAACATTTAATCATTGTCTCATTATATTTGTTAGTAACTTCACAATAAGGTTCTTCTCCTACAAACCTAGTGTTAATATTTAATTTTTTACAAAAATGTTCACCAGTAATTTTAGTGTCTAATTTCATAAACTCTTTCAACGAGTCGTCCTCTTTTCTAAGAAAATAATTAGGAAATGTAGCCGATGAAATGATATATTCACTGCTTGGAAGAACAGTAATATTTTTCAAGTGTTTAGTTCCTTCTTTAACGAGATTTATTCTATCTTTAAAAGGAAATGATGATTTATCCTCTTCAACAATTAAAACTAAAATATTATCCATTTTACTTGCGGCATATTCAATAAGATATTGATGCCCTAATGTAAATGGATTACAATTCATAATTAATAAACCATTATTTGAATTTTCTTTCCAGTTTAATTTAGATTTGATATTTTTTATAGTTTTATCAATGGAATTAAGTCCAATTTCTAAAAGTGATACTTTATCAGTTTTTGAAATTAATTTAAAACCAATTCCTTTGAAAATATCATCGTTAGATGGTTTAGTAAAAACAAAAGAGTGGAAAATACCTTCATCAAAAGATTTGTTAAGAAGGTTTGTAACAAGAGTATTAGTAACTCCCTCACCTCTCATAGATTCGTCAATTGCAAAACATTTTATAATGTTTTTACTTTTAGATGCTGTTGCAACAATGTGATCATTATTTCTAATAACAAGAGAATAATCTAAATTTTTATCAAGTTTTAATTGAAATTTATTTAAAAAATTTTCTAATTCTTCTCTTTGATATTTAGAGCTTAAACTAAGTGTCTCAATATTCATTGCGGTTGAGATACCCCCTCTTTTATAGTTTGGAATTTATTTGTAATATCATCAAGATATTGTATAAAAATATTTTGTGATTCTGATAAAATTTCACCTTTTGAAATCGAGATAATTGTATATGCCTCGTTTTTTTCTACCCATGAATCTTTTTCAATGGATTTTTGAACCAGCTCAGTAGCAGTGTAGTCCTTTAAATCTGACAGAGCAGGTTCTAATATCCCTTTCGTATAAGGATCGGCATTTATAAGAAAAGAATTAAATATTATTTTTTCTTCTGATAAGATCTTATCTTTAAGTTCATCTCTAGCCTCTTTTTTAGCTTTCCCCATAGCAATTAAAGTACCACTGCTTTCTATTTTAGCAGAACCGATACCATATACTTCATTTTCTTTGTCTATTGATGATGAAATTTTACTTTCAACTGAGGAAGGATCTCCACCAATAACAGAAGGAATTGACATAGTAGAACAGCCACTGAATAAAGCTAAAATAATAATAAAAATAAATCTGTTAAACATAAAATTACCCCCTATAAAATTTAAATTTCAACAGTAGATCCAACTAATTGAATAAAAACATTAGGATAAGAATTAGAAAGAGCTTTCATTTTATTTTCATTGTTAAAAAATCCTTCAATAGCAGTAAAAAAAAGATTTTCCTTTATTTGTATTGAATAACTATTTAAATAATCATTACTTAAAAAGAAACTTATCTCTCCTTCAATAGATATAGTATTAGGAAATTTAGAAAGAAGAAAATATTTTTCATTATCAATTGTTACAGAATTAATGATAAACCAATTATTTTCTTTTATAGCTTCTATCATATCTTTAGAAAAAGATATAAGCATATATTTGATATTTGAATCGATACTTATAAATTTTTGAAAATTCGAGAAATAAATTGGATTAACATATTCACCAAATATTTTTTTTAATGCTAATAAAGATGATGAATTTTTAAGAACAGCAACAGATATAGTGTTTTCTAATCTTCTACATGAAGATATTATTTCAGTATAAATTGATTGAATCTCTTTTGGAGAAAGAGATGAAAAATTAGAAAGATTTTTAAAAATTAGAGCTTCTCTTTCAGGGACATAAACTCTACTATTATCAATATTTTTAATATTACCTACATTTTTAACTAAATTCATTCTTTCTAAAATTAAAGAGATAATATCTTTATCAATTTTATCGATCTTTAATCTTAGATTATTAATTTCACCTGTAATTTTAATCACCCACTTTATGAATATTATTAACACATATTTTATAATATAAAGGTATTAAAATCAAATAAATATTGAAATATGGTGGAAAATCTTATAAAATTAGATATTGGTATAAATTAAAATATAAAACTATTTTTAATAAAAAAAAGTTTCAGGAGGAAAAATATGAAGTTTTTTTCTTTGAATAAAAAGAAGTATGCAACTTTAACAATTAAAGAAAATAAGGTGAAAAGTGAAACGTTAGAAGATTCAATAATAAAGAAAACAAAAATTACAGGGTTATGGGAAAAATGTCCAAATTGTCATGAGATAGTTTATAAAAAAGATATTGAGCAAAATTTACAAAAATGTCCACACTGTGATTACTATTTTGCAATGAATGCTCAAGAAAGAATAGATCTTATTATAGATGAAGAAACATTTCAAGAAATGGATAAAAATTTAACATCAGAAAATCCATTGGATTTTCCAGGTTATAAAGAAAAATATGAAAAAGCTGTGGAAAAAACAAATATGGCAGAAGGTGTAATAGCTGGAATTGGGGATATTTTTGGAATAAAAATTAGTATAGCAACTATGGACTTTGATTTTTTAGGTGGAAGTATGGGATCAGTTGTTGGTGAAAAAATTACAAGAGCCATAGAAAGGGGTATAAAATTTAAAATGCCAGTTGTTGTTGTTTGTAGTTCTGGAGGAGCTAGAATGCATGAGGGTATTTTATCGTTAATGCAAATGGCAAAAACATCAGCAGCTTTAGAAAAACTAAGAGAAGCAGGACAGATGTTTATATCTATTCCAGTAAATCCAACAACAGGGGGAGTAACAGCTTCTTTTGCTATGTTAGGAGATGTAATTGTAACAGAACCAGATGCATTAATAGGATTTGCAGGACAAAGAGTAATAGAACAAACAATTAAACAAAAATTACCACCTGGATTTCAAAGAAGTGAATTTTTACAAGAGTGCGGAATGATTGATATTATCACAAAAAGAGAGGATATGAAAGCTACTCTTTATAAGGTTTTAGATAATGTTATTTAACTTTTAAAAAGGAGGAACACATGAAGTTCAGTAAAGAGATACAAGAGTTAGAAATAAAAATATTAGAACTTAAAAATTTTTCCAAAGAAAAAGGAATAGATTTAACTTTGGATATAAATAGATTGTCACAAGAAAGAGATAAGTTAATAGAAGAGGATCATGAGAATTTAACTGATTGGGATAGAGTGAGTATAGCTCGTCATCCAGAAAGACCATACACATTAGATTATATAAAGAATATGACAGTTGATTTTATAGAATTACACGGTGATAGGTTATCTAAGGATGATCCAGCAATAGTTGGTGGATTGTGCAAGATAGATGGGAAAAAAGTGATGGTTATAGGTCATCAAAAAGGTAGAAGTATAGAGGAAAATATATATAGAAACTTTGGAATGGCTAGTCCAGAAGGATATAGAAAGGCCTTAAGACTTTTTAAAATGGCAGAAAGATTTTCTATACCTATAGTTAACTTAATAGATACACCGGGAGCTTATCCAGGAATTGAGGCAGAAAAACATGGTCAAGGAGAAGCTATAGCTAGAAACTTAATGGAAATGGCAGGTCTTAAAGTTCCGGTTATTTCAGTCGTTATTGGTGAAGGTGGTTCAGGAGGAGCTTTAGCACTAGGAGTTGCAGATAAAATATTTATGTTAGAAAATGCAGTATATTCAGTTATATCTCCAGAGGGATGTGCAGCAATTCTTTATAAAGATGCTTCAAAAGCGCCAGAAGCTGCCAATAATCTAAAGATATCTGGACCTAGTTTATTAGGACTAGGAGTTATTGATGGAATTATTAAAGAACCTATAGGAGGAGCTCATAGAGATTATAAGTGTGTAGCAAATGATCTAAAAAATGTTATTTTATCATCACTTTCTGAGTTATCTAAATTAGATGTGGATACTTTAGTAAAAAACAGATATAATAAATTTAGAAGAATGGGTAGTTTTGTAGAAAATATATTATAAGCATTTTTATAGAAAAGTAACGGAGGTATTTGTCATGAAGAGAATAGCGATATTAACAAGTGGAGGAGATGCTCCTGGAATGAATGCCGCTGTAAGAGCCGTAACTAAAGTAGCGTTATCAAAGGGGATTGAAGTATTTGGAGTTAAAAGAGGATATTTAGGAATGTTACATGATGAAATATTTGAAATGAATGGAAGTCATGTTTCAGGAATTATTGATAGAGGTGGAACAGTTCTTTTAACAGCAAGATGTTTAGAATTTAAAGATCCTAAATTTAGAGCTATTGCAGCACAAAATTTAAAGAAAAGAGAGATTGAAGGAATAGTTGTTATAGGAGGAGATGGTTCATATAGAGGAGCAGATCTACTTTCTAAAGAGCATGGAATAAAAGTTGTAGGGTTGCCAGGAACAATAGATAATGATATTATTGGAACTGATTATACAATAGGTTTTGATACTTGTTTAAATACTATTTTAGATGCTATGTCTAAATTAAGAGATACAGCAACTTCTCATGAAAGAACAATTCTTATGGAAGTAATGGGTAGACATGCAGGAGACTTAGCTCTTCATGCATCACTTGCAGGTGGTGGAGATGGATTATTGATTCCTGAAATTGAAAATCCAATTGAGATGTTATCTTATCAAATAAAAGAGAGAAGAAAACAAGGGAAACTTCACGATATAGTTTTAGTTGCAGAAGGAGTAGGAAGCGTTTTAGAAATAGAGAAGCAAGTAAAAGAGCAAGTAACAACAGAGGTTAGAAGTGTAGTACTTGCACATGTACAAAGAGGAGGAACACCTTCAGGTTTTGATAGAGTATTGGCTACAAAAATGGGAGCTAAAGCTGTTGAAATATTAGAAAATGGTGGAGGGGGAGTTATGATTGGAATAGAAAGTAACGAACTTGTAACACATCCAATATCTTTTGCATGGGAAGGAAAGAGAAAATACGATATAAGAAAAGATTATGAATTAGCATTAACACTTAGCAAATAGGAGTTGATATAAATGATAACAGTATTAGATTTTGTAAGAAAAGAAAGAAGAAAGAAAAAAATTAAAAGAGATATTGAAGATAATGACAGAAAAGTTAGAGATAATAGAAAAAGAGTTGATCTTTTATCAAATTTAAAAGAGTATATAAAAGCAGATATGACTTATGATGAGATAATTGATATTATTGACAATATGAAAAATGATTATGAAGATAGAGTAGATGATTATATAATAAAAAATGCAGAATTAGGAAAAGAGAGAAGAGAGATTTCAAAAAGTATAAAAGATTTTACAAAATCTTTACCTAAGCATTCAGCTGGAATAATACCAGAGAAGAAATAGAGGAGAAAATAGATGGCAACAAAATCACTAGAAATACTAATAGATGAATTTAATAGACTTCCTGGGATTGGAAGAAAAAGTGCCACTAGACTAGCATTTCATATTTTAGAAATGTCTGAAACAGAGATAGATAGATTTGCACTAGCTTTAAAATCAGCAAAGGAAAAAGTTAAAAGATGTTCTGTTTGTGGAAATTTTAGTGAAGAAGAAGTTTGTAGTATTTGTAGAGACGAATTTAGAGAAAAAGATACTATCTGTGTTGTAGAAGATAGCAGAGATATAATTCCATTTGAAAAAACTAATAGATTTAAAGGAAAATATCATGTTTTAAATGGTAAATTAGATCCATTAAATGGAATAACTCCAGATAAATTAAATTTAAAAAAACTATTAGAAAGAGTAGCTAATAATGAAATTAGCGAAGTAATATTAGCTTTAAATCCAGATTTAGAAGGAGAAACAACAGCACTTTATTTAACAAGATTACTTAAACCTTTTGAAGTTAAAATTTCAAAGATAGCAAGTGGGATTCCTATGGGTGGAAATATTGAATTTGCTGATACAGCAACAATATCAAAGGCTTTAGAAGGAAGACAAGAGTTATGAAAAAAGATCTCAAACATTTTAGTGTTTGAGATCTTTTTTTATTTTGTAAGGTCTTTAATTGCCTTACCTAAAGATTCTAAAGTAAATCTAACTCTATCAGCACGAGCATTTTCTCCCATATGACCAATTCTTATAACTTTTCCTTGCAAAGGACCGTATGATCCAGCAAGAAGTATTTTATATTTATTTTTCATATGATCGATAAGCTCTTTAGCAGTAATTCCATCTGGTGGAAGAAAAGCAGTTGCTGTAGGAGAAAAATCATTTTCAAGATATAATTTACAACCAAAAGATTGTAATTCTTGGATACAATAATCTCTAGCTTCAATATGTCTATCAAAAACTCTATATAAAGTTTCAGAAAGAAGATTATCAAGAGCTGTACCTAAACTAATAATATCACTAACTGGCATTGTATAAGGAAATAATTTTTCCTCTTCACAATTTTTCCACAGTGAAAGATTGCAATAAAAAGATGGAATAGGAGTAGCTCTATTATCTATAGCTGTCCAAGCATCATTACTAACAGAAAGAATTGTTAATCCAGGAGCTGCAGAAAAAACTTTTTGAGAAGCAGCAAGAGCAATATCAACACCCCAATCATCTACTCTAAAATCTACTCCGCCAAGAGCAGCAACAGTATCAACAACGGTAAGAATGCCTTTAGATTTTAAAAGTTTACATATAGGACCAACATCATTTAAAATACCACTAGGGGTATCGCAATGTACAATAGTGGCAAATTTAAAATTAGAATCAGTTTCTAAGAATTTTTCTAATGAATTAACATCAATTCCTTTTTTCCAATCACTTTTAAATTCAGTAACTTCACCACCATATATTTCTATCAAGTCTTTAAAACCTTCTCCAAAAACACCATTTGAAATAACAAGAACACGATCTCCTTTTTCAGTAAGAGAAGCACAGGCAGAATCTAAACCAAGCATACCTTCTCCACTCATAATTAGAACTTTAGCTTTTTCAGTACCAAAAAATTGAGAAAGTTTGTAACATACAAATTTGTAATATGCAAAGAAATCCATATCAAGATCAGGATTTCCAAAAACTTTACTTCTAGAGTGTAATACATTTCCATTGACTGTTGTCGGACCAGCAGTCATCATAAGATATTCCGGACTTTTAAATAGCATAAATTTCCTCCTATTGTTATTTTTCACATGAAAAATAACTAACTTTATATGTTAAATTTTTATAATTAAAACTTTTTGTTAAAGAATATGAAGATTTTTGAAAACCAGTAACACCTGTTTTTTTCAAGTGTTTTAAGGCTTCTAAAGGAGAAGAGAATTCTAAAGAAAAGGTCTCATCAATATATTTAACATTAGTATAATATTTTTTTAATAAGTTATAGATATCAGTTGTAGTTAAATAATTTAAACTAATTGAAAAATGATTTAAAATCTCAATTAAATTTCCTTTTGTATAAATTGAAAAAACTAGATTATCAGAAGAAAAAGATAGCTTTCGTATTAATTCTTCTAAGTTTTCTACCCATTGAAAAGCTGAACTTGAAACAATTAAAGAATATTTATCAAAATGCATTTTAGACATATCATCTATAAAAAAATCTCTATATGAAATAGTATTAAAATATTCTTTTGTATTAAAAATATCATTTAAATCAAGAGCATTAAAATTTAAGACATTGAAAAATGTTTTTGTAAAAATACCAGTACCACAGCCTAACTCTAAAACTGATTCATAAAAGGTATTTTTATCAATAAAAGTTAAGAGTTTATCTGCAACTTTTTTTTGAATAGTTGCATTTGCATCATAATTTTTAAATTCTTTATTAAAATTTAGGTGTTTCACTAATAATTTTCCTCCATGTATTAAGTTTATCAAAGGGATAATGATTACAATCTAAAGTGATAACATTATCATGATTTTCGTAAAAATTTATCTGTTTAGGATAAGGAATAATTCTATCTAAGTTTCCTAAAATTATTTTATTAAATTTGATTTTTGTACAAATTTTTCTTTTTGAAAATATTTTAAGTTGATATTTTAAATAGTTAATATCAATAGTATTAGGAAATAATTTTAAAGGACATCCCATATTTAAAAAGAACTTTTTAAAGTTTGATTCATTTAATGTTTCAAGGGTTAATTTAAACATTTTAGGTGAAATTCCGAACCTCCCAATAATATCTGTATGTCCATTAATAGCAATGGAAAAACAATTAAGAGAAGGGTTCTTAGCTAAAAATTCAGCAGCATAAGATACACCAAATGACCAACCGATAACATAGATTTTAGTAAAAATTTCAAAATCTATATTTTCAATTTTATATGGAAAATTTATGCAAATTAATTTAAAAGAAGAATCAATAGATAAATTTTCAATAATAGTTTCATCCATTCCCCAACCATTAAAAAAGAGTATTAATTGCATAATTTAGCTCCTTAAAAAACATAATTATATTTTGCTCAGTAAGAGTTGGATTTAACCCAAGTCTTATTCTTGAAGTTCCTTTTGGAACTGTTGGTTCTTTAACCCCATATACAAAGAAACCTCTTGTTTTTAAATAAGAAATAATTTTATTTAATTTATTATTGTCTCCTATTATTATTGAAATAATATGTGTATTTGAAATTGTTTTTAAATTATATTTCTTTATTAAGTCATGAGTTAACTTTGTTAAAGAGTTTAGTTTTTCAATTCTATAATGAAAATGTGGTATCTGTTTTAAAATAAAAAGATTCCAAGCCACATTAATTGGTGGTAACGATGTTGTATATATAAATTTTCTTCCACGATTAATAATATAATCTTTAAATAGTTGATCACAAATTAAATAAGAACCTAAAGATCCTCCACCTTTTCCCAATGGAATAGTTAAAAAATCAACATAATTGATATAACTACCTTCATAAATCATTCCATATCCATGAACACCATAAGAATGTGCCTCATCTATCATTAAATAAAAATTAAACTCTTTTTTTAAAGATATCAATTTGTCTATATTGACACAATCTCCATCCATGCTATATATAGTTTCAGAAATAACAAGAATATCTTCGTATTTATTTCTGTTTTTTTCTAGTAATATTTTTAAATGATCAAGATCTAAATGTTTATATCTTAAAAAGTTACTTTTACTATGAATAATTCCATCATGAATACTAGCATGATTTAATTTATCACTGATAATTAAAGTATTTTCATTAAAAAAAGTTTCAATAACGCAAGTATTGCAGTCAAAACCGCTATTAAATAAAAGGGCTGGTTTTTTATATATAAATTGAAGTTCTTTTTCTAAGTCATAAGTAATTTCAGATGTTCCACTAATTAATCTAGAAGAACTAGAGGAAAGAGGTAGTTCTGGATATTCATTATAAAATATTTTCAGTAAATTTTTATCATTACTTAAGCCTAAATAATCATTTGATGAAAGATTTAAAAGATTATCTGGGCAAACATTTAGAGTTCTTAATGTATTTTCTTCTTTTAAATTAGTTAAAATATTTGATATTTTTTTTCTCAACATACAATCACCCCTTATTAATTATACATAAAAAACATAAAAAATACCAATAAAGAATGAAAGATCTAAAAGAGTTACACTTTATATATTGTACATTTAATTTAAATATTGCAATTTAAGATTATTGGTGTTAGGATGATTGTAGTAAATAAAGTAGAGAAAACGCTTAATAGTGTACACTTAAGGGGTGGGAGATGGACTTAACAGAAAGACAAAGAGAAATTGTAGAAATAATTAAAAATCATGGACCTATAACTGGTGATGATATAGCAAAAATGATATATATAACAAGATCAGCTTTAAGAACTGATTTCTCAATATTAAAAAAAATGTCAATAATAAAATCAAAGCAAAAGATAGGGTATACATATAATGAAGCTTTTGTTGAATCAAATAATAAAAGTTTAGTAAAGCATATAATGGGACCTTCAATAACAATAGATGATACATACTCAGTTTATCAAACAGTACTTTTAATGTTTGATAAAGATATTGGAACAATATTTATAACTAAAGATGGAAGTTTATGTGGAATTGTTTCAAGAAAAGATTTGTTGAGAACAGCAATTGGAAAAAGAGATATTGAACAGATTCCAATTAATTTAATAATGACAAGAATGCCGAATCTGATTTATGCACTTGAGGATGAAACAATAGAGTGCTGTGTGAAAAAAATAATAGAACATCAGATAGATTCTGTTCCCGTTGTAAGAATAAAAGAAAGAAATGGGAAAGAGGTACATGAAGTTGTTGGTAGATTTACAAAAACTAATGTAAGTAAACTACTTTTAGATATATTTGAAAATAAAAATAAATCAAAAAAAATAGATAAGAATATAACACAAAATTAATATATAAAGGGAGATAGTTATGAAAAATATTTATTTGTTCAAAGAAAGCTATAATTTGGGGAAAATGATTTTAGGTGGAAAAGGTGCAAATTTAGTTGAAATGAAGAGGATTGGATTACCAATTCCTAATGGTTTAATTGTGAGTACTTTAGCTTGTAATGAGTATTTTAAAAATCAAAATAACTTATCTTTAACTTTAAAAGATGAAATCAAAGGGAGTTTAATAAAATTAGAAAAAGAAACAGGGAAACAGTTTGGAGGATCGAATCCACTTTTAGTTTCTGTTAGGTCGGGAGCTCCAGTTTCTATGCCAGGAATGATGGATACAATTTTAAACTTAGGTTTAAATGATAAAACAGCAAAAGCTTTAATTGTAAAAATGAATGATGAAAAATTTGTATATGAAATTTATATTAGATTTATAGAGATGTTTTCAGAAATAGTAAAAGGATTAGATAAAGAGAAGTTTCATGAAATTAAAGAGGAAAATTTAAAATATGGAGCAACAAAAGTAATAGAATTATATAAAGATTTATATGAGAAAGAAACAAATGAAAAGTTTCCTGAAAATCCAGAGGAACAAGTTGTAATGGCTATAGAATCAATTTTTAATTCTTGGAATAATGAAAGAGCTGAAATATATAGAGAGATTCATAATATTGATAGTAAAATGGGTACTGGTGTAGTAATTCAAGAGATGGTATTTGGAAATTTAAATAATTTGTCAGGAACAGGTGTTGCATTTACAAGAAATCCATCAACTGGAGAGAATATAATTTTTGGAGAGTATTTATTAGAAGCTCAAGGTGAAGATATTGTTGCTGGAACAAGAACACCTGAAAATATAGCTCATTTACAAGCTCAATTGCCAAATGTATATGATGAGTTTGTAAGAATAGCAAAATTATTAGAAAACCATTATGGGGATATGCAGGATATTGAATTTACTATTGAAAATGGAAAGTTGTATATATTACAAACTAGAAATGGAAAAAGAAGTCCAAACGCTGCTGTAAAAATAGCTGTTGATATGGTTGAAGAAGGGGTTATAAATAAAGAAAAAGGAATTATGATGATAGATACAGAAACTTTACCTCAATTATTTAACGGAACATTTGAAGAGGGTGACATAGCTGGAAAAAAGTCATTAGGGAAAGGATTACCAGGTTCAGCGGGTGTAGCTGTGGGAAAAGTAATTCTTTCCTCAGAAAGGGTAAAAGAGGGAGAATCTGTAATTTTAGTGAGAACGGAAACTTCCCCAGAAGATATCAAAGGTATGAGTTTAGCTAAAGGAATAGTAACAGTAAAAGGGGGAGCTACTTCTCACGGAGCTGTTGTAGCAAGAGGAATGGGAAAATGTTGTATTACTGGTTGTGAAGATATTAAAATAGATAAAAGCAATCAATTTTTTATGATAAATGGAGTAAAAGTTTTAGAAGGAGATATTATATCAATTGATGGATATAATGGAGATATATATTTAGGAGAAATTAAATTAAGACGTGATGAAATGAATGGAGATTTAGAAAAAGTTCTTGAATGGTGTAAAGAAAATAAAGATCTTGAAATTAGAATGAATGCAGATACACCAACAGATGTATTAGTTGGAATAAAATTTGGTGCAGAAGGAATTGGCCTTTGTAGAACTGAACATATGTTTTTTGAAGAGGAAAAAATTTGGAATGTTAGAGAGATGATTATTGCTGAAAATAAAGAGGAAAGAGATTTGGCTTTAGAAAAATTACTGATACTACAAAAGAAAGATTTTAAAGAAATGTTTGTAAATATGGCTGGATTACCAATGAATATAAGACTTTTAGATCCACCATTTCATGAATTTTTGCCAAAAACAGAAAAAGATGTTAATATATTATCTAAATATATTAATAAAAGTACTGAACATATTGAAACTAGAATAAAAGAGTTGAAAGAAGAGAATCCAATGTTAGGTCATAGAGGATGTAGACTTGCGGTTACTTTTCCAGAAATATATGAGATGCAAGCAAGAGCGATAATTGAATCAGCTATGGAAAGTAAAGATGAAGGTGTAAATGTTGATTTAGAAATGATGATTCCTTTTGTAGGTGGAATAAGTGAATTTAAATATATAAAAGAAAGAATAGAAAGCACAATTAAAAAAACATTTGAAGAGAAAAAAGAAAAGATCGATTATAAACTAGGAACAATGATGGAGCTGCCTAGAGCATGTTTAATAGCTAATGAAATAGCTGAGGAAAGTGCATTCTTTTCATTTGGAACTAACGATTTAACACAAACAACATATGGACTTTCAAGAGATGATTCTGTTAAATTTTTAGGAGAGTATAAAAATAAAAAAATAATAAGTAGAGATCCATTCCAATCAATAGATACAAGAGGAGTGGGGAAATTAATCTCTTTAGCAAATGATTTAGGAAAATCAGTAAAACCAGAAATGAAAATAGGCGTATGTGGAGAACATGGAGGCGATCCTAAAAGTATAGAGTATTTTAACTCATTAGGAATGTCATATGTTAGTTGTTCACCATATAGAGTTCCCATCGCAATAGTTGCTGCTGCTCAAAGTAAAATACTAAAATTAAGAGGGTAGAAATGGATATAAAAAGTGAAGAATTAAAATATTTAAAGCTGTTATCTAGGAATTTTCCAACAATAAAAGATACAGTAACAGAGATAATAAATTTAGAGGCAATTTTATCTTTACCTAAAGGGACAGAACACTTTATAAGTGATATTCATGGAGAGTATGAGGCTTTTAATCATGTGTTAAAAAATTGTTCTGGAGTAATTAAAGATAAAATAGAAAGATATTTTGGAGACAAATTATCAGAAAAAGAAAAAAAACAGTTAGCCACAGTAATATATTATCCTAAAGAAAAAATAGATTTAATTTGTAGCTTAGAAAAAAATATGGACGAATGGTATTTAAAAACCATCTGTAGAATCTTAAAGATTTTACAGATGGTTTCTTCTAAGTATACAAGATCAAAAGTGGCAAAGGCTATGACTGATGAATTTTCATATATAATTCAAGAGCTATTATACGAAAGAAAAGAGGAAGAAAATAAAAAAGACTACGTAGAAGGAATTATAAATACAATAATATCAATAGGAAGTTCTAAAGATTTTATAATTTCAATAAGTAATCTTATTCAAAATTTAGTTATTGATAATTTACATATAGTTGGAGATATTTATGATAGGGGAGCATATCCTCATAAAATAATGGATAGGTTAATGAATTATCATAATGTAGATATCCAGTGGGGTAACCATGATATATTGTGGGTAGGAGCTGCTTGTGGTCAAGAAGCGTGTATAGCGAATGCAATAAGAATATGTTTGAGATATTCAAATAAAGAGATATTAGAGGATGGCTATGGGATAAATTTATTACCTTTGGCCAGTTTTGCTATGGAAATTTATAAGGATGATCCTTGTAAATCATTTTTACCAAAAGTAAAAGAAGAGTTAAATAAAAAAAATTCTGAATTAATATCAAAGATGCATAAAGCAATATCAATAATTCAATTTAAATTAGAGGGTCAAATAATAAAAAGAAATAAAACTTTTAATATGGAAGATCGATTGTTTTTAGATAAAATTATTGAAAATAAAGTGTTGGTTGATGGTGAATATTATGAGTTGAAAGATAAAAAATTTCAAACACTAATAAAAGATGATCCTTATGTATTAACAAAGGAAGAGGAAGAAGTATTAGTTGGCTTAGTAAAAAGTTTTAAAAATAGTGAAAAATTACAACATCATATAAAGTTTTTATTGGAAAATGGAAGCGTATATCTATGTAGAAATGAAAATTTAATGTTTCATGGATGTATTCCATTTGACAAAATGGGTGGATTTGAAGAGGTAGATGTTTTAGGAAAGAAATATTCAGGAAAAAAACTTTTGGATATTTGTGATACTCTTTGTAGACTGGGATATTATCATGAAAAAAATATAGAAGCAAGAGATTTTATTTGGTATTTGTGGTGTGGGAAAAACTCATCATTATTTGGAAAAGATAAAATGAGAACTTTTGAAAGGTATTTTATAGAAGATAAAAAAATACATAAAGAAAAGTATAATTATTACTATGAATTTTCTAGGAAGAAAGAACCACTAGAAAGGGTTCTAAAGGAGTTTGGAATAGATAGTGAATATGCACATATAATTAATGGACATGTTCCTGTAAAAGTTAAGAATGGTGAAAATCCAATAAGAGGAGAGGGAAAGCTTCTATTAATAGATGGTGGGTTTTCTAAGGCGTATCAACCTACAACAGGAATAGCAGGATATACATTAATATTTAATTCTAGAGGAAAAAGAATAGTGTGTCATAAACCATTTGAAAGCATAAAAAACTCAATAGAAAATTGTTTAGATATAGAATCTAAAAGTGAAATAATTGATATTAGAAATACTAGAATAAAAGTAAGAGATACAGATATAGGAAAAGAACTTAAAACTCAAGTTAAAGATTTAAAGAAATTATTAGAGTGTTATAAAAAGGGGATAATAAAGTAGAGGCTGACCAAAAAAGGTCAACCTCTTATTTTATTTACTTAAAATTGAGTTTAATTTATCAACAAAAGCTATTGGATTTTCAATAGGGAATCCTTCAATAAGTAAACCTTGACAGAATAAAACATCAGAAAGATCTTTTAGTTCTTCGTCATTTGCATTTTGTAATCTTTTAAAAATAGGGTGCTTAGGATTTATTTCTAAAACTTTTTCAGCTTTAACACCTTCATTTCCAGGTATTTGAGATAAAAGTTTTTCCATTTCTAAAGAAACCTCGCCTTTAGAAGACATAGAAACTGAACTATCACCTAATTCGGGATTTAATTTAATTTCAGCAACTTTATTATTAAGAGAATCTTTGATTTTACTTAATAAACTTTTGTTAGTTTCTTCTAATTCTTTTGTTTCTTTTTTCTCCTCTTCTGTTTCTAGAGAAACGTCATTAATTGAAATAAATTTTTTGTCACAATAAGAATCAATAGCTTTAAGAGCAAATTCATCAGCACCATCAGTTAGTAATAGAATTTCATATCCTTTTTTTATACCGTTGATAACTTTAGGTGAATTTTTTAATATGTCAATATTGTCTCCAATAGCATAGTAAATTTCATTTTGATCAGGGAGCATTCTATCAACATATTCATTTAAACTTGAATATGAATAATCCTTTGTTGTTTTGAATATAATTAAATTTTGTAATTTATCTTTATTAAGACCAAAGTTTTCATGAATACCAAATTTAATATGTTTTCCAAAAACTTCCCAAAATTCAATATATTTTTCTCTGTCATTTTTCATTATTTTTTCAAATTCAGAAATTATTTTTCTTTCTAAATTTTTGGCAATTGTTTTTAACTGAGATGTTTGTTGTAATATTTCTCTTGAGATATTTAAAGAAAGTTCGTCTGTATCAACAAGTCCTTTAATGAAATTAAAGTATTGTGGAATTAACTCTTCACATTTATCCATGATAAACACGTTTTTAGTATATAGTTGTAATCCTCTTTTATACTCTCTAGTATAAAGATCGTAGGGTGGATTTTTAGGAATAAATAAAAGAGCAGAGTATTCTAAATTTCCTTGAACTTTAAATGTAAAGTTAAACATTGGATCTTCCCAGTCGTGGAAATTAGATTTATAAAATTCATTATAGTCCTCTTTTTTAACTTCAGATTCAGGAATTTTCCAAATTGGTTTTGTAGAATTAACTCTTTCATTATTGATTAAAATTGGATATTTAACATAATCTGAATATTTTTTTACTAAATTTTTAAGATTGTCTTCATTTAAGAACTCTTCTATTTCGCTTTCTTTTAATTGAAGAATAATAGAAGTCCCTCTATTTTCTTTTTTAATTTCCTCTATTTCATAATTACCTTCCCCAGTAGATGACCACTTAACACCATTATCAGAGTAAGGAGATTTAGTTAATAGAGTAATTTCATCTGCAATCATAAATGCAGAATAAAAACCAACACCAAATTGACCTATAATATTTAAATCTTCGTTTTTTTTAGCATCCTCTAAAGATTTTAAGAATGCCTTAGAACCAGATTTGGCAATAGTACCAATATTTTCAACAACTTCTTCAAAAGTCATACCAATTCCATTATCAGTAATTTCAACTGTTTTATCATCTTTATTAATAGAAATTGTAATGTTTAAATTTTCAGTTGCTTGTAAAATTTGAGTATCAGTAAGTGCTTTAAATTTTAATTTATCAATAGCATCACTTGCATTTGAAATAAGTTCTCTAAGAAAAATTTCTTTATTTGTATAGATAGAGTGAACCATAAGATTTAAAAGCTCTTTTGTTTCTGCTTGAAATATTTTAGTTTCTTTTTTCATTGATAATCCTCCTTGAAAATTAACAGCTTTAAAAAATCCAGCTAAAAAATATATAACATGGAATTTGTAATTTTGTCAAGAAGGGTAGAAAAAACTTGTAATAAATTGTCTCATAAGATATAATCTTTATGTAATTAGTAAAGAATATAAATGAGGTAGATATGATTTTTCAAAGAACGGAATTATTAATAGGAAGTGAAAACTTAAATAAACTAAAAAACTCCCATGTGATTGTATTTGGAGTAGGAGGAGTAGGTGGTTTTGCTATTGAAGCTCTTGTTAGAGCAGGAATAGGAGAGCTTTCAGTTGTTGATTTTGATACGATTGATATTACAAATTTAAATAGACAAATAATAGCTACAGAGAATACAGTGGGAATGGATAAAGTTCAAGCTATTAAAGAGAGAGTATTACTTATAAATCCAAATTTAAAAATAAATATATATAAAGAAATTTTTTTTATGGATAAAAGAGATCATTTTTTTTCTCAAGAAAAAAAATATGATTACATTGTAGATGCTATAGATATAGTAACTGCAAAGTTAGATTTAATAACAATTTCAAAGGAACTGAGAATAAAAATAATAAGTTCAATGGGAACAGGAAATAAAATTAATCCTACTATGTTTCAAGTGGCAGATATAAGTAAAACATCTGTTTGTCCTTTAGCAAAAGTGATGAGGAAAGAGTTGAAAAGGAGAAAAATTGAAAAGGTAAAGGTTGTTTTTTCTAAAGAGTTACCAATGAAACCTAAGAAGATAGATGAAAATAGAGAAAAGCAAAATAATGTAGGAAGTATATCGTTTATACCTTCTGTGGTAGGGTTAATAATTGCAAGTGAAGTAATAAAAGATATTTGTGAACTTAAAAATATTGGAGGAAATTAACAATGAAAAAATTAGGAGTATTTTACGGAACAACATCTGGAATAACAGCTGGGATTGTTGATGAAATTGAATTTTATTTAAGAGGAGAAGAGTATGATGTCTGCAATGTGGCAGATGGAATTAGCAATATAGAGGATTATGAAAATTTAATTTTAGTGTCACCAACTTATGGTGTGGGTGAATTACAAACAGATTGGGAAAATGTTTATAGCGAACTATTAAATAAGAATTTAAAAGGTAAAAAAGTGGCAATAGTTGGTGTTGGAAATCAACTGGCTTTTGGAGAATCTTATGTAGGAGCTATGAGAAAGTTATATGATGCAGTGATAAAATGTAATGGAGAAGTTATAGGGTTTACATCAACTGAAGGATATAGATATGAAGAAACTGAATCTGTAATAGATAATAAATTTGTAGGACTAGCTTTAGATGAAAGTAACCAAGATAATGAAACGCCAGATAGAATAAAAGCTTGGATAGACATAATAAAACCTTTATTTAACTAGGAGGTTGAGAAGATGGAAAAGTATAAAACTATATCAAAATTAGAAGTAATAGAGTTATTAAAAAATAATTCAGCCACTCTTTTAGATGTTAGAACAGATGAAGAGTACCAAGAGAAGCATTTGGAAAATTCTATTCATATTCCATTAAATGAACTGCCAGAAAGATTAAATGAATTGGATAAAGAAAAAAGTTATGTAACTTTTTGTAGAAGTGGAGTAAGATCTAAATCAGGAGCTTTAATCCTTCAAGATAATGGATTTAAAAAAGTATATAACTCTCAAGAGGGGATTTTAACATGGAGTAAATAAAAATAGCTGATCTGAATTTTTTTAGATCAGCTATTTTTATAAAAGGATTAAAAAAATTAAAAAATATGTTATAATTTATAGTATAGAATTATAAGATTTTCGTGGGAGGATATATGACACAAGGAAATTTAGAAATAGATAGAAATATAGATATAAGTGAAGAAGAAGAGGTAGTGGGGACACCTGATAAATTATATAAAATACTAGGGGTAATGTTTGAAACTACAAAAAAAAGATATAGTTTTGAAATAGTAGATAATATAGAGTATAAAAAGGGCGATAGAGTAATTGTAGATACAATAAGAGGTAAAGAGATAGGAATGGCTTATAGTAATCCAATGATGTTAGAGGAAAGAGTTCTTGTGCTTCCCTTAAAGCCTGTTATAAAGAAAGCTGATAAAGAAGAGATAAAAAGGTATGATGCTCTAAGAGATGAGGCTAAAGAGGCTTATAAGGTATGTAAGGAAAGAATTCAACATCATAAGCTTCCTATGAAATTAATTGAAACAGAGTTTACTTTTGATAAAACAAAATTGATATTTTATTTTACAGCAGAGGGAAGAATTGATTTTAGAGATTTAGTAAAGGATTTGGCTAATATTTTTAAATTAAGAATAGAGCTTAGACAAATTGGTGTAAGAGATGAAGCTAGAATATTAGGGAATATAGGAATATGTGGAAAAGAACTTTGCTGTAGAACATTTATAAATAAGTTTGATTCTGTTTCTATAAAAATGGCAAGAGATCAAGGTCTTGTTATAAACCCAACTAAAATATCTGGAGTTTGCGGAAGACTACTTTGTTGTATTAATTATGAATACAAACAATATGAAGAAGCACTGAGAGTATACCCAGCAGTAAATCAATATGTAAAAACACAAAAAGGTGAAGGAAAGGTAATGAGTATTAGTCCTTTAAATGGATTTTTATATGTGGATGTTGAATCAAAGGGTATTATGAAAGTAACTATTGATGAGATAAAGTTTAATAAAAAAGAAGCTAAGAAATTACAAAATGTTTTATCAACAGAAGAGCTTCAACATAAGGTTTTAGAAAAGGAGTAATGAATGGTTTATGAAAATGAAGATGTAGCTAATATCTATAATGGCTATACTTTGATTCAAAGAAAAGAGGGATTTAGATTTGGAACTGATGCAGTTTTATTATCTGACTTTTTTCAAGGAAAGAAAAATGGTAAAATTTTAGAAATTGGTACAGGTAATGGAATTGTTTCGATACTGTTAGCCGCTAAAGAAAAGATCTCTAAAATAAAAGCAATTGAGATTCAAAAGGAAGTTGCAGAACTTGCAATGAGAAATATAAAAAGAAATAATCTGCAAGAGGTTATAGAATTAGTAAATGAGGATATAAAAAATATAAAAGAGGGTAATACTTATGATTATATAATTTCAAATCCTCCATATATGGTATTAGATGGAAAAGAGATTAATGAAAAAGATATAAAAAGTATTGCTAGGCATGAAATAAAATTAAATTTAAAAGATTTTATACTTAATTCAAAAAGATTATTAAAACCAAGAGGAGAGCTTTTTTTAGTTCATAAAAGTTATAGATTTTTAGAAATAGCAAATGAACTTGAAAAAAATGGATTCTCTATTAAAAGAGTAAGATTTGTACATTATTCAAAAGATAAAGATGCAAGTTTAGTTTTAGTAGAAGCGAGTAAAGGGAGAAAAAATATATTTAAAATAGAAACTCCTATATTTTTAAATGATAATTAAGAAAAGCAGGGAGAGGAAACTCTCCCTCTTTTAATAAAGTATAGTTTGGAGGAAAAACTATGTTTAAATTAAAATCAAAATATGTACCAACAGGTGATCAACCAGAAGCTATAAAAATTTTAGTTGAAAATTTGAATAAAAATATAAAGGATCAAACACTTCTTGGAGTTACGGGATCAGGAAAAACATTTACAATAGCAAATGTAATAAAGGAAACCAATAGACCAGCTTTAATATTAGCCCCAAATAAAACTTTAGCAGCTCAATTGTATGCTGAATATAAGAATTTTTTTCCAGAAAATGCTGTGGAGTATTTTGTTTCATATTATGATTATTATCAACCAGAGGCTTATGTAGCTTCAACAGATACATTTATAGAGAAAGACTCGTCTATTAATGATGAAATTGATAAACTTAGAAATGCTGCTACAGCAGCTTTAATAAATAGAAAAGATGTAATAATAGTAGCTTCAGTATCTGCTATATATGGACTTGGATCACCTAAGAAATATAGGGAGTTAACAATAGCTATAGATAGAAAAACTGGATATTCTAGAAAAAAATTAATAGAAAAATTAATAGAGCTGAGATATAAAAGAAATGACATGTCTTTTCAAAGAGGAACATTTAGAGTAAAAGGTGATGTTTTAGATATATATCCATCATATATGGAAACAGGTTATAGAATAGAGTATTGGGGAGATGAGATAGAAAATATATCTGAAATAAATACTTTGAGTGGTCAAAAAATAAAGAAATCCATTGAAAGAATAATAATATCTCCAGCAACACAATATGTAACAGGAAATGATGAACAAGAGAGAATAATTAATGAGATAAAAAGTGATTTAGATATAGAGGTAAAAAGTTTTGAAGATAGAGGGAAATTATTAGAAGCTCAAAGATTAAAACAAAGAACAGATTATGATATAGAGATGATAAGAGAGGTAGGGTATTGTAAGGGTATTGAGAATTACTCTCGTTATTTATCCAATAAAAAAGAGGGAGAAAAACCAAGTACTTTAATGGATTATTTTCCAGAAGATTTTATTGTTTATATAGATGAATCACATATTGGAGTTTCTCAAATAAGAGGTATGTATAATGGAGATAGAGCAAGAAAAACTTCTTTAGTAGAAAATGGATTTAGATTAAAATCAGCTCTTGATAATAGACCATTAACATTTGAAGAGTTTAGAGAAAATTGTAAGCAAACAGTTTTTGTATCAGCTACCCCAGGAGATTATGAAATTCAAATGTCAGATGGAAATATAGCAGAGCAACTAATAAGACCTACAGGTATTTTAGATCCTATTATAGAAGTGAGAGAAATAGGAAATCAAGTGGATGATTTACTTGAAGAGATCAGAAAAAATGTAGAGAAAAAAGAGAGAGTTTTAGTAACAACTCTTACAAAAAAAATGTCTGAAGAGTTAACAGAATATTATATATCTTTAGGAATAAAAGTGAAGTATATGCATTCAGATATAGATACATTAGAAAGAATAGAAATTATTAAAGATTTAAGAATAGGAAAGATAGATGTATTAATAGGAATAAACTTATTAAGAGAGGGACTTGATATTCCAGAAGTTTCATTAGTTGCCATATTAGAAGCAGATAAAGAGGGATTTTTAAGAAGTAAAAGATCGCTAGTTCAAACAGTAGGGCGTGCTGCTAGAAATACTGAAGGAAGAGTTATTTTTTATGGAGATAAAATAACAGATTCGATGAAATATGCTTTAGAGGAAACTAAAAGAAGAAGACGTAAACAAAATAGATATAATATAGATAATAATATTTCACCTAAAACTATCTATAGAGAAGTTTCTGAAAATGCTTTAGTATGGGAAGATGAAAAAGGTGAAGTAAAAAGTGTTTTAAGAAACTATAATAGTAAAAAGGATATAGAAAAAGCAATAGAAAAAATAATTGTAGAAATAAAAGAGTTATCTCAAGAATTAAATTTTGAAAAAGCAATAGAAAAAAGAGAAGAGATGAAAAATTTGAAAATGTTATTGTTAGAGATATAAGGAGCTATGTATGGAAGAGAGAATATATACAGTAACACAGTTTAATAAGATGGTAAAAGGATTTATTGAAAATAATGAATATTTTCAAGAGTTTTTTTTAAAGGGGGAGTTATCTTCTGTAACTTATTATAAAAGCGGACACCTATACTTTACACTAAAGGATAGTAAGAGCCAGATAAAATGTGCAGCTTTTAATTATAAATATAAGAAGATATCTGAAACTTTAAAAGAGGGAGATTCAGTAAAAATATTTGGTGATGTTGGATTTTATGAAAACCGTGGAGACTTTCAAGTTTTAGTAAGACATATAGAAAAAGAGGATAAACTTGGAGAGATGTATGCTAAGTTAGAAAAAATAAAAGAAAAACTTGAAAAAGAGGGTCTATTTTCAATGCTATATAAACAACAACTTCCAAAATATCCTCAAAATATAGGTGTTGTTACAGCATATACAGGAGCTGCATTTCATGATATTATAAATACTACAAGAAAAAGATTTGAAAATATAAATATATATATATATTCTGCAAAAGTTCAAGGGATTGGGGCAAAAGAGGAGATTGTAAAAGGAATTGAAACACTTAACAAAATTCCTGAAATAGATTTGATTATAGCAGGTCGTGGAGGGGGAAGTGTTGAGGATTTGTGGGCATTTAATGAAGAGTGTGTAGCTAGAGCATTTTTTAATAGTAAAAAACCAATAATATCAGCAGTGGGTCATGAAATAGATAATTTATTAAGTGACTTAGTAGGTGATGTAAGAGCTGCAACTCCAACTCAAGCAATAGAGATTTGTATTCCTGTAAAAAAAGAGATTGAAAAAAAACTAGAGGATAAAAAAATATATTTGGAAAAAGAATTAAAAAGAACGCTTCTTCAAAAAGAAGAAAAAATAAATAATTTTAAGAAAAACTATATATTAAAAAACTTTAAGAATATAATTGAAGAGAAAAATTATGAATTAATGAAGAGAGAAGAAAAAATAGAAAATATAATGGGGAAGATACTAAAAAATTATGAACATATGCTAGATATAAAAGTAGAAAAAGCTATCTCTTTAAATCCAATGGAAATATTAAAAAGAGGTTATAGTATAACTAAAATAAATGGTCAAATTTTAAAAGATTCTTCCCAAGTTAAAGTAGGAGATGAAATAGAAAATATTTTAAAATCAGGTAAAATTATTAGTGAAGTAAAGGAGATAACAAAAGTATGAAAAAATTTATATTAGTAATATGTATATTACTTAGTTCTTTAGCTATGGGAATTGACCAAAGGCCAGAACAAATAAAAATATATGAAACAGAGATTACAAACTCTAAGGATAGAGATGAAACAGCTGTTATATTAAAAGAATATGAAGATTATTTTAAAAACTATTTAGTGTCTATAAGCTCAAATGAAAGTGAGGTTTTTTATTTGGGAGATCAATATTTTAAAGAAAGAAAATATGAAAGAGCAGGGCAAATATTTAGTTCAAATATAAATAGTGCAAGAAATTTATTTGGAGCAGGAACCTCATATAGAATAATTGGTGATTATGAAAAGGCAATAGATTTTTATAGTGTAGCAATTAGTTTAGATCCAACAATGCAAGAGGCATACTTTGGAAGAGGATTAGCTTATAGAGATATTGGAAGATACAATAAGGCAATAGATGATATTCAAGTATATATGAATTATACTCCAAAATTAGAAGGATATTTAGCTCTTGGTGATATTTATTTAGCAGAAAAAAATATTAATATGGCGAGAGAAATTTTACAAGATGGAAGAAGAAAATTTCCTCAATCAAAAGAGATTAGCACAATGTTAACATCAACTTATGCACGATAAGTATGGAGGTTAAATGGAATGGTATAGATTAAAAGTATCAGGATTAAAAAGTAGTAGAATAAGATTTTTAATGGGAATATATAAAGAGTATAATGAGTTATTAAATGAAAGTTCCTATAAATTAAAAACTATTTTAAAATGTGATAGAGATTTTAATTTAATACAAAATTCGAAAAAAGATTTAAAAGAGTATGAAAAATTAAAAATATATATGAAAGAGGAAAGCATAGGATTAATATGTTTAAATGATAAGGAGTATCCTGAATTATTGAGAAAAATATCAAAACCTCCATTATTTTTATTTTTTAAAGGAGATATAAAATTATTAAAAAGTGAAAAGATTTTATCTGTTGTAGGGACAAGAAGAAACACAAAATATGGAGAAAATGCTCTTAAGAAAATAATAAAAGACTTATTAAGTGCGGATATAACAATTGTTAGTGGTTTAGCTATGGGAATAGATATAATAGCTCATAAAGAAACTTTAAAAGTTAATGGAAATACAATTGCTGTTTTAGGTTGTGGAATAGATATATTTTATCCAGAAGTAAATAAAAAAGAAAGATTAGAGATAGAAAAAAAAGGTTTAGTGATTTCTGAATTTCCATTGGGAACAAAACCTAAACCATATAATTTTCCAATAAGAAATAGAATTATATCTGGAATATCAAAAGGTATTTTAATTGTAGAGAGTCCATTAAAAGGTGGAAGTTTAATTACTACTGAATTCTCTTTAGATGAAGGAAGGGATATATTTGCTATTCCAGGAGATATTTTTTCTCCTATGTCTAAAGGGTGCAATAATTTAATTAGAGATTCAAAAGCAAAATTAATATTAACTGGTGAAGATATTTTATTAGAATATGGTTGGGAACAGAAAAATAAGTTAGAAAATGAAAAAAAACTACCTTTAGGTAAAAAAAATAAAATTTTTAACATTTTAAAGACAAAGATGAATTTAGAAGAAATAAAGAGTGAAATTAATTTATCAACAGGTGAGTTACTTAGTTATTTGATGGAGTTAGAGCTAGAAGGCTTTATTCAAAGTTTGCCAGGAGGATGTTATATAAGAAAGAATTAATACTTGAAAAATCAAGGAAAGTTGATTTTTTTATCATTTTCTAATATAATTAAAAACGAATAATATAAAATAGAGATAATCTTAGGGGTGAAAAAAGTGGCAAAAAAAAATTTAGTAATAGTAGAATCTCCCGCAAAAGCGAAAACTATAGAAAAAATACTAGGTAAAAATTTTCACGTTACTGCGTCTTTTGGGCATGTACGGGATTTACCAAAAAGTAAAATAGGAGTGGATGTTGAAGATAATTTTAAACCAAGTTACTCAACAATAAGAGGAAAAGGTGATATAATAAAGACACTAAAAGATTTGGCAAAGAAATCTGATAAAGTTTATTTAGCATCTGACCCAGATAGAGAGGGTGAAGCAATAGCTTGGCATATAGCTCAAACATTAAAATTAAATGAAGGAGAAGCCAATAGAATTGAATTTAATGAAATTACTAATACAGCAATAAGAGAAGCTATAAAAAATCCAAGAGAAATAGATTTAGGTAAAGTAAATGCTCAACAAGCTAGAAGAATATTGGATAGACTTGTGGGATATGAAATAAGTCCACTACTTTGGAAAACAATATCTTCTAATACAAGTGCAGGAAGAGTTCAATCAGTTGCACTTAAATTAATATGTGATTTAGAGGATAAAATAAAAGAGTTTATTCCTGAAAAGTTTTGGGATATAAAAGGTGAATTTGAAAATAAAATGAATCTTGTTTTTTATAAAATAAAGAAAAAAAGATTTGAAAGAGTTACCGATGAAAATATAGTTTTTGGTGTTCAGGAGACACTGAAAAAAGAGTATGAGGTAATTGGATCAAAAGTAAGTAAAAAAAGTAAGAATCCACCATTGCCATTAAAAACAAGTACTTTACAACAATTATCATCTTCTTATATTGGATTTTCAGCTTCTAAAACCATGTCAGTAGCTCAAGGGTTATATGAAGGAATTAGTATAGATGGAACACAAAAGGGTTTAATTACTTATATGAGAACAGACTCTACAAGAATATCTGAAGAGGCTAAAGGAATGGCTAAAAGTTATATTCTTGAAAATTTTGGAAAAGAATATTTAGGGAAAGCAACAGTAAAGAAAACTACAGCTAAGATACAAGATGCCCATGAAGCAGTAAGACCAACAGAGATATATTTAACACCAGAAAAAATAAAGAAAGACTTAACACCAGATCAATATAAATTATATAAATTAATTTGGGATAGATTTATGATATCTCAACTTGCTCCAATGGAATATGAACAATTTGAAGTAATTGTAGAAAAAGATGACTTCCAATTTAGAGGAGTTTTAAATAAAATATTATTTGATGGATATTATAAAGTATTTAAAGATGAAGAGGAGCTTCCACTTGGAGATTTTCCTAATATTTTAGAGGGAGATAAGTTAAAATTAAAAAAATTAACTATAAAAGAGGACTGGACTAAACCACCTGCAAGACTAACAGAATCTTCCCTTGTTAAAAAGTTAGAAGCGGAAGGAATAGGAAGACCATCAACATATGCATCAATAATAGAAACGTTGAAAAAAAGAGAGTATGTAAATTTAGAAGGGAAAAGTTTTGTACCTACTGAACTTGGATATGAAGTAAAGAATATATTAGAAAATAATTTTAAAGATATTATGGATGTAAAATTTACAGCATCTTTAGAAAATGATTTAGATGAACTTGAAGAGAAGAAAAAAGAATTAGTAGAAGTTTTAGATGGTTTTTATTCTAAACTTTCTAAAGATCTTGTTAAATATAAAGCTAAAGTTGAAGAGGAATCAAATAGAATAATAACTTCAGATATGCCTTGTCCTTGTGGAAAAGGGTTTATGGTTATGAAAAATGGTAGATTTGGTAGATATTTAGCATGTCCTGATGATGAAAATTGTAAAGAAAAATATTCATTAAAAGGTATTAATATACCACTTGAAGATGTAAAAAAAGGGATAATAACTGTAAAAGCATTAGTAGAGGAACAAATGAGGATCAAATTAGGAAAACCTACAGATGTGACTCTTGAAAATGGAAGTAAACTTTTACTAAAGTTAGGAAGATTTGGGAGTTATTTGGAAAGTGAAAACTTTAAAGAGGATAACGAAAGATTATCTCTTCCTGGAGAAGTAAAAAAAATGTTGATGAATAATCAAATAGAGGAAAAAGATGGAATTGTTCAATTAAAATGGATAATGGATAAGTTACAAAAAGAAGAGGAAGAGATTTTAAAAAATGCTGGGAACTGTGAAAAGTGTGGAAAACCATTTAAAATCGGAAGAGGTAGATGGGGTAAATTCTTAGCTTGTACAGGGTATCCAGAATGTAAGAATATAAAAAAATTAGATAAAAAAGACTAAAGAGACTCGCCTTTTTAGGCGAGACTTTTATATGTTATAATAAAGGAGAATAGATGATAGATAAAGAAGTAATAGTAATCGGAGCAGGACTTGCTGGATCAGAAGCTGCATACCAATTGGCAAAACATGGAATTAAAGTTAAATTATATGAAATGAGACCGAAGGTAAGTACAGAAGCTCATAAAAGCGAAAAATTTGCAGAGCTAGTTTGTAGTAATTCTTTAGGAGGAGATCATTTAGGAAATGCTTCTGGACTAATGAAAGAGGAATTGAGAAGAATGGGATCTTTACTAATTGAAGTGGCAGATCAAACTAAGGTTCCTGCAGGACAAGCATTAGCAGTTGACAGAGAAGGATTTTCAGAAATAATAACTGAAAAGTTAAAAGCTATGGAAAATATAGAGATTATAAATGAAGAGCTAAAAGAGATTCCTAAAGATAAAGTTGTTTTAGTGGCAAGTGGGCCTTTAACATCAGAAGCTTTATCAAAAGATATAATGAAAATGTTAGACCAAGAATATCTTTATTTTTACGACGCAGCAGCACCAATCGTGACATTAGAATCAATTGATCAAGATAAGGTTTATTATCAGTCAAGATATGGAAAAGGTGATGGAGAGTATATAAATTGTCCTATGAATCAAGAGGAATATGAAACTTTCTATAATGCACTAATTACAGGGGAAAGAGTACCTTTAAAACAATTTGAAGAGGAAAAATTGTTTGAAGCATGTATGCCTGTGGAAAGAATAGCTCAAAGAGGAATAAAAACTTTATTATTTGGACCACTAAAACCGAAAGGTCTTGTAAATCCAAAAACTGAAGGAGATAAATGGGATCATGCAGTAGTACAACTAAGACAAGATGATAAAGATGGAAAATTATATAATTTAGTTGGATTCCAAACTAACTTGAAATTTGGAGAACAAAAAAGAATATTCTCTATGATTCCAGGATTAGAAAATGCGGAGTTTGTAAGATATGGAGTTATGCATAGAAATACATTTATAGATTCTACAAAACTTTTGACACCTGAATTAAATCTAAAGAAAAATAAAGATATATATTTTGCAGGGCAAATAACTGGTGGAGAAGGATATGTTTGTGCAATGGCAACAGGATTAGTAGCTGCTATAAATATTATTAGAAAGTTTGAAAATAAAAAACCACTAATATTAGATGATAGAAGTTCTATAGGTGCTATTATAAAATATATAACAGAAGAGAAAAAGAATTTTCAACCAATGGGTCCAAATTTTGGAGTTATAAAATCTCTTGATGAGAGAATTAGAGATAAGAAAGAAAAGTATAATAAAATTTCGACTATAGCTTTAGAATATCTAGAAGAAAAATTATCTGAAGATATGAACTAAAAGGAGTATAATTAATGGGTGCCCTTAACTTAGGAACAGAAATAAAGAATTTTTTATATTATTGTGAATTTGCAGAAGGTAAAAGTTTAAATACAATTAAATCATTGAGAATAGATTTAGTAAAATTTAATGATTATATTTTAAAATCTAAAGATTTAAATGAATTAAAAGACATTAATACATTTACATTTAGAGAGTTTTTTATAGAACTTCAAAAAGAGAACGTAGGAAAAAGATCTATAAATAGAAAGATATCATCTTTTAGATCGTTTTTTAAATATTTAAGAGAAAATAATAAAATAAAAAAAGATCCTACATTATTGATTATTTCTCCTAGTTATGAAAAAGGAGTACCAGAAGTTCTGTCTTTAAAAGAGATTAATATGCTAAGAGATGGAATTGAAATGAAAAATTATCATCAAATAAGAGATAGATTAATATTAGAATTGCTGTACTCTAGTGGAATAACATCACAAGAACTTTTAGGGCTTGGAGAAGATGTATTTGATTTAGAAGAGAGAGAAGTTGTTGTAACAAGCTTTAAAAAATCTAGAGTAGTTTATTTTAGTGAACGAACAAAAGAATATTTTAAAAGATATGTTAATGCAAAAAAAGATAAATTAAAACAAAAATATAAAAAAGAGATTTTATTTGTTAATGCTTCTGGAGGAAGATTGAGCGATAGATCTCTGAGAAGATTAATAGACAGATATGCTTTGAAAGTTGGAATAACAAAAGAGATAAGTCCTCACAGCTTTAGACATACATTTGCAGTACATATGTTAGAACATGGAATGAGAATAAGTCAATTACAAAAGTTGTTAGGACACAGTAATATAGAATCAACAAAAATATATATAGATGCACTTGAGAAAAAAAGAAGAAGTAGTTTAATAGATATAAGTAACGTTTAAAGGAGAGTTTATGAGTAAGAAAAAATGTACAGGTTGTGGAATAGAATTACAAGGAGAAAATCCAAAATTAAATGGGTATTTACCAACATCAGTTTTAGATGGGAAATCTAAAGATTTATTATGTCAAAGATGTTTTAAAATAAAAAACTATGGTGAATATTTACCAGTAGAAATGACAAAAGATGATTATAGAGAAGAAGTTAGAAGAAGCTTAGTAGGAGTAGATGTAGCTCTTCCTGTATTTGATATTATAGATTTTGAAGGTTCTTTTGATGATGAAATTTTAGATATATTAAGAGAGACGGATTCAATAATAGTAATAAATAAGTTAGATTTAATTCCTGATGGGAAACATCCTTCAGAGGTTGCAGATTGGGTAAAAGGAAGACTTGGAGAAGAGGGGATTTCCCCATTGGATGTAGCTATTGTAAGTTCTAAAAATGGCTATGGAATAAATGGAATACTAAAAAAAGTTAAACATTTCTATCCAAATGGAGCAAAGGCATTAATACTAGGAGCAACAAATGTTGGAAAATCTAGCATAATTAATAAATTAACAGGAACTAAAAAAGGAACTGTTTCTAAATTCCCAGGAACAACACTTAAAAGTGTTGAAACAGAGATACCTTACACTAAAATAACAGTAATAGATACTCCAGGATTAATTCCAGAGGGAAGATTTTCAGATTTTGTATGTCAAGAGTGTAATCAAAGTTTAATTCCAGCGAATGAAATTTCTAGAAAGACATTTAAAGTTCAAAAAGATAGAGTTATATTAATGGGTGGAATGGTAAAGTTAAGAATATTAAATGATGATGAATTAACACCAATATTCTCATTATATGCTTCAAAGGATGTTATGTTCCATGAAACAAATATGGAAAAAGCAGAAGAGTTATTACAAAAAGATGGATTTTTAACACCACCTTGTGAAAAATGTAAGGATGCTTTTGATAAAATAGAAAAAAAATCAAAAACATATACAGTAAATCAAGGGGAAGAATTGGTATTTAAAGGTCTTGGTTGGTTATCTGTAAAAAGAGGACCATTATCAGTTGAAGTTTATGCTCCAAAAGATGGAGAGATAATAATAAGAGATGCATTTATAAAACCAAAAAGAAAATAAGAGGTTTTATTATGAGAGAGAATAGAAAAATAGTTTTTTTAAATTGGATTATAAATATTATAGTGACTATTGTGTTTATAACATTAGCTATGAGGGGAATAGATGATTTAACTGGAACCTATAAAATTGATGAAACTATAAGAAATACAAAAGAAATAAGAATAGCGTTAGAGAAATATTATCAATTAACTGGAACCTATCCTAATTTATCAAAAGATGGAGTTAATAACAATTTAAATTTATTAGATTATAAAGATAAGAATGGAAAGATGATATCTTTTGCAGATGTATATGGCAGAAAAATATTAGCAAAAACTTATGGAAGTAATTCAATTGTAGCATCAAATAAAGTTTATAATATACAAGATTTTAGCAATATTACTGAAAGAGGAGGATGGAACTATGATTCAAAAGGAAATACTGGAGAGATTCATCCAAATCTTCCAGATAAAATATATATAGAAAAAGTCAACTGGTTCAAACAGTAAACGGAGGTAGGAATATGATGTATGATATTATTTTTTTAGGTGGAGGACAAGCGGGGGTTTTTGGAGCCTATGAAGCTATAAAAAAAAATAAAGAGTTAAAGGTATTAGTCATTGATAAAGGAAGAATGTTAAAACAAAGAGTGTGTCCAAAGGAAAAATTAGGAACATGTGTAAAGTGTCCA
>SAMEA5043657__coassemble_43_pt1 | contig 33750 bp, 31 predicted proteins | sample SAMEA5043657__metabat2_low_PE_001 | metagenome-assembled genome bin SAMEA5043657 (sample SAMEA5043657) | Gadus morhua
TTAAAATTAACTCTCTATTATCATCAATTGCTTTTATTACCATATCTTTTACTTGCTGTCTATTCATATATACTCTCCTCTATTAAAAGACTTGTCTCTAATTAGACTTTAATTTAAGATATGATAACATTTATTATAATTTTTGTCAATTTTTATTCCACTTATTTTGTCTATTATAAGAGAATTTAGTTTTCTTTTTAACATTAATGTATTTTTACAATACTAAAAATAAAAAAACTGAGATTTTTAATCTCAGCTTAAAATTTAAATTTTATTACTCTTCTTGGTCTTCCAACTTTAGTAGAAACTTCAGTTTCTACTATAACTGCAAATCCATTTTCTATAATGGGTTTTATTACTCTATTTACACTACGCTCACTTATATTCAAACTCTCTGCAAGTTCTTTACTCGTAAACTCTCTTTTTCCCATACCTTTTTGAATAGCTTGTATTTTATTTAAATATTTCGGACTTATTCCCATTTGCTTTGCTTCTTCAATTAAATCCTCATCTATTTTTATACTATAATCTATTCTATTTTTTTTATATAAAGGACCTCTTATTTTATTATCTGAAAATAAATAAGCCTCTCCTTTTCCACCAGCTAAACTGATCCCCAATGCTTTTCTAGCATTTCTTTCAGCCACTTGAATATTTTCTCCATAACCTATTCCTATTCCAAGTTCATTTCCAGGAATCATTGTTTCAGTTACTATTTTCATAAAACTTTCTTCTTCTTCTCTACTCTCAATTATTCTTTGAGTTGTAAAGAACATATATTCATTATTCCCAATCTCTTGATAGTTTCCATGAATTTTCTTAGAATATTCTAAAAACATTTGATTTAATTTCATTTTAAATAAACCTTGATCATAAAAAGTTTCACTATTTTTTGTTTTTCTCTCTATTTTCAAAATTTTTATTCCAATTCTATTTCTCTCTGTACTTTTAATTTTTATATCTCTTAATAAAATATTCATTTGATCTAAAATTTCACTTTTAGATGCTTGAAGTCTATAAACTGGAACTTTTAACTTTTTAAAATACTCATATACATATCCATAAGCAGTTAAAATACAATCAACTTTTTGTTCTTTTAAATTTTTAATATGCTCATCTAAGAATTCCTCTTCTTTTCTATGATCATAATGTTCTTGTAATTCATACCCTTTTATCTCTATTCCAAACTCTTTTAAAGTTTCATCTAAAGCTTCATGAGTAACTACATCTAATCCTAGTCTCACTTTTGATAGATCTCCGTAGTCATCTCTAATTTCCCATAGAGCTTTTAAAAGACATCCACTTCCTCTAGTTGCATATACCATAGGTAGCTCTTTTAAATGATTTACTTTTATTTCAGAATAAACCCCAATTCCTGAAGCAAATATTCCATCTACATTGTCTTTTAATTCTTTTACTATTTTTACAGCATCCCCTAGCTGTCTTATTTCATATGCCTGAAATTCAATATTTAAATACTCTTCAGGCAGAGTTTCCATAATTTTTTTTACTGAATCATGGTATCCTATAACCGCGATTTTCATCCTTCTCTCTCCCAATGCTATTTTTTATTTCCCACAGCATTTTTTATATTTTTTTCCTGATCCACAAACACATGGATCATTTCTTCCAACTCTTTCTTCTTTTACAATTGTTCCTTGTAATGGTAACCAGTGATTATAATACCAGATTCCATTCTTTTTAACAAATCTACTTTTTTCATGGTGAACTACTACTTTTCCATCCTCTTCATATGTAGCTTTAAACTCTACTATTCCTTCATCATCTGTTTCTTGTCCAGCTTCAGTAGAAATAATTTCAAGTCCTAACCATTTAGACTCTTCTGCCCACTTTTTTGTTTCTTCAACATCTAAAGTATCTCTTGTATCTTCATCTTGAGATTCAACTAAAAAGTCAATATCTCCACTTTCAAAAGCTCTATATCTTGCTCTCATCATTTCTTCTGCTGTTTTTATATTATTTATCATCTGTTTTTTCTTGCTCCCTAATTTTTTTTAACTCTTTCAATTCTTTTTCAATTGAATTAGTTTTTTTATACATCTCATTTATTCTAAATTCTAAAGAATTCAATATCCAAAATTGAAAATGACTAGCTCTTTGAGATTCATAGAACATCCAGATTAACTTTAATACACCAAATAATATTGCTACTTGAACTGCCATTGATGGAGTTATTCTCTTAAAAACTCCTCCTAATACAAGTAATACAATTATTATCACTATTAATAATGTATTTATAATTTTATTTTGTCTATTATTGATACCACCTATTTGTCCTACTATATTTCTAATTCTTTCTTTCTCTTGTTGAAATTCATGAAGTTCTTCCCTTAATCGATCTTCTCCCTTCATATATTACCCCCTTTTTTTTATGTATATTAAACTCCCCAATCTCTTGGGTATCTAAATTCTCTCCCAATAGTTCTTGTTGATATTTTTGCTATTAAAGGTAATTTTCTCTTATATTGAGAAGTTTTTATTTTCCAAGTTATTTTATTTAAAATTTCTTCTGAATATCCTTCTAATAAAATATCTTCTACTTTACATCTTTCATCTATTAGTCTATAAAGTATTTCATCTGCTAATTTATAAGAAAATCCAAGTTCACTTTCATCAGTTTGTCCTTCCCATAAATCAGCACTAGGTTTCTTATCTATTAATTCATTAGGAACTCCCATATGTCTAGATAACTCCCATATTTGAGTTTTATAAAGATCTCCTATTGGATTTATTGCTGATGCACCATCACCAAATTGAGTACTATAGCCAAGTAACATCTCAGTCTTATTTGAAGTTCCTAAAACTAAAGCTTTCTCTTTAGCTGAATAATCAAATAAAATACACATTCTTTCTCTAGCCATTCTATTACCTTTTCTTAAACCATCCATATCTGGATTCATATTAAAATAAGGTTCAACCATTGGAGTTATTTCTACTAATTCAGATCTTATTCCTAAAGCCTCTACAACTAATTTAGCATGATCTACACTTTCTTTACTAGAACATTTATATGGCATTAATATCCCAAGTACGTTTTCTGGTCCGAAAGCTTTAGCTGCTAAGTATGCAACTATTGCAGAATCAATTCCTCCAGATAATCCTAAAACTACTTTATTAAATCCTACTTTATTGGCTTCATCTTTTAAAAAATTAACTAATACTGTTTCTACTAATTCTAAATCTAGATTTAATTTATTGCTCATATAATATTCTCCTATTTGTATAGATCTTTTATTTTTTCTGCAATATCTCTATCCAGTCCAAATTTACCTAATTTACAAGCTCTATAATCTCTTAATATAGTATATGTAGCTTGTTGTACATTTAGGTTCCCACCTTTTTGTAGCATATTCATTCTTAGAGCTATCGATTCTAAAAGTCCACCTGTTACTTGATCAAAATCTTCATCTAATAATTTATATTTTTTTTGTAATACATTCTTCATTCCCATTGCTAACATTTTATCAATTAAAACACATGCAACTTCCTCTATTGGAAGTATTTCATCTCTTATTGCTCCTGAAATTGCTAAGTTGTATCCAACCTCTTCGCTTTCAAATTTAGGCCATAAAATACCTGGAGTATCTAATAATTCTAATCCCTCTTTTATTCTGATCCATTGTTTTCCTCTTGTAAATCCTGGTTTATTTCCAACACCAGCACTATTTTTACCAACTATTCTATTTATAAGTCTAGATTTTCCAACATTTGGAATACCTGCAACCATTAGTCTAGTATTTACTTTTCTTAAACCCTTTTTTAACATCTTCTCTTTTTTTTCTTTTGAAACTTTATCAATAATAGAGTATAATCCCTTCATATTCATTCCAGTTTCTGCTGATAATTCTAATACTTCATCAGCAAAGTTATTTTCTTTAAAGAATTTTTTCCAAAAATTTATCTCTTCTTTTGTTACTAAATCTGCTTTATTAATAACAATAACTCTTTTTTTATTTCTAGCAAATCCTACTATATCAGGATTCTTACTTGATAATGGTATTCTCGCATCCACTATTTCAAGAACTATATCTATTAAAGGCATATTTTCTTTTATTAAATCTTTTGTTTTTTTCATATGTCCTGGATACCAGTTTATCTTTGTCATTGCCATGTTACTTCACCTCTATTTTTCATTACCCTTTATTAGAAGAACTATCTCTCCCTTTATTGGATTTTTCGATAATTTTTCTGCTAAGTCTGTTGTTGTTCCTCTTAAGATCTCTTCATATATTTTTGTTATCTCTCTAACAATAACAACCTCTCTCACACCTATAAATGTCTCTATATCTCTAAGAGTTTTTTCTATTCTAAAAGGAGATTCAAATATTATAATTGTTCTCTCTTCTGTTGCTAAAGATTTTAAAAGAGTTTGTCTACCTTTTTTCTTTGGTAAAAATCCTTCAAAACAAAATCTTCTTGTCGAAATTCCTGCAACAGATGCTGCTGCTGTCATAGCACTAGGCCCTGGAATAGCAACTACTTTAATCCCTCTTTTTAAAGCTTCATCTACAACTTCAAATCCTGGATCTGATATACAAGGTGTTCCTGCATCAGTTACTAAAGCAATTTTATTTCCATTTTCTAGCATATTAGCTATATTAGCCACTTGATGCATTTTTGTATTTTCATCATACCTATTTACTATTTTATTTAAACCTAAATGATTTAAAAGTTTTTTAGTTACTCTTGTATCCTCTGCAAATACAAAATCAACCTCTTCTAAAGTTTTTATAGCTCTAAGAGTTATATCATCTAAATTTCCTATTGGCGTTGCTACTATATAAAGCATTTATTTTCCTTCTTTCTTATTACTATTTTTATTAAGCATTTTTGTCATCTCTAAAATAGCTCTATCCAATTGAACATCCTCTTTAGAAATCATTTTTTTAGCTTCTTTTTCACCTTTAATCTCTTTTATAATTTCATTTCTATTCTCTTTTGTTTCCTTCTCGTTAATATTAGTTACAAAACCATTAAAGAATAAGAAATCATCTTTTTCCTCTACAACAATATCTGGCTTTATTCCCACACCATTTATTGATATTTCATTTGGTGTATAATATTTTGCTATAGTTAATTTTATTCCATCTCCATCTGGTAAAGGTAATAATGTTTGTACACTTCCTTTTCCAAAACTTTTCTCACCTATTAAAATCCCTCTTTTATAGTCTTTAATTGCTCCTGCAACTATTTCTGATGCTGATGCACTTCCTTCATTTATAAGTATTATTAGTGGGAAATCACCATAATATTTACCCTCTCTATTAGCCACATCCTCTTCTCCTGTTTTTCCTCTTGTACTTACAATTTTTCCTTTTGGAATAAACATTGAAGCTATTTTAACAGCTTGTCCTAAAGCTCCACCTGGATTACTTCTTAAATCAAAAATAATTCCTTGAGCTCCATCTTTTCTTAACGTTTCTAAGTTCTTACTAACATCTTTATATACATTTTCACCAAATTGAGTTAATCTTAAATAACCAATTTTATTATTAAGCATTCTACTTTTTACATATTTCAATTGGATAATTGATCTTTTTAACTCAACATCTCTTGTTTCCTTTGCAGAATCTCTATATACCTTTAATTTAACTAATGTCCCTGGTTCTCCTTTTAAAAGTTTAACACACTCTTCACTTGTTAATTGATAAGTACTCTTTCCTGCAATTTCAACTATCTTATCCTTTGCTTTTATACCTGCTAAATATGCAGGAGTATCTTCTATTGGAGAAACAACAATTAATGGTTCATCTGCCTTTTTTTGAATAACCATTCCAACACCAGCATATTTACCTTCAATATCTTCTCTAAAACTTTCTAATTCTTCTTTTGAAAAATAATTAGAATGAGGATCATCTAATGATTCCATCATTCCTTTTAAAGCTCCTTGCATTAGTGTTTTGTTTGTAGGATCTTTTTCACCTACATGATTCTCTTTTAAAATGTTCATTATGTCAGACATCTCTTTTAACTCTCTAATGTTTGATATGAAGCCATTATCTACAGCATATGCTGATGTTGTTGTCATAAGCATACTAGATAAAAGCAGTGCTACCCCCGTATTTTTTAGCAATTTTATCATATGGCTCCTCCTAAGTTTTTTCCTAACTTTACCACATTTTCTATATTAATTTGACTGTCTTCTTCTCCAAGTTCAAATAAAGATATATATTCAACATTTCCCTTAGTTCCAGTAATAGGTGAGTAATCTAGAGCTTTTAATCTAAGCCCTGATTTTTTTGCCTCCTCTACAACTAACTCTATTGCCATTAAATGTTTTTTGCTATCTTTTACTATTCCACCCTTTTCAATATTCTCTTTCCCTACTTCAAATTGTGGCTTAATTAAAGCCATTAATTTTGTATCTTCATTAAAAAATTTAACAAGATGCTCTATTACCTTTGTTATTGATATAAAAGATACATCCATAACTATATAATCAACAGTTTTATTATCAATATCCTTTAACTCTAAATCTTTTATATGTGTATTTTCAAGAGATTTTACATTTCCATTATTTCTTAATTTCCAATCAAGTTGATTAGTTCCAACATCAACTGCATATACAAAATTTGCACCATTTTGTAATGAACAATCTGTAAATCCACCTGTAGATGATCCTACATCTAGTACAGTTTTCCCTTGAAAATCTAGGTTAAAAACTCCAACAGCTTTTTCTAATTTTAGTCCACCACGGCTTACATATTTGCATGCATCACCTTTTACTCTTATATTTGGTTCTTCATCAATTTTTATAGAAGTTCCTGGTTTGTCTATTTTTTTATCATTTACAATTACAAGTCCCGCCATAATTGCTCTTTTTGCCTTTTCTCTTGTTTCATAAAATCCCTTTTCCACAAGTAAAACATCTATTCTTTCTTTCATTAATTTCCTTCCTTTTTCTCAAAAACTTTATTATCTTCTAAGTAGTTTAAAAGAGGAATCCCTAATATTAAGTTTTCAAACCCTTCTTTATCAACAGCTTTTATTAGTTTTTCTGTTTCTCTAACTCTCTTTGTAAAGAAATCATCTCCTATAGGTATTTTTTTCTTACTTTTATAGTATCCTAATAACTGTTTTGTATTTTTTAATCTAAGCTCATGTTTTGCTCTTTTTAATCTATCTTTAATTACACCAGTAGTACAATTAAATTTTTTAGCAACATCATCTATATTCATACCTTCACTCATTAATCTTAATATTTTATCTGCTCCAATTGGATTAATTCTATGATACTTTGCAGAATACATATCTGCTCTATGAACTATATGAGCTTCTTTAGAGTTAGGTTGTATTTTTCCCCATTTTCCATGGTGTGATATTACAATATGTGTAATGTTTTTCTTTATTTTTTCATCTATTTTTAAATCTAATGCCTCTTCAATATCACCTAAAACTTTTTCTGCTTCTTTTATTATATACTCTGGTTTTTTTATCATCATCTGTGAATGAGATAATTTTTCGTCAGCTTTTCTTATACTTCCTTTACTTAAATCATGAATTATAACTCCAACAATAATTGAGAAAAACTCAATTCTTTCTCTCGCTTCTTTAAAATCTCTAAAATCTCTTCTTATCTCTTCATAAGATATTTTTAAAACATCGTAGGTATGGGTAGTTACTTTAACTCCTTGATCATCATAATGGTCTAAATCTTTTACCATTTCATGTTCTAAAAGCAATCGAACAAATTTCAATACATTACTATTTTTTGCCATTAATTTTTTCCTCTATTCTCTCTATTAGTTTTTGTCCTCTTAAACCGAAATCTTCCAATAGAATATTTCTCGAGCCATGGGGAATAGATATATTATCTAATCCTATTATATTTATTTTAATGTTTATTTTTTTCTCATTTATAAATTCCAATATTTCTGTTCCAAATCCACCTTTTTCATAAGCATCTTCAAAAGTAAATATATTTTCATATTTTGAAAATTCACTTAATATATACTTTTCATCTAAAGGTCTTATAGATGTACAACTTACAATTGTTCCATCTAAATTTTTATCTTTCAACTGATCTTTAATTTCTAATAATTCTTTTAACATAGCACCTGTTGCAAGATATAAATTATTATTTCCAGAAATAATCTCATTCCATTTACCTAATTTAAATTTAATTTTATTTTCCATTTCATAAGCTGTTCCTCTTGGAAATCTAACCACTAAAGGTCCCTCATTAAACTCTCCAGATAACTTAATAATATCTTCTAACTCTGTTCCTGTTGTTGGCGCTAATACTGTATAGTTTGGCATCCCTAAAAATATTCTCAAATCATGAATTCCTTGGTGAGTTTTTCCATCCTCTCCAACAATTCCTGCTCTATCTACTATAAATCTCACTGGTAAATTTTGTAGAGCAACATCATGAATCATTTGATCCAATGCTCTTTGAAAAAATGTAGAATATATTGCTATATATGGTTTTTTTCCAGATATTGCAAGTCCTCCTGCAAAAGTTACTGCATGTCCCTCTGCTATTCCTACATCTATACATCTATTTGGAAACTCTTTTTTAAACTTTCCAAGTCCTGTTCCTTTTATCATTGCTGCTGAAATTGCAAAGATATCCTCATCTTTTTCAGCAATCCTTACTAATTCTATACCAAAAATATTTGAATAAGTCCTATCTCCTGACTTAACTTCACCTGTTTTAGGATTAAATGGTGATATCCCATGAAATTTTTCTTTATTTTCCTCTGCTAATTGATAACCTTTTCCTTTTTCAGTTTTCACATGAATAAATACAGGCCCTTCCATCTCTTTTGCAGCTTCTAATGTTTTTACTAAATCTTCTAAATTATGTCCATCTATTACACCTAAAAATTGATAACCTAAAACCTCAGATATACTTGAAGGTAAAAAAAACTGTTTTACAGATGTTTCTATTCTTTCTAAAAAGTTTTTCACTTGATTTCCAACTTTTCCCTTACTTACAATTCCTCTTATATCATTTCTAATGCTCATATATGTATTACTAACCATTAGTCTTCCAAAAAAACTAGATAATGAACCTACATTTTTTCCAATAGACATTTCATTATCATTTAATATTACTATTATATTTTTTATATTTTCACCAATATTATTCAGCGCTTCCAATGAATTACCATTTGCTATTGATGCATCTCCCACAACTACAATTACTTTGTCCTTTGGGTTTGCTACTGCTATTCCTGCTCCAGCAGATAATGCACTTCCTGCATGTCCTGCAATAAAGAAATCATACTTGCTCTCTTTTGGATCTAAAAATGGTCCTATTCCACCTTTTGTTCTCAGTGTTTTAAAATTATTATCTCTTCCTGTTAGTAACTTGTGAACATATGATTGATGACCTACATCGAATAATAATTTATCTTTTGGTAGATTAAACACCTCATGGATTGCTTGTGTTAGCTCTACAATTCCAAGGTTTGGAGCTAAATGTCCCCCATTTTTACTTGTTGTTTCCACTAAAGTTTCTCTTATTTTTTCACTTTCTTTTTGTAACTTTTCAATGTACTCTTTGTCTAACTTCATACTATCCACCTTTAAGCTTGAATATAGCCTTTAAATAAAAAGGCCACTACTATCCCCAATACAGCCCCCACCAAAACTTCTGTAGGAGTATGCCCCAATAATTCTTTTAGTTTTCCATCATAAATTTTTTCACCAATTTTGTTTCCAAATCTATCCAATAATGTATTTAATAATCCTGCATGTTTTCCAGCAGCCCTTCTTATTCCAGCAGCATCATACATTACAACACCGGTAAAAATAAAAGATATAGCAAAAGCTACACTTTGTGTTCCATATGCTATTCCTATTGATGTTGTTAATGCTGACATTGTTGAAGAGTGGGAGCTTGGCATTCCACCAGTTTCAAATATTCTTCTTATATTTAATTTCTTATCTATAAAGATTGTTGTTACCACTTTATAGAACTGTGCAATAAACCAAGCTATAAATACTACATCTAGAATTCTATTGTCTAAAATTATGCCCTTTTCCATATTTCCCCACTCTCTCTAAATTTTATTACTTTACAGCTTTTAACTCTAAAGAAATTGTTGGTTTATCTTCATTTTCTTTAAAAAGTATTATTGTTCTTCCGATTATTCCAACTACTTCTGCATTTATTGCATCAGCTATTTGATATGCAACCTCTTTTTTATCTACTTCTGAGTTTTGAAGAATTTTCACTTTAATTAACTCTCTTGGAGTTATTGCATCTAAAATTCCATCTGCAACTTTATCAGTATATCCATCTTTTCCTATTCTACATATTGCATCTAATTTATGCGCCTTTTTTCTTAAAAATTCTCTTCTTTTACTTGTTAAATTCATTGTTTCTCCTTTATTATATTAAAATATTTTTATACATCCATTATTATTGGTAAAATCACTGGGCTTCTTTTTATTCTATTGTAGAAAAATCTACTAGCTATATCTCTAACACTATTTTTTATAATTGCCCAATCTTTAATACCTGCTTCTTCAAACTCTTTTAATTTTACTTTTATATGTTCATTTGCTTCATTTAAAATCTCTTCAGAATCTCTCGAGTAAACAAATCCTCTTGTTACAATATCTGGACCTGAAAGTAATTTTCCTGTTTCTTTATCCAGAGCAAATACAACTATAACTACTCCGTCTTGAGATAATTGTTGTCTATCCTTTAAGACAATATGTCCTATATCTCCAACACCTAATCCGTCAACTAATGTAGCTCCTGCATTTACTTTACCTTTTATTTTTGCACTTGTTTTTGTAACTTCTACTTTACTACCATTTGTTGCAATTACTATATTGCTCTTTGGTATCCCTGTATCAATAGCTGTTTCTTTATGTGCTTTTAACATTTTAAATTCACCATGAACTGGCATAAAATGTTTTGGTCTAATTAAATTTAACATAAGCTTTTGTTCCTCTTTACTTGCATGTCCTGAAACATGTATTCCTGCTATTTTTTTAAATACAACCTCTGCATCATATTTTAATAAACTATTTATATTATTTGAAACTGCTTTTTCATTTCCAGGAATAGGAGTTGCAGATATAATTACTGTATCTCCCTCTTTTACCTTTGTATGTTTATGCATATTTTTAGCTATTCTTGATAGAGCAGCCATTGGCTCTCCTTGTGTTCCTGTACATAAAATCACTACTTTATTATCTTTATGTTTATCAACTTCTGATAATGGCATCATTATATTTTCAGGAAGCTTTAAATATCCAAGAGTTGATGCTATGTCAAATACTTTTATTAAACTTCTTCCATCAATAGCTATTTTTCTACCATGCTCATGAGCTATATTTACAATTTGCTGTAATCTATGTACATGAGATGCAAATGCAGCTATTATTATTCTACCTTTAGCCTTGTTAAATTCAACTTTAAATGCTTCACCTACAGTTTTTTCTGATGGTGTAAATCCGTCTACTTCAGAGTTAGTAGAATCTGAAAGTAATAAATCTACTCCCTCTTCACCTATTTGAGACAGTCTAGAAAAATCTACTCCCTCTCCATCAACTGGTGTTAAATCTATTTTAAAGTCTCCTGTGTACATAACTCTTCCTGCAGGTGTTGTTACAACAACTGCATATGCATCTGCAATTGAGTGAGTTACCTTTACAAACTCAACTTCAAAATATTTTCCTATTTTTATTTTATCTCTTCCTTTTACCTCTTTCATTTTAGGTGAAATTTTAGAAACTTCTCCACTATCAAATTTTGCTTTTATAAGTGCTAAAGTTAATTTCCCTCCATGAATAGGTATATTTTTATCAATTTTTTGATATAAATATGGTATAGATCCTATATGATCCTCGTGTCCATGTGTTATGAATAATCCTTTTATCTTATCTTTGTTGCTTTCAATATAGCTAAAATCAGGAATTACTAAATCTATTCCTAATAGTCCGTCTCCTGGGAATGTTACTCCACAATCTACTACTATTATCTCATCTCTATATTGAATTAAAGTCATATTTTTTCCAATTTCATCAAGTCCACCTAGAGGAATCACATACATTTTTTCCTCTTTTTCAGTTTTTACAACTGCTTTTTTAGGTTCTTTTTCTAACTCTTTTACTTCTTCTACAGCATCTTCTTTTGCCTTTGGTTTTTTATATGGTTTTTTATGTTTTACAAAAGGTTTTTTTTCTCCCTCTGTCTTTACTTCTACAACTTCTACTTTTTTCTCAATATTTTCTGTTTCTTCTACTACTTCTTTTGCCTTTGGTTTTTTATATGGTTTTTTATATCTAGGCTTTTTTTTCTCTACTACCTTCTCCTTTTCAACAACATTTTCTATATTCATTTCTTCTCCTTACCGTAGTATTCTAAATATTTATCAATAAACTTTTTCGCCACCCCACCGGCCATACTACCACCACCACCGGCTCCCTCTAAAATTACAGTAAATACAACTTCAGGTTTTTTATCTGCTGGAAAATATCCTGCAATCCACGCATGAGTTTTTTTGTATTTTGTATTTTGAGCTGAACCACTTTTTGCAGCTACTGTTAGTCCTGGTGTTCGTAATTTTTTTGCCGTACCATCTTTCTTTTCAACAGTATGAATCATTGCAGTATTCAAATCATTATAATACCAACTTGGAAATTTATTATTAAACAATATTTCTGGTTTTATGTTAATTTTATCTTTACCATTTTCTAGATATTTTACAACATGAGGAACATAAGCTTTCCCTCTATTTGCTAGTCCCATATATGAAACTGCCACTTGCAAAGGTGTTGCTAAAAGATACCCTTGTCCTATTGATAGATTTATAGTATCCCCTTTATACCATCCTTGTTTAAATCTTTTATATTTCCATTTTTCACTAGGTAAAACTCCTGATTTTTCTCCATATATATCTATACCTGTTAATTTTCCATATCCAAACTCACCTGCAACTTCAACTATAGGCTCATGACCATACTCATCTGCGTACTTGTAATAGTAAGGATTTACTGACTCTACTATTGATTTATCAAAATCAACATAACCGTGTCCTCCATGTTTCCATGCCTTCCATTTCCATTTACCTATTTTATAATATCCGTTATCAAATATCTGATGTTTTGGATCTAATCCATTATTGAAAAAAGCAAAGGCTGAAAATGGCTTAAAAGTTGAACCAGAAGGATATTCCCCTGCAATGCTTTTGTTTGTTAAAGGTCTTCTTGGATCGTTAATTATACTATTCCATTCTTTTTGAGAAATTTTTGAACTAAAAGTTTTTAGAGAATATGTTGGATAACTTACCATTGTTATAATTTCACCTGTTTGTGCATCAAGTGCTATTAGTGACCCTGTTAAATCTTCATCCTTAAATATTTTTTCCATATCTCTTTGTAATCTCATATCAATAGATAAATGTAAATTATATCCAGGAACTGGATTCTTACTTTTCTCTATTTTTTGAGCCTTATTTAGTGCATTTACCTCAATATAATCATATCCTGGCTTTCCTTTCATCTGATAATCATAGACTTTTTCAACTCCATTTTTACCTATCACATCTCTTGGAGAATAACCTTTATCCTTTAGATTTTCATACTCTCTGGCTGTTATTTTCTTTACATATCCAATTGTATGAGCAGCTAAAGAATCATATATATATTTTCTCTTAGAGTAACTTTGAACCTCTAAATACGGATAATCAGTTAATTTCTCCATAAGTTTATGTGCTACTTCTAAGTCTAAATCCTCTATTAATATATTTTCTTTTGTATATGGAACTATTTCTCCATATTTTACTCTTTTCTTTAAATATTCCACTGAATAACCTGTTACATCACTCATCTCTTTTAATTGTTCTTCATTTATAGTTCTTTGATCCAAGTAAACTAATCTATAACCCAATGTATTTGTTACAATTAACTCTCCATTAGAATCATATATATTTCCTCTTTCTGCATCTACTTTTCTTAATTTAACTCTATTTCTTTTAGATAGATATTGATATTTATCTTTTTTTACAACTTGTAAGTATACCATTCTTGAGCCAAGTAAAATAAAAATTAAAACTACAAAAAGTTTATATATATCTCCTCTAAATTCAAAGCTTTTTCCTAATTTTATTCCTAAATCTCTCTTCACTTAGTAGCTCTCCTCATATAGAATAAATTAATAATAAAATAAATCAATGAAATTACTATTATCTTAACTACTATTAAGGGATCCCCAACAAAAATTTTCCACATTATTATTTGAGCAATTGAAAGAATAAAAATATTACCTAAGTTATAATCAAAATTACTAAAGTATATATAATATACAGTTATATTTATAGCTATAAATATAAAACTATATATTGGTTCACTAGAGTGTAATGATAATATTATTCCCATTAAAGGTAACAAAAACAAATTCTTTTTGTCTCTTCTGTATGATAAATATGTTAAATATGGCATTATTAAAAAACCTTTTGATGAAGTTTGGGGTAAACTATCTAATATAAAAATTAATATAATTGATATTAAATCTAGCATAAATTACTCCCTATTTTATTAGTTTATTAATACATTTATTTTATTTCTCAAATCATTGTTTTCTAACATATTTGGTATTTTTAATTCTTTAGATATCTTTAACGCAATATAATAATCATCTTTATTGTACTCTATTACTGGTTTTGATAAATCTTTCTTTTCATTTTTTAAAGAAATATTTTTATATCCTGATGCTTCTAGTTCTTTTTGTACATTTTTTGCTTGAGCAGTTGTTCCTTTTACAACTATTTTAAAATCAATATTATTTTCTTTTCCTAATATCAATACAACACTTGCTAGAGTTGGTATATTATTATCTTCTTTTATTTTAAAATATTTTTCATTTACACTCATAAGAATTTTCTCTAAATTTTCTTTATCTATTTCATTTATTTTTATTAAACTATATTCTTCATTTTTTTCATAGTTTGCTGCTGTATATGTTAAATCACTTAGATTCTCTTTTAAATTTTCACCTGTTTTTCTAGCATATCCACCAATACCATTGGCATTTAATATGTCTACTACTAAATTTTGAGAATTTTTCAATTCTCCACCATAAAGGTCTGAAAAAAGTGATTGTGTTCCTGAAGTTAAAATATACTTTTTATCATCTATAACCATTTCAGGAATATTTCTTGCATTTTTTACATTTAGTGAAATATCACTATATTTCATTACTTTATAATTTGATATTTTCTCTGGTAAAAAACTATTTATAGAATTTAAAACTAATTCATAATTTTTAGAATTAACTAAATCTTTTATTGTCGTATCTTTATCCACTTGTACATCAAATGGAATCTTTATAGCAAGTTTATCTTCATAAACTACAATAACATTATTTTTTCCTATAATAGCATATCTACTCCAGTTTTCTAAATTTTTATTTGTTTTATTTAAATTATATGCTAAAAATATACCTAATAGTACAATTGCTATTAATCCTAATAATAAACTTCCAAAAGCACTTGCATTTTTTTTTCTTTTAATTCTTGATTCCCTCTTCATTTCCAATTAGTAGCTCCTTTTCTAATTTTGAAATTTCAATTTTTTTAAGTTCATTAACTTGAGATATTGAATTTAATGTTTTTACTCTTAAATAGTTTTCAGTATAACCATATGAACAACCATCTTCTTTTATCTCTTCAACTAGAACTTCTAGTTCTTTTCCAATATATTTTTCTCTTCTATTAATAGCCATTTCATGTCTTAATTCATTTAATTTTTCAGCTCTTTTTTTCTTTACTGTTCCATCTATCTTATCTGTAAATGTACTAGCTAGTGTATTTTCTCTATCAGAGTATTGAAATACATGTAAATCTGAAAATCCTATTTTCTTAATTAAACTATATGTATTTTCAAACATCTCATCTGTTTCACCAGGGAATCCAACTATAACATCTGCTGTATATTCCATTTTTTCAATATTATTTCTAAGAGCCATTAATCTATCTTCTATTAAGCTAGCTCCATATTTTCTTCTCATTCTCTCTAACACGTTATCATCACAAGATTGAAGTGAAATATGAAGATGAGGCATTAATTTTTTATTATTTTTCATAAGTTCAATAAATTCATCTGAAATTTTATCTGGATACATTGACCCTATTCTAACTCTCTCTACTCCTTCTCTCTCTAAAACTTTTTCAAGAAGTATTTCTAAATTTAAATCATCTTTTAAATCTTCTCCATAGGCACCTAAATTTATTCCAATTATTATAAACTCTTTAAATCCCTCTTTTGTTAAAACATCAACTTCTTTACAAATACTTTCTAGAGAACGAGATCTGCTTTTTCCTCTTCCAAAAGGAATTTTGCAGTACGAACAGAAATTATTACATCCATCTTGAATTTTTATATAAGCTCTAGACATCTCTCTCAATGTTGCGAACTCATACTCTTCATACTCTCTATCTTCAAATATATTTTCTGATAATATTTTGCTTTTTTTATTTTCAATATCTTTTATAAATTCAACAAGACCACTTTTATTACTATTTCCAACAACAAAATCTATCTCTTCTATTTCAAGAAGTTCCTTTGAGTTTGTTTGAGCATAGCATCCTGTCACAATTACAACTGATTTTGGATTTAATTTTTTTGCTCTTCTTAATATATTTCTTGTTTTTTTATCTGCAACACTTGTTACTGTACAAGAGTTTACAATATAAATATCTGCACTATTTTCAAATGATTCCTCTTCATAACCAATTTTTACCAATTGATTTTTTATACTTTCACTTTCATACTGATTAACTTTACATCCTAAAGTATAGAAAGCAACTTTTTTTCCATTAAAACTCATTGACTAATATTCCTCCTACTATAATCGAGGCTGTTTCCGCTCTTAAAATTCTTCTCCCTAAAGAAACAGGTGTTACACCTTTACTTTTTAAAAACTCAATTTCCTCTGTATCAAATCCCCCTTCTGGGCCAATTATATAGATTACTCTTTTGGGTTTTTCTTTTAATTTATTTAAAATACTTCTTAAAGAGTTATCTCCTTCACATTCATATGGAACAACAGCTAAGTCATATTTTGAAAAATCAATATCACTTAATTTTTGAGGCTCTCTAATATCCATCATTTTTACAGCTTGACACTGTTTTATTGCTTCTTTTGCTGTTAAATCCCATTTTTCTTTTTTCTCTGTTAATTTTACAACTCCTCTTTTAGTAACTAGTGGAAGTATTCTTGTTACTCCAATCTCTGTTAATTTTTGAATTGTAAGATCCATTTTATCATTTTTAAGAATTCCAATAGCTGCATCTATTTCTACTTCTGTCGAGTATTCATCCTCTTTTTTTTCTAAAATTTTAACTTCTATTATTTTTTTCTCAATTGTTAAGATTTCACAAATATATTCATAAGTTCCATCAACAACTCTAATTACTTCTCCTACCTTTACTCTAAAGGCATTTTTCAAATGATTCACATCATTTTTATCTGTAATTTCTATTATTTCACTACCAATATTTTCTTCTGATATTATAACACTTATCACATCAAACTCCTATATCATATCCTTATTTTTTATTAATTCCGCTAATGTTGTATCTTCAAGTATTTTAGTCATTGCCATATCTAATTTACTCCAAATACACATTGTTGAACATTTATCTTCTACACAAGTACAATTTTTATCTTTATTATTTTCATTACAATCTATTACTTTAACTTCTTCTTCTAAAATTTTATAAAGATCATGAAGGGTTATATCTTCTGGATTAACAGATAATTTATATCCACCATTTGGACCTCTTTTCCCCTCAATAATTTTTTCATTTTTTAATTTAAATAAAATTTGTTCTAAATATTGAACTGAAATATCTTCTGATTCTGATATCTCTTTTATTCTTGCTAGTTTACCATTTTGACTTGCATCTGCAATATATACTAAAGCCTTCATTCCGTATCTTACTTTTGTACTTATTTTCATCCATCCTACTCCTTTACTTGAAAATGACTATAAGCTTTTTCAGTGACCATTCTACCCCTACTTGTTCTTTTAATATAGCCAATTTTTACTAAATATGGTTCATATACTTCCTCTATAGTTCTTCTATCTTCACCTAACATTAAAGCTAATGTTTCTACTCCTACAGGACCTCCCCCGTAATTTTCAATTATTGATACTATTATATCTCTATCAAGTTCATCTAGCCCCTGTTCATCAACACCTAAAATCTTTAAAGCCTTCACTGCTACTTCTCTATTAATAATACCATTTCCTTTTATTTCAGAGTAATCTCTCACTCTTTTTAACAGTCTATTAGCTATTCTAGGAGTTCCTCTACTTCTAAGGGCAATCTCTTTTGCTCCATCATCTTCAACTTTTACACCTAGAACAGCTCCACCTCTTTTAACTATTCCTTCAAGTTCAACTTCATTATAATAATCCATCCTATGAACTACTCCAAATCTATCTCTTAAAGGAGAACTTAAAAGGCCCGCTCTTGTTGTTGCACCTATTAAAGTAAATGATGGCAACTCTATTCTTATTGAACGAGCTGATGGGCCCTTTCCAATAATTATATCTAACTCTCCATCTTCCATTGCTGGATACAAAATCTCTTCCACTGATGTATTTAATCTATGTATTTCATCAATAAATAATATATCATTTTCTTCTAAAGATGTAAGAATAGCTGCTAAGTCTCCAGCCTTATCAAGAATTGGTCCTGAGGTTACTTTAAAATTTACTTCCATCTCTGTTGCTATTACTCCTGCAAGAGTGGTTTTCCCAAGTCCAGGTGGACCATATAATAAAACATGATCAATACACCCTCCTCTTCTTTTAGCAGCTTCTATAAATATACTCATCTTCTCTTTTAATGATTCTTGTCCAATGTACTCAACCAATCTTTTAGGTCTTAAGCTCTTTTGATTTTCACTTTCAAAATCAAACTCCTCATTTGAGACTATTCTCTCCATCACATCTCCTTAAACTAAAACTGCTATTATAAATTGTGCTATTCCTATAAGTCCACCTAAAATAGCTCCTACTATCTCTATATGTTTTAACTCTTTTTTTGCAAGAGAGAAAATTATCCCCTCAAGTTCTTCTAGTGAAAATGCATCCACTTTCTCCACTATTATCTCTTTAAAATCCACATTTTTTTCTAACGTTGTAAATAATAACTCTATTATTTGATCTTTATTTTCCATTATAGTATCTCTTATTGAATCTTTTATTTTATTTAAAGTTGATTCATTTAAAAACATTGCAAGCATTGGAAATTTAGAAGATATCTCTTTAGCTAATTTTGCCTCTAATATATTATCGATAACCCTCTCCATCTCTTCTTCTATCTCTGCATTTTCTAATTTTTTCATAATATCATCTAAAGAAATCAATTCACTTTGAATTGTTTCAGCTAAAGATAACCCTATCTCATGTTTTCTTTTTGGAATCAATCCTTGAATTTTGAAAAAAAATAAATTTATTTCTTTATATGGTCTAAACAACATTTTTATTGCAACATAATTTGTAATCCACCCAATTAACGATCCAATTACAACTAAAAGTATAGCTTTTATTAACATTTTACCCACCCTTTTAAATTCTTTATCATTTTTATAAGTTATTATTTATTATACCATTTTATATTTATATATCCAATAGTTTTTTTGTCCTTAATCCCTTGGAAAATATGTCTTTTTATTAATTTTTCTTGTATTATTTTTTATCTATGCTATAATACTTTAAAATTAATTAAAGGAGGATTGTATGAAGCAACAAAAACAATTCAATAGAAATTCATATTACTATTATTATATAAATTAGGATTGGTATTTTTGTTTCATTCAAAAATCACGAATCCATTTTTGATTTACTAATAATAGTAAAATGGATTCAATGCATAAACTGTTTATACAGCCTGTGGATAATCCACAGGCTTTTTTTATTTTAAATTTTAGGAGGGGTCTTATGAATTTTTTAGAATCTATTGTTAATTTTTTAAATTCCATTCTTTGGGGTAAAAATCTTCTTGTTGTTTTGCTTTTATCCACTGGTGTCTTTTTCACATTTAAAACAAAATTTGTTCAACTTCGTTTTTTAAAACATATGTTTTTTTTATTAACTGAAAAAAATAATGAAAACAACGGTAATTTATCTCCATTCCAAGCTTTTTGTGTTAGTACTGCTACAAGAGTCGGTGCAGGTAATCTAGTTGGTGTTGTTAGTGCTATCTCAATTGGTGGAGCTGGAGCAGTTTTTTGGATGTGGGTTGTTGCCTTTCTAGGAGCTGCTACTGCTTTCATGGAAACTACCATTGCTATTATTTTTAGAGAAAAAGATGAAAACGGACATTTTATTGGTGGTCCTAGTTTCTTTTTAAAAAATGGACTTAATAAAAAAGTTGCTGGAGTTTGTTTCGTAATTTCTGGAATTATTTGCTGGGCAGGGGTTCTTCAGGTTGTATCAAACTCTGTAACAGAATCTTTTAAAGTTGCTTTTAATTTTAATCCTCTTTATATATCTATTTTACTAGTTATTCTTTCTGCTCTATCTATTTTTGGTAAAAGAAATACAACAGCTAAAATTTTAGACAAAATAGTTCCCGTTATGGCTGTTCTTTATTTAATTATAGTATTTTTTATACTAATAAAAAACTTTAATACTCTTCCACTAGTTCTTTCTAATATAGTTTCTGAAGCTTTTGGATTAAGACAAGGTATTGGAGGGGCTATCGGAGCCGTTATAATGCAAGGAGTTAAAAGAGGTTTGTTTTCTAATGAAGCTGGAACTGGTTCAGCTCCTTGTGCTGCTGCTAGTGCTAATGTTCATCATCCTGTTCAACAAGGTCTTATTCAAAGCTTAGGTGTATTTGTTGATACCTTTATTATTTGTACAGCTACAGCTTTAGTAATTCTATTAAGTAAGGAATCTTTTTTAACTGATTTTTCTGGAATGAAACTTTTACAAACAGCGTTTAATTATCATTTAGGTTCTACTTTTGGAGAGATTTTTGTCGCTATTATTTTATTTTTATTTTGCTTTTCAACACTACTAGGTATTTGTTTTTATGGGGAAGTCAACATTAAATTTTTAACTAATAAAATTGTTGGACAAAATATTTTTAAAATTTTTGCTCTATCTATGATATTTATTGGTGGAGTTCAACAAAATATTTTCATGTGGAATTTATCAGATTTAGGATTAGCTCTTATGACAATAGTTAATTTATACGGAGTATTCCCTCTCTCTGGTTTTGCTTTAGATTCCCTTAAAGATTACGAGAAAAAATTTATTAAATTAAAAATATAAAAAAATAGTAGGATTGAAATTCAATCCTACTATTTTATTTAAAATATATAACCTATTTTTAAACCCATTGTTATTTCATTACTTTCTGTATTTGTTTTATAATTTCCTTCTATTCCATATAAAATTCCATTTTTTCTTTCAACATCATAATTTAAACTTAATTTAATTCCATATTTTCTTTCTTTATCTCCTAATATTTCAAAAGATGAAGATGAATTATTTATTTTTCCAACTAAATTTTTATTCTCATAACCTACTAGCCCATATGTTCCATACAATCCACCCTTTAATCTATTAACGCTTTCTTTTCCATATAGTTTTTTACTTAAATCTATTCCAAACTCTCCATCTAAGTAATCAAAATTTTCTTTAGCAACTTCCATTCCTAATAATTTGTTGTTTTCCTCAACCTTACCTTGATTTATAACTGTATATGTTAACGTACCTTTAACTCCTAATTCCATCCCATCAGATATTTTATAATTATATATTAACCCAGTATATAAATTTCCACTATTTGTCTTTGATTTTCCCTGAAAATCAAATTTTTGATAATTATTTTCCCATTTTCTTTGAATTTTATATTCTCCATATTGAATTCCTAATCCACTTATCATCTTCAAGTTGTTGCTCAATTTTTTATCTCCATAAGCTCCTAAGTACATACTCTGTCCTTTAATTTTTGAATCTGTTGAAATTTTATCTAATTTATTATTTTTTATTTCAGAATAACTTGAACTTCCTCCACCAAAAACAAATCCTCCTCTTAAAGTATCATTTAATTTTACATTATAGATTCCATATCCACTATTTATAGTTCCTTTAAACTCTCCTTCTACAACTCTTGTTGATAAATATCCTCCAACTGCCATTTTATCTTTATTATCAAATATTTGTCCATTATTAAATGGTATAGTAGAAAAAATGTCAATTTGATCTTTAGCAACTTTATTTAATTTTGAGTATATGTTATTCTCTCTTAATTCATTTAATAAAATTTTCAACTCTTTTAGAGATTCTGCCTCTCTTATTCCACCATTTAATGTTTTTTTATTTGTAAATGTTAATGTCTCTGCTAAACTACCTAAACTATTAGAATTCTTAATACTCTGATAAACTATATTTTCATTTTCATTTAAACCTTTTATGTTATTTTTCAATTTTATACTTAATAATGTATTTCCATTTTCATCTTTTTGTGGTAATTCTTTTATTTCATGAGCTATTGAATCTGAATCAACACGAAGTTTTCCTACTACATAAGGTTCATCTTTCCAATTACTATATGAGTCTAAATTTCTAGATTTATATTGTAAATCTCTTCCCATATTAATAATCTCATCTTTATCTAATTTACTTACCATTAATTCTACTCCAAAGTTTTCTTCTCCTAAAAGTTTTCCTCTCATTGAACTTGGATTAGTAAATGCTATATTTTTGTCTGATTTTCTAAAAACATGCTGATATAATTCTCCATTTTTATTTCTTTTAGTTTTATCTATATCCAGTGCTAATGAGTTTTTTCCAGAAATAGATGGTTGTTTTTCACTAGCTACTTGACCACCTGCAGCTATTATCTCATTTATATTATGCAGTTCTGCATATGGACCTAATATAATATTTGTTCCATATTTCCCTGTTCCTTGTTGTTGAATTTCAAGAACATTATAACCATCTCCTAAATCTATAATTCCATCAACTCTACCATTTCCTCTAAATTCAATTTTTTTCCCAATTTTTACAATAGCTAAATCTTTTGCAGCTACTACTTTATCCTTCCATTCTCCATTACCTTTTTTTAATTTTATCTCATTTTTTTTCAAATCAATTGCAACTTCTGCATATTTTCTAGCTAATTTCTCCTCTTCTTTTGATAAAGTTTTCATTTTATTCTCATTAATTCCAGAAAAAGGATCATAATAATTTTTAAAAATACTATATTTCAAATATCTATCCGCAAATTTATTTGTAATTTCTTCTTTTTCATTACTTAAATCTTCAATTTCTTTTTTTAATTTAACTATATTATCTTTAAAATCTATTATTTCTTTTTCATATTTCCCATTTTTTTCAAAAGGTTTTACCCATTTATCATTAAACTCTTTCTCTGACAATTCCATCTTATCTTTTTCTAATTCGTTTATTTGTTTTTTATATTCACTATTATTAATTCTAAATCTTTCTTTAGAATTTACTTTATCTTCTAAATAAATATCTTTAGAATTTGTCAGTAATACTTTACCTCTATTTTGTTCCACTTGATCTTCATAAGGTTCATAAACATATATCTTTGTATTGATTATATCTTTTATTCCTAATCCGTCATACTCTCTAGTACTAATTGGTTCTAAACTCCATAAAACTTTCCAATCTTTTCCATTTTCTCTAATAAATAAATCTCCTTTTTTTACAATTGTATCTTTATTATTTTCTTTTAATTTTTTTTGTAAAAATAATAAAATATCTTCTCTTGATTTATTTTTAATATTTTTTTCATAATCATCTACTGACATTCTATAGTCTGAATTTTTTTTATTTTTTAAACTTTTATATTCACCTTCAATAGAATAATTAGTATTATTTTTTTCTTTTTCTTTTCTTTTATTAAATTCTTTTGAATTTGTAAAAATTATATTATTTATAGTATTTCCATTTCCAAAATAAAATCTTTTAATACTTCCCTTATGAACGTATGGTAATTCAATACTTTTTGTTTTATCTATATTGCCTTTTATTTCTCTATTTTTTTCACCACTCTTTATTTCTAAATTTTCATAAACATTATTAAGAGTAATAAAATCATTTTTATCATATCCTCCTGTTATTTTAGTTAAGTCCTCTGTTGGAGTTCCAATACCTGTATATTGTGCAATTGGAACAATATTTAGCTCTCCAACATTTGCCTCAGATTTATCATCATCTTCAACTATTACTTTCCCTTCTTTTCCTTTTTGTCTATCTATTTCATTTATTATTTTTAACATATCTTTATATGCTGATTTTTCAATAACTTCATCTTTAAGTTGCTTATACGGATATTTTACTCCATATGAATTTATACTTCCTAATATTCCTATTAATGATATTAATAATAATTTTTCTTTCATGCTATCCTCCCTTTAAACTCACTAAAACTTAACATTCAAACTTAAATAATAATTTCTTTCTGGTGCTGGAACTGCTTCTATAGAAGTTTCTCTTAAGTTATATTCTGTTGAAGTTAAGTTTTTTATTCCTGCTTTAACTGAAGAATACTCATCTAATTTATATGTCACTGCCACATCTGTAACTCCATAACCATTTATTTTAAATTTCATAGTTTTATCTGTATCTGTCATCTCTCTTGCCTCTTTACTAGTTATATAGATATATGACCCTGATAGAGCTAATTTTTCTGTAAATTTATATTTTGCTCCTAAAGTTATTTTGGCCTTAGGTACTAGTGGTATTTTATCTCCTTTTTTTATTTGAGCACTTTCATTTCCTTTTAATGTCTTCGCATCTATTAAAGTAACTGATTGATTAAATTCAAATTTTTCAAAAACTTGATCTGCCTCTGCTTCTATTCCCATTCTTCTTGTCTTACCTATATTTTTATACTGCCATCTTTTTATAGCTGGATTTGTTACTCCTGATTGTAATAAAACTATTTCATCTGTTGTATCTGTTACAAAAAAAGCTAAACTAACATATGAGTTATTAATATAATCTCGAATTCCTAATTCAATTGTATCTGTTGTCTCTGCTTTTAAATTATTATCAACATAAATTGAAGCAACATTTACATATGGTGCACTCATAAAAGCATTTGGATCTTTATTATTTTTTGTTGTTTCCAACTGCGGATCTTGAATTTTATCTGTTAACTGGGATGGAAATGGTGTAACAAAACCTCTCTCATATCTTGCATAAACATTTCCCAAATCACTATATTTATACATTGTTCCAATTTCGCCAGCATAATTTTCCATACTTCTATTCGTTTCTATACTTTGATCCTTTGGTTTTACCATAGGCATTGTATTAGGACCATTTTTACGACTACCTTCGTATTCTGTAAATTCTCCTCTAATTCCTGTTGTTATATTCCACTTATCATTTAATTCATATTTATTAAAAATATAAACTCCATGTGATTTTTTACTTAAATTAATTTTAACTTGATTCGTTATTCCTCTAATTTCATCCTGTCTTAAAGTCATATGTGTATTACCGTCATAATAAGACTTTATTGTATGTGAACTAACTTTTGAATTTCTATTAATTTTAGCTTCTGTATAATCATATCCTATTAAAGCTTCTCCATTATCATATTCATATTTTCCTCTTAATTTAATTCCATCTTTTTGCTCTTTAAATTTTGCTTTCATTTTAGATTTTACATCATAAAAATAAGTTTTTTGACTAGATGTTGCCTCTTCTTTTTTCAATGCATTTGTTAATTCAATAGTTACATCATCTAAGCTCTCTGTATTTAAATCTCGATTTTGTTTTTGTCTAAATAAAGTTGAAGTTAATGTTAATTTATCTGTAGGTTTAAATTGATAATCAAAAGTATAATTGTCTGATTTTGTTTTTACATCTAGATCTTTTCCACTTTCTTTTCTATTAGAAGAAAGAATTTTTTTAGTAACCTCTGTTGTTCCATCATTTGTTTCATTCCCAGTTCTTCCTTGTAATCTAATTCTATTTTTTTCATTTATTTTGTAATCAAATCCACCTTGAAAAATTTTATTATCTTTTTGTTCAAGTTCTCTATATCCTTCACTATTTAGATATTTAAACCCATAACTTACATATAAATTTTTATTAAGATTATATCCTCCAGCAAGACCTAAGCTTTTATTATCAAAAGATCCTGCACTTAAATCCATAAGAAAATTATTTTTAGTTGCACTTGAATTTGTAGATATATTTACTACTCCTCCAACCGTTCCACTTCCATATAGAGTTGCCCCTCCTCCTGGAATAATTTCTATTTTTCTTATTGATTCAACTGGTATTGAATTTATTGGTAGACTTGCCATAGCTGATTCTGTTGGATTTATTGATACTCCATCTATTAGTACTTTTACTCTACTTAAGGATTTTTCACCACTTCCCCTCATATCTATTCTTGGTCCAAATGGTGTATTTTGTATTATTATTCCTGGAGCATCTTGTAAAACTTCTTCTACATTTTGATATTTTTTTTCTTGAATTTGTTCTTCAGTAATAATAAACGTATTTTTATTCTGTGTAATTGTTGTTGAACTTTCAATATCTCTTCTTGAAACAATATTTGACTCCTCTAAGTTTACATTCCCTATATCTTCCCCGTATAAACTTGAACAAGCTAAAATGCTAACTAGTAATAATTTTTTTTTCATATATTTCCTCCCATATATCATTCTCTTAAAGAATACCCTCTAATATTTTGTGTGTCAAATTATTTTTAACACAATGTTTGGTATGCTTTATAAATAAATGCATACATTTCGTGTAGCTTTTATTATTTTTTGTGTTATTTCTAGATGTATTTATATAAAAAGAATTATAATGAAATTTTTATTCAAACAAATAAAAAAAAGCAAAATTAAAATATTTTTAATTTTGCTTTTTTATTCTTCTACTATTCTTCCTCTTCCCTCTTTTTTAGCTCTATACAAAGCTTTATCAACTCGATTAAAGTTATGAAGAATGCTTTTATCATATTCTAAATCTATAACTCCAATACTTGATGATAAATATATTGTCTTTATTTTTTTATTTTTTATCTTTGCATTTATTTCCTCTAATTTTTTTATTACATCTTTTTGGGATTTTATAATTAATGCAAATTCATCTCCACCAATTCTGTAAACTTCATCAATATTACTTTCTTTAATAATTTCAGCAACCTCTTTTAAAGCTATATCTCCTACTGAATGTCCCCATTCATTATTTAATTCTCTTAAAAAATCTAAATCTAAAAGAATAAGTTTATAATCTCCTAATCTTTTTTTAAAAATATCCATTATTTTCTTATCATAACCTCTTCTATTTCCTAGTCCAGTTAAGTTATCTAAATAAGCTTTTTCCATTTCTAATTTTTCAAAAGTAATATCCTTTATTATGCAAGAAATCAAAAAATCTCCTTCTATTTTAACTTTATTTTTTGTTACTTTAAAATGTCTTCCTCTATCTTCAGCTTCCTCTATAAAAAACCCATTTTCTAAAGTGATTTCATCACTTTTTCTCCAATTATTACAAAACTCTTTAGGAAAAATATCTAAATCAGATTTACCTATTAAATCTATTTTTTTCATTCCAACATAATTGCAATAAGATTTATTTGCATAAACATATATATAATCTTTATTCTTATAAAATATATAGTCATCTAAAGTATCCAGTATTTCATCTATCAATCTTCTACTAGATATTAATATTTCTTTTTCGGTTTTCATTTTATAAATTTCTAAGTAAATAAATCTATCATTATCTTTATTTATACCTTTAAGTTCTAAAGACATCTCTACTTTAGTTTTTTCTCCATTTAAATATCCTTCATATTCTAATTTTTCTATAGATATATTTTTTAACTTTCCATCCATTATTTTTTTTAAATTTATTCTCATATTACATTTTGAACATTTTGTAGTTTCCATACACCTTTTTTTTTCTTCCATTTGATATAAGCATTCTAAAAACTCTCCACATCTTTCTTTTGTACCTTTATTAAAAATATTTTGGATTATATTATTAACATAAATAACTTCAAACTTATTATCTAAGATGAGTATTCCATTTTTGTGTTCATCTAAAATTCCTTTATACATAATAATCCCCTTCCCAAAAAATAAGGAGAAAAACAATAATTGCTCTTCTCCTTTATTATTAACTATTTTGCGTATTCTACTGCTCTTGTTTCTCTCATTATTGTAACTTTTATTTGTCCAGGGTATTGCATTGATTCCTCTATTTTCTTAGCTACATCTCTTGCCATTTTAGTAGCTGCATCGTCTGATACAACCTCAGGATTTATTACAATTCTAATCTCTCTTCCAGCTTGAATTGCATATGATGATTCCACTCCATCAAATGATGTTGCAATCTCTTCTAATCCTTCTAATCTTTTTAAGTATGTAGAAAGTGTTTCTCTTCTTGCCCCTGGTCTTGATGCTGATATTGCATCTGAAGCCTGAACTAAAACAGCCTCAACAGTTTCAAATTCAACTTCATTATGGTGAGCCATTACTGCATTAATTACATTTTGTTTCTCTCCAAATTTCTTTAAGAACTCTCCACCTATTAATGCATGTGATGCTTCAATATCATGCTCTAATACTTTACCTACATCATGTAAAAGTCCTGCTCTTTTAGCAAGTTTTGTATCTGCTCCTATTTCAGCTGCTAAGTTTCCAGCTAATTTAGCTACTTCTATTGAGTGTGTTAAAACATTTTGACCATAACTTGTTCTATATTTTAATTTTCCTAAAGTTCTTATAATTTCCATATGCATTCCTGGAATTCCTAACTCTAGTAATGCTTGTTCTCCAGCTTCAACTATATCTTTATCTATCTCTTTTCTTGCCTTATTTACAACTTCTTCAATTTTACCTGGATGAATTCTTCCGTCATTTATCAGTTTTTCAATTGCTCTTCTAGCTACTTCTCTTTTTACACCATCAAAACTTGAAAGAACTACAGCTTCTGGAGTGTCATCAATTATAATATCTACTCCCGTTAAAGCTTCAATTGCTCTAATATTTCTTCCTTCTCTTCCGATTATTCTACCTTTCATTTCATCATTTGGTAGATTAACAACTGATACCGTTGCATCAGCAACAAACTCAGAAGATGCTTTTCCTATAGCTGTTGATAGAATTCTTTTTGAAATTCTTTCTTTTTCATCTTCCATTTTGTTTTCAAACTCTCTAATTGCAAGAGCAGTTTCATGCACTAAATCATCTCTTAATCTGGAAATCAACATATCTTTAGCTTCATTTTTTGTCATTTCAGATATTTTTTCTAATACTTCTTCTTGAGAAACTTTTATTTGTTCAATCTCTTCTTTTCTATTATCTAACTCATGATTAATATCTTCTAATTCAGAAGCTCTAATTTCAACTTTTTCTATTTTTGACTCTAAAGTTTCCTCTTTTTTAGCTAATCTCGATTCTTTTTGTAGAAGCTCATTTTTAGCTATTTTTATATCTTTTTCTGCTTCTTCTTTTAGGTTATATACTGTTTCTTTAGCTTTTATTTCTATTTCTTTCCCTTTTGCAATAGCTTCTTTTTCTGCTCTTTCAAGTATATCTTTTGCTTTTATTTTCGCTTTTAATCTATCATCTTCTAAATTATTTAGTTCTTCTATCTTTTTATCTATTGTTGACTTTTTATACATTGTTGAAAAAACAATGGCTACACCTACTATAGCAAGCCCTATGCCCAACATTAAGTTCATAACTTCTCCTTTTTTTCATCTTATTTAAAGCTATTTAAAGCCTCTTGCTCTGTTGAATAAATTTCAAATAATTCATCCAATCCTATCATTTCAAATATTGTTTTTATGTGGTCATTTAAAGCCACTAACTTTATATCTCCACCTAATTCTCTAACTATTCTTAATTTCCCTCTTAATATTCCCATTGCTAAACTGTTTATATGTACTAATTCTTCAAAATCTATTATGAATTTAGTTACATCCATTTCAATTTGTTTCGCTATTTTTTCTTTTAATTTAGGTGCAACTAGTGCATCTAATTCACCTTGTACTTTTATTATTCTCACATCATCAATACTTTTTTCTATTATCTCAAAATTTGTAGTCATCTTAGACTCCCTCCCTAATTTTTTTCTCTACTTTTATCTTTGTACCGTTTATTTTTTTTTCTATTTTAAAATTATCTGCCATTGCTCTGGCTAAAAAAATACCCATTCCACCTTCATCTTTGCTAATCTTTTCTTCATCAAAACCAACACCATTGTCTTCTACTACTAAATGTATTATATCATCATTCTTTTGAAGTTCTATTATTATATCGCCTGTTTTATATTCATATCCATGTTCTACTACATTAGTAGCTAGTTCATCTACTATTGAAAGTATTTTCATGACATCTTCTGCATTAACATTGTGATGTTCTAAATATGTTTTCGTCATTGCTCTAATAATAGAAAGATTTTTTAAAGAGGATGGAACATACAGTTTTACCACATTCTGCATAATTTCACCTTCCCTCTATAAATTTTACTATTCTCCATTTTCCATCTAAATACTTATATTGCAGGTTATAATATAACATATTTTCTCCATATCTAATTCCAACAATATTTTTTCCTGTTCTATTTTCAACCGTTGGTGGAGTGAAGTAAAATTTAACTTTTGACAAGTCATACCTACTTAATTCATCCATTACATATTTCCCTTTAATAGGCATATCTAGAGTGTTTTTAAGTGTTTCTAATTTATTATTTTCCAAATCTTTTTGAATAAGCTCTATCTTTGAAACTAGCTTTTTTTTCAATTCTGCACCATTATTTAAACTTTTCTTATCCATATTTGAACAAGAAGCAGTCAAAATAGCTAAAAATACGACACAAAACTTCTTAATCATTCAACCATTCCTTTCAAGGCTTTTCTGTACAATGATACCATACGAACACTTTTTTATCAAGACTATTATTTTTCAAACTTCATTCAAAATACAGTATTCTCAATGGTTTATAGCTCTTTATATTTATTTAATATATCATCATATATTTCTTCTTGACTCATTTCATCTAAATTATACCATACATACTCATGATCATTTTTAAACCAAGTAAATTGTCTCTTTGCATATCTTCTTGAATTTTGCTTTATTTGATCTACAGCTTCATCTATAGAAATCTGTCCATCGATATAATTAATTAATTCAGTATAACCTATAATATTTATTTTTCTTAATCTCTCACCATAAATATTATACAACTTTTTAACTTCTTCTAGCAAACCATTTTCCATCATAATTTCAACTCTTTGATCTATTCTTTTATAAAGATGTTCTCTATCTCTTTCTAAACATACCTTCAAAAATTTAAAATTATTTCCTTTTATATTTTTTTTAGATAAAATAGAAAACTTTTCTCCTGTTTGATAATAAACTTCCAAAGCTCTTTCTACTCTTCTCTTATTATTAGGATGAATATCTCTAGCTCCTTCTGGATCCACTTTTTCTAGTTCACTAAAAAGATCATCCCCTGATCTTGCCATTAACTTTTCTCGTATTTCTAAATTGCTTTCAGGTAAACAAGATAATCCTCTTACAACTGAATCAATATATAATCCTGTTCCTCCTACTAAAATTACATTTTCATTTTCAATTTTAGAAAGAATTTTATCAACCTCTCTTTGAAAATCACCAACACTATATTTTTTAATAGGTTCTATTATATCTATCATATAGTGATGTATCTCTTGAGCTTCTTCTATAGTAACTTTGGCTGTTCCTATATCCATACCTTTATAAACTTGAGCAGAATCTGTTGATATTATTTGAGCATTTAAAACCTTTGCCAATTTTATTGATAATTCTGTTTTCCCTACTCCAGTTGGTCCTGCTATTACGATTCCCTTCAAACTATCACCTCTTAAATATTTATAATTTATTGCTAAAAAAAGCTGAACCTTCTGGCCCAGCTTTAAATTTTACTAGTCAACAAAATCAAATTCAGTATCTGCAATTCTTATTGTATCTCCGTTTTCAACTCCAGCATTTCTCAATGCTTCTTCTAATCCTAGAGTTCTAAGCATATGTAAGAACATTATTACTGATTCCTCATCATGAGTAATTATATATTTACCTAATATTCCATCAACTATAGAACCATCAACATTAAACACTCCATCTTCATCTTGTGTTACCATAAACGGTTCTTTTGTAGATCTATTAGCTTTTAACACTTCAAATATATCTGCTTCTTCTTCTAATTCTTCTCTTACTGTTTTTTCAAGCTCATGCCACGTATCATTTAATACTTCTTTAAGTCCATCTCCAAGTATAACAGAAATAGGGTATACTTTATGCCCTTGATCTTCAACATGTTTTTTAAAAGCTTCATATTTTTCCATATCCCAAATTAGATCCATTTTATTAGCTAAAACCATTTGATTTTTACCTGCTAACCTTTCACTAAATCTTCTTAATTCATTATTTATTTTTTCAAAATCTTCAATAGGATCTCTTCCTTCAATTCCAGCCACATCTACAATATGATATATCATTTTACATCTTTCTATATGTCTTAAGAATTTATGTCCTAATCCTACTCCTTCATGTGCTCCCTCTATTAATCCAGGAATATCTGCAACAACAAATGATCTTTCCTCTCCTAATCTTACTACTCCAAGTTTAGGTTCTAGTGTTGTAAAGTGATAACTTCCAACCTTAGATTTTGCTGAAGATATTTTATTTATTAAACTTGATTTTCCAACTGAAGGGTATCCTACTAAGGCAACATCTGCTAAAAGTTTTAACTCTAATTTAACTTTTAATTCTATTCCTTCTTTTCCTTTCCCGGCTATTGTTGGTGTTCTTCTTGTTGAAGTTTTAAAGTTAGTATTACCTAATCCTCCTCTTCCTCCTCTTAAAAGAACTCTTTGCTCACCTAAAACACTCATGTCTAACATAAGTTTTCCAGTTTCCATATCTCTAATTTGAGTTCCAACTGGAACTTTTATTATTAAATTTTCACCTGTTTTTCCAAACATATTCTTCTTTCCGCCAGGCTCTCCATTTATTGCTTGGAATAATTTTTTATATTTAAAATCAATAAGTGTATTAATATTTGGATCTGCTAAAAATATAACATCTCCACCTTTTCCACCATCTCCTCCATTTGGACCTCCAAATTGGATAAATTTCTCTCTTCTGAAAGTACAGGCACCGTCGCCTCCATTTCCAGCCTTAACTGTTAGTATTACTTCATCTATAAACACGTATTCACTCCTTTTTTATATATCCTTCTCTATATATAAACTCTATTTTTTATATTACTTAATCATTATATTCTACACTTTTTTATAAATTTTTGCAATGAATTTTAATTCTTATTCTATCTTATTTCCAATCATTATCTTCATTAATATAATGATATCATATTTCATTTGTTTTTTCTAATTTCTAATTTGTTATTAATAATAACATTTCAAATAAATAACCATTGATTTTTAAACCTATTTCTTGTACAATTTTAGAATTCAATAAAATCAATATAAAAGGACGGTTATAAATGAAAATTGGATTTATCGGTTGTGGAAATATGGCTAGAGCTCTAATTAGTGGAATGATTTCATCAAATACAATTTTATCTCAAGATATTATTGCATCAGATATTTACTTTCCTGCTCTTGAAAAAATAAAAAAAGATCTAAATATCAATATCTCTTCTGCCAACAAAGAAATTGTAAAATCATCAAAATATATTGTTCTTGCTGTTAAACCTCAATTTTATACATCTGTTA
>SAMEA5043657__coassemble_61_pt1 | contig 27954 bp, 39 predicted proteins | sample SAMEA5043657__metabat2_low_PE_001 | metagenome-assembled genome bin SAMEA5043657 (sample SAMEA5043657) | Gadus morhua
AACAGTAGCTTCTGGAGTTGTTGCAGAAATTACTAAGTAATTCTTTTAAATAGATTAATAAAAAATTTTACTGGTAAAAGGGGTAAAAGATCCCCTTTTACTAATTGCAAATTCCTGTGAAAAAAACTTTGATATAAAAGTAAAAAAAAATTTGCTTTTTATAAAAATTATGATATAATAACAGGAGTGTACAAAAGAATTATATATTCTTTTAATCGAAACTTTTAAGGAGGTGCGAAAGGTAAAATGGCTTCTAACAAGTTAAGAATTTACTTAAAAGCTTATGATCACACTTTATTAGATCAATCAGCTAAGAAGATAGTGGAGGTTGCTAAGAAATCTGGTGCAGAAATCGCAGGACCAATGCCACTGCCTACAAAAATCAAGAAATACACAGTACTAAGATCAGTACACGTTAACAAAGACTCGAGAGAACAATTCGAGATGAGAGTACACAGAAGAATGGTAGAGATTAAAAACTCTAACCCTAAGACAATTGCTTCTTTAACAGCAGTGAACTTACCAGCTGGTGTAGGAATCGAAATAAAGCAAGCTTAATAGCACTTTAATAAGATTCTGTAAAAACAGCAAACAGCTATTTTCGGGTAATTTAATGTAACATTTGAATTATCCTTACAGAATAATACAAGTTGGCGTTTTTTTTAAAGAAATGTGGTGGAACCACGAGGGCAAGTTGTCAACCAATATATTATTTGATGGAGGTAAAACATGTCAGGAATTTTAGCTAAGAAAATTGGAATGACTCAGATATTCGAAGATGGAAAATTCATCCCAGTTACTGTAATAGAAGCTGGACCTAACTACGTTCTTCAAAAGAAGACTGTAGAAAATGACGGATATTCGGCATTACAATTAGGATTTGACGAAAAAAGAGAAAAAAATACTACAAAGCCATTAATGGGAATCTTTAATAAAGCTGGTGTTAAACCGTTAAGATTTGTTAAAGAGTTAAAAGTAGATTCAGTAGAAGGGATCGAACTTGGACAAGAAATCAAAGTTGACGCTTTAGCAGAGGTTGCTTTCGTTGATATTACTGGAACTTCAAAAGGTAAAGGAACTGCCGGTGTTATGAAAAGACATAACTTCTCTGGAAACAGAGCTACTCACGGTGTATCTAGAAACCATAGACTTGGAGGATCAATAGGAATGTCATCTTGGCCTGGAAAAGTTCTTAAGAACAAAAAAATGGCAGGACAATACGGAAATGCAACTGCAACAGTTCAAAATTTAAAAATTGTTAAAGTTGACGTAGAAAACAACTTACTACTAATTAAAGGAGCAGTACCTGGTCCTAAAAACGGATATATCGTTGTTAAACCAGCTGTAAAAAAATAATTAGTTAGTAGATGAGGAAGGAGGAAAATAATGGCAGTTTTAAACATATATAACTTAGCAGGAGACCAAACTGGTACTGTAGAAGTTAAAGATTCTGTATTCGGAATCGAGCCTAATAAAGCAGTTTTACACGAAGTATTAACTGCAGAATTAGCAGCTGCTAGACAAGGAACTGCAGCTACTAAAACTAGAGCTATGGTTAAAGGTGGAGGAAGAAAGCCTTTCAAACAAAAAGGAACTGGAAGAGCTAGACAAGGTTCGATAAGAGCCCCTCACATGGTAGGTGGAGGAGTTACATTTGGTCCACACCCAAGATCATACGAGAAAAAAGTAAATAAAAAAGTAAGAAACCTTGCTTTAAGATCAGCACTTTCTGCAAAAGTTGCTGCTGGAGAAATAGTTGTTCTTGACGGAACTATCGAAACTCCAAAAACTAAAACAATAATCGCTTTAACAAATGCTTTAACAGCTAAGACTAAGCAATTATTTGTTGTAAATGACCTTGCTACAGAAGCTGATTTCAATTTATATTTATCAGCTAGAAACTTAGAGAACGCAGTAGTTCTTCAACCAAATGAGATTGGAGTTTACTGGTTATTAAAGCAAGAGAAAGTTATCGTTACTAAGGAAGCGTTAACGACAATCGAGGAGGTGCTTGCATAATGACTGCTTACGATATCGTAAAGAAGCCTGTAATCACTGAAAAGACTGAAATCTTAAGAAGAGATTACAACAAGTACACATTTGAAGTAAGTACTAAAGCTAACAAAGTAGAAATCAGAAAAGCTATCGAAACAATATTCAATGTTAAAGTTGAAACTGTAGCGACTATGAATGTAAAGTCAGTGTCTAAGAGACATGGAATGAAGCTTTACAAAACTCAAGCTAAAAAGAAAGCTATTGTAAAATTAGCAGCAGGAAACACAATCACTTACTTCGCAGAAGTATAAAAAATAATTTAAAAGTTTAATTCTTGTATAAGATGAGAGCTAAAGATAATTATAGGTCAGGAAATGTTGGAGGTTAACAGAAATGGCAATTAGAAAGTTAAATGCTATAACTAATGGTACTAGACATATGTCTAGATTAGTTAACGAAGATTTAGATAAAGTTAGACCTGAAAAGTCTTTAACTACACCATTGAAATCTGCTTATGGTAGAGATAATTATGGACACAGAACTTGTAGAAATAGAGAAAAGGGACACAAAAGACTTTACAGAATCATCGACTTTAAAAGAAATAAATTAGATGTACCTGCAAAGGTAGTATCGTTAGAGTATGATCCAAATAGAACTGCTAATATAGCACTATTATCATACGCAGATGGAGAGAAGAGATATATTCTTGCTCCAAAAGGACTTAAGCAAGGTGACATCGTAATGGCTGGTTCAAATGCTGAAATTAAGCCTGGAAATGCTCTTAAATTAAAAGAGATGCCAGTTGGATCGCAGATTCACAATCTTGAGTTACAAAGAGGAAAGGGTGGACAATTAGTTAGATCTGCAGGAACTGCAGCAAGACTAGTTGCAAAAGAAGGAACTTATTGTCACGTACAATTACCATCAGGTGAATTAAGATTAATACACGGTGAATGTATGGCAACTATAGGTGAAGTAGGAAATTCAGAGCATAGTCTAGTATCACTAGGTAAAGCTGGAAGAAATAGACATAAAGGAAGAAGACCTCATGTAAGAGGATCTGTAATGAATCCTTGTGATCATCCACATGGTGGAGGAGAAGGTAAATGTCCTGTTGGAAGAAAATCTCCAATGACTCCTTGGGGTAAACCAGCTCATGGAGTGAAAACTAGAGGAAGAAAGAATTCTGACAAGTTTATCGTAAGAAGAAGAGACGAAAAGTAATTTTCGAGAGGAGGCTAAAAGGTAATGGCTAGATCGTTAAAAAAAGGACCTTTTTGTGACCACCACTTAATGAAAAAAGTTGAGGAAGCAGTAGCTACCGAGAATATAAAAGCGGTAATAAAGACTTGGTCTAGAAGATCAACTATATTCCCTAACTTTATAGGATTAACATTTGGTGTTTACAATGGTAAAAAACATATACCTGTTCACGTAACAGAACAAATGGTTGGAAATAAATTAGGAGAGTTTGCACCTACAAGAACTTATTATGGTCATGGTGTAGACAAAAAGAAAAAGAAAAAATAAGTCGAATTAATTAATTAATTCGATAGTATTTAAAGGAGGTTGGACTAGTGGAAGCTAGAGCAATAACTAGATTCGTAAGATTATCTCCAAGAAAAGCTAGACTTGTAGCAGACTTAGTGAGAGGAAAATCAGCATTAGACGCTTTGGATACGTTAGAATTTACTAACAAAAAAGCAGCTAGATTTATAAAGAAAACACTAGCATCAGCAATTGCTAATGCAACTAATAACTTCAGCATGGATGAAGAGAAATTAGTAGTATCAACAATAATGATAGATGATGGACCAGCGCTTAAGAGAATAATGCCTAGAGCGATGGGAAGAGCAGATATCATAAGAAAGCCAACATCACACATTGTTGTGGCAGTATCTGAAAAGTAGTAGTAAGGAGGTAAGACTGTGGGACAAAAAGTAGACCCTAGAGGACTGAGACTTGGAATTACAAGAACTTGGGAATCTATCTGGTATGCAGATAAAAAAGAATACGCAAAATTCTTCCATGAAGATATAAAAATCAGAGAAATGATTAAAAAGAACTATTTTCACGCGGGAATTTCGAAGGTAAAAATCGAGAGAACTTCTCCGTCGCACGTTGTAGTTTTAATATATACAGCTAAAGCTGGAATAATCATTGGAAGAAAAGGTTCTGAAATAGAATCATTAAGAGCAAAATTAGAGGCTTTAACTGGAAGAAAAGTTACAGTTAAAGTACAAGAAGTAAAAGAATTTAATAAAGATGCAACATTAGTTGCTGAAAATATAGCTACTTCTATCGAAAAGAGAGTAGCGTTCAAGAGAGCAATTGGTCAAGCTGTTATGAGAGCAATGAAAGCAGGAGCGAAAGGAATCAAAGTTATGGTTTCTGGAAGATTAAATGGTGCTGAAATCGCAAGATCTGAGTGGGTTGTTGAAGGTAAAGTGCCTCTACATACATTAAGAGCAGATATTGATTATGCTACAGCTACAGCTCATACAACTTATGGAGCTCTTGGAATCAAAGTTTGGATCTTCCACGGTGAAGTACTTCCAACTAAGAAGGAAGGAGGGGAAGCGTAGTCATGTTAATGCCTAAAAGAACAAAACATAAAAAAATGTTTAGAGGAAGAATGAAGGGTACAGCTCAAAGAGGTAACACTGTTGCTTTCGGAGATTACGGATTACAAGCCCTTGAGCCAGCATGGATAACTAACAGACAAATTGAATCTTGTAGAGTAGGAATCAACAGAACATTCAAAAGAGAAGGTAAAACTTTTATTAGAATATTCCCTGATAAACCAGTAACTGCAAGACCAGCTGGAGTTAGAATGGGTAAAGGTAAAGGAAACGTAGAAGGTTGGGTAGCAGTAGTAAAACCTGGAAGAATAATGTTCGAGGTATCTGGTGTTACAGAAGAGCTAGCTTTAGCAGCTTTAAGAAAAGCAACTATGAAACTTCCTATTAAATGTAAGGTTGTAAAAAGAGAGAACGGTGGTGAGAACTAATGAGAGCTAAGGAAATAAGAGAAATATCTACTGAAGACTTAGTAGTAAAGTGTAAAGAACTTAAAGAAGAATTATTCAACTTAAAGTTTCAACTATCATTAGGACAAGTAACTAACACTGCTAAGATAAGAGAAGTAAGAAGAGAGATCGCAAGAATAAACACTATATTAAACGAAAGATAAGATTCTTTTACATATATATAGATTCTTAAGAAGAGGAGGTCAAAATCTTGAGAAATGAAAGAAAATTAAGAGAAGGTGTTGTTGTTTCAGATAAGATGGACAAAACTATTGTTGTAAGCATTGAAACAACATCATTACACCCAATCTACAAAAAAAGAGTTAAGAAATCTACTAAGTTTAAAGCTCATGATGAAAATAATGTAGCTAAAACTGGAGATAAAGTTAGAATTATGGAAACTAGACCATTGTCTAGAGATAAGAGATGGAGACTAGTTGAAATTATAGAGAAGGCTAGATAATAATCCAAATTATTGTTGAGAGGAGGATATTTTAATGGTACAACAACAAACTATCCTTAATGTTGCTGATAATTCAGGGGCTAAAAAACTTATGGTTATAAGAGTTCTTGGAGGGTCTAGAAGAAGATTCGGTAGAATCGGTGACATTGTTGTGGCATCAGTTAAGGAAGCAATACCTGGTGGAAACGTTAAAAAAGGAGACGTAGTTAAAGCAGTTATTGTTAGAACTAGAAAAGAATTAAGAAGAGAAGATGGATCATATATTAAATTTGATGATAATGCCGCTGTTGTTTTAAATAGCAACAATGAGCCTAAATCAACAAGAATATTTGGCCCAGTAGCAAGAGAATTAAGAGCTAAAGACTTCATGAAGATAGTTTCACTAGCTCCAGAAGTAATATAATTGAGAGAGGAGGCTAATTGTCGTGGCTAAACCTAAGATTAAATTCGTACCAGAAACTTTACACGTTAAAACTGGAGATACAGTTTTCGTAATTTCTGGAAAAGATAAAGGTAAAACAGGGAAAGTAGCAAAAGTATTCCCTAAAAAAGGTAAAATAGTTGTTGAAGGAATCAATATGATTACTAAACACATGAAACCGTCACAAATAAACCCACAAGGTGGAGTTGTAACTAAACCAGCTCCTATGTTCTCTTCAAAAGTAATGTTATTTGATGAGAAAGCTGGAAAACCAACAAGAGTTGGATACAAAGTTGTGGATGGTAAAAAAGTAAGATACTCAAAAGTATCTGGAGAGACTTTATAAGAAAGGAGGAATACGTAAGTGTCTAAATACGTTTCTAGATATCACAAATTATATGACGAAACTGTAATAGCTAACTTAGTTAAAGAGTTAGGATTAGGTAACGTTATGGAATGTCCTAAATTAGACAGAATCGTTATTAACATGGGTGTTGGTGAGGCAACTCAAAACGCTAAGTTAATAGATTCTGCTATGGGAGATTTAGCAATAATAACAGGACAAAAGCCAGTTGTAAGAAAAGCAAAAAAATCAGAAGCTGGATTTAAGTTAAGAGAAGGAATGCCAATCGGTGCAAAAGTTACTTTAAGAAAAGAGAGAATGTACGATTTTCTAGATAGATTAGTAAATGTAGTTCTTCCAAGAGTAAGAGACTTCGAAGGAGTTCCAGCTGATTCATTTGATGGAAGAGGAAACTACTCTTTAGGTTTAAGAGATCAATTAGTTTTCCCTGAAATTGAATTTGATAAAGTTGACAAGCTTTTAGGAATGTCTATCACTATAGTATCTTCTGCAAAGACAGATGAAGAAGGAAGAGCATTACTTAAGGCGTTTGGAATGCCTTTTAAAAAGTAATAGTGAGGAGGTTAAGAATAAATGGCTAAAAAGTCAATGATTGCTAGAGAAGCTAAAAGAGTAACTCTATGTGATAAATATGCTGAAAAAAGAGCTGAACTGAAGAAGAGAATTAATGAGGGAGACATGGAAGCTATGTTTGAGCTAAACAAGTTACCTAAAAACTCTTCAGAAGTTAGAAAGAAAAATAGATGTCAATTAGATGGAAGACCAAGAGGATTCATGAGAGAATTTGGAATTTCTAGAGTTAAGTTCAGACAGCTTGCTGGAGCTGGACTTATACCAGGTGTAACTAAGTCATCTTGGTAATTAGTTGATGAAAGGAGGATTTTATAGATGTTTTTAACAGATCCAATTGCAGATATGTTAACAAGAGTTAGAAATGCAAATGCTGTAATGCATGAGAAAACAGATGTTCCTCACTCTAACTTGAAAGAGAAAATCGCTGAGATTTTAAAAGAAGAGGGATATATTTCTAACTTTAAAGTAGTAATTGATGGAAATCATAAAAATATAAGAGTGTACTTAAAGTACGACGGAAGAGAAAGAGTAATCAAAGGAATCAAGAGAATTTCTAAACCTGGAAGAAGAGTTTATTCTTCAGTAGAAGATATGCCAAGAGTATTATCAGGATTAGGAATCGCTATCGTTTCAACTTCTAGAGGAATTGTAACTGATAAAGTTGCTAGAAGAGATAACGTTGGTGGAGAAGTTCTTGCATTTGTTTGGTAAAACTAGGAGGTAGCCATAATGTCTAGAGTAGGTAAAAAGATCATAGTGGTACCTGCTGGGGTTGAAGTTACAATAGCTGCAAATAATGTAGTTACTGTAAAGGGTCCTAAAGGTACTTTAACTAAAGAATTTAATAAAGAATTAACTATCAGAATGGAAAACAACGAAATACACGTTGAAAGACAAAATGATATGCCAGCAGTAAGAGCTATACATGGAACAACTAGAGCTCTTATAAACAACATGGTAGTAGGAGTTTCAGAAGGATTTAAGAAAACTCTTAACCTTGTTGGAGTTGGATATAGAGCTGCTGAAAAAAATAACGGATTAGATATGGCTTTAGGTTATTCTCATCCAGTTATTATTGATGCTGTTGAAGGAATCAAAATGATAGTTGAGAAAAATACAACTATTCATATTGAGGGAATAGAGAAAGATGTAGTAGGACAAGTTGCTGCTGACATCAGATCTAAAAGAGCTCCAGAGCCTTACAAAGGAAAAGGAGTTAAGTATTCTGACGAAATAGTTAGAAGAAAAGAAGGTAAGAAATCATAATACTAAGTAAATTACTTAGTATGCTTGTAAGGAGGTTAACAAGTTGTTTAAGAAAGTTAATAGAGACGCTATTAGAAGAAGAAAGCACTTATCTATCAGAAATAAAATTTCTGGTACGGCTGAGAGACCAAGACTTTCTATATATAGATCAAACAACAACATCTTCGCTCAATTAGTTGATGATGTAAATGGAGTAACTTTAGTTTCTACATCTACAATCAGCAAGGACGTTAAAGGAGATGTAAAGCACGGTGGGAACATCGAGTCTGCTAAATTAGTAGGAAAGAAGCTTGCTGAATTAGCAATGGCTAAAGAGATATCTGTTATAGTATTTGACAGATCTGGATATAAATACACAGGAAGAGTAGCTGCTCTTGCAGAAGCTGCAAGAGAAGCAGGACTTAAATTCTAATTCTTGTAGAGAGGAGGACTTGACTTGTCTAAGTTAGTTAAAGAAGAAAAACAATTTCAAGAGAAATTATTAAAAATTTCTAGAGTATCAAAGACGACTAAAGGAGGAAGAACTATATCTTTCTCAGTTTTAGCTGCTGTTGGAGACGCTGGAGGAAACGTAGGAATAGGATTAGGAAAAGCGAATGGTGTACCTGATGCAATCAGAAAAGCAATCGCTTCTGCTAAGAAAAACATGGTAAAGGTTTCGCTAAAAGGAACTACTATTCCTCATGAGATCATTGGTAAGTGGGGAGCAACATCTATATGGATGGCACCAGCTTACGAAGGAACTGGAGTAATTGCAGGGTCATCTTGTAGAGAGGTTCTTGAATTAGCAGGGGTACATAATATCCTTACTAAAATCAAAGGATCAAGAAACAAGCATAACGTTGCAAAAGCTACAATTGAAGGTTTAGCATCATTAAGATCTGCTGAACAAATTGCAGCACTTAGAGGAAAAGAAGTAAAGGAAATCTTAAGCTAGGAGGTAAATAAAGATGGCAAAGCTTAGAATAGAGCTTGTAAAAAGCATAATCGGAAGAAAGCCTAACCATATAGCTACTGCAAAGTCGCTTGGGCTTAAGAAGATGCATGATGTTAGAGAGCACAATGTAACACCAGAATTAATGGGGAAAATTGCTCTAATTTCTTACCTAATAAAAGTAGAGGAGGTGCAATAATCTATGAAATTAAATGAATTAAAGCCTTCTGTACCAAGAAAAGATAGAAAAAGAGTTGGAAGAGGAGAATCATCTGGTTTAGGAAAGACTGCTGGTAAAGGAAGCAACGGTCAAAACTCTAGATCTGGAGGAGGGGTAAAACCTTTCTTCGAGGGTGGACAAATGCCTTTATATAGAAGAACTCCTAAAAGAGGATTCTCAAACGCATTATTCAGAAAAGATTATGCAATAATAAATTTAACTGATTTAAATAGATTTGAAGAAGGAACAGAGGTAACTCCTGAGTTATTAGTAGCTGCAGGATTAATCAAGAAAGTTCTTGCTGGAATCAAAGTTTTAGGAAACGGAGAGTTAGAAAAGAAAGTTTCTATAAAAGCTCACAAAGTTTCTGCAACTGCAAAATCAGCTATAGAATCAAAAGGTGGAACTGTAGAGATAATCGAAGTTAAAACTTTTGCTGATGTAGCAAAGAATAACAAGTAATTTGTACAAGTTATTTTAATGTGAGGTGAAGAATTTTGGGTTTAATTGAAAAGTTTGAAACGAAGCTTAGAGGTATATTTAAAATTCCGGAACTGAGAGAGAGAATCATCTTCACCTTATTAATGTTCCTAGTAGCTAGGGTAGGGACTTATATCCCTGCACCTGGTGTGGACATTGATCGTTTAGCTCAAATGACTGCACAAAGCGATTTATTAGGGTATATTAATATGTTCTCAGGTGGGGCATTTCAAAGAGTATCAATATTTGCATTGGGAATTGTGCCTTATATCAATTCATCAATTGTATTTAGTTTAATTGCTGTAATTATTCCTAAGATTGAAGAAATTCAAAAAGAGGGAGAAGCAGGAAGAAATAAGATAACTCAATGGACAAGGTATCTAACAATTGTAATTGCCATAGTTCAAGGAATTGGAGTATGTACTTGGTTACAATCGGTAGGACTAGTAACAACACCAGGATTCGCATTTTTCTTAACAACAATAACAACATTGACAGCAGGAACAATATTTTTAATGTGGGTAGGGGAACAGATTTCTATTAAAGGAATCGGTAATGGAGTTTCGCTACTTATCTTTTTAAATGTAATTTCTGGTGCACCTAGAGCTGTTATTCAAACTATACAAGATATGAGAGGGAGTAAGTTTCTTATTCCTGTTTTGTTATTAGTGGGAGTTGCTGCAATAATTACTGTTGCAGGAATAGTTGTGTTCCAATTAGGACAAAGAAAAATACCAGTTCACTATGTAGGAAGAGGATTTGCTGGGAATAACGGGATGGGACAAAATTCATATATACCATTGAAATTAAATAGTTCAGGTGTAATGCCAGTAATATTTGCTTCAGTAGTAATGATGATTCCGTCTTTGATTGTAAACGTTCTTCCAGGAGAGTTTTCTGGAAAAGTAATACTTGCAAGAATATTTAGTGATCAGCATCCTGTATACTTAATACTATATGCTGTTGTAATTATATTCTTTTCATTTTTCTATACTTCTATAGTTTTTGATCCTGAAAAGGTTGCTGAAAACTTAAAACAAGGTGGAGGAACTATTCCAAGTATTAGACCTGGAGCAGATACAGCTGATTATCTAGAAGGAGTGGTAACTAGAATAACTTGGGGTGGAGCTATGTTTTTAGCTTTAATCGCAATTGCGCCAATGGTACTTTTTAAAGCTTTTGGACTTCCAATATTTTTTGGAGGGACAGGGATTATAATTGTAGTAGGAGTCGCTCTAGATACAGTACAACAAATAGATGCTCATCTTATCATGAAAGAATATAAAGGATTTTTATAAAATCTTAAGCACGGCACAGAAGTAGTCGTGCTTTTTTATTTTAATAAAAAAGGAGATAATAAGAATGAATATAATGTTATTTGGAGCACCTGGTGCTGGAAAAGGAACACAAGCAAAATACATAATTGATCAGTATGGAATTCCTCAAATTTCAACTGGAGATATGTTAAGAGCTGCTATTTCAGAAGGAACAACTATGGGAATGGAAGCAAAAGGATTTATGGATGATGGTAAATTAGTACCTGATTCAACAATTATTGGAATAATTAAAGATAGATTATCACAAGAGGATTGTAAAGATGGATTTATATTAGATGGATTTCCAAGAACTTTAGCTCAAGCTGAAGCATTAGAAGAATTATTAAAAGATTTAAACATGAGTTTAGATAAAGTAATATCTTTAAATGTGCCAGATGAATTAATTGTTGATAGAATAACTGGAAGAAGAGTATGTCCAGCATGTGGAGCATCATTCCATGTTGAATTTAACCCATCAAAAGTAGCAGGTAAATGTGATTACTGTGGTGGAGATTTAGTAACAAGAAAAGATGATACTAAAGAAACAGTTGAAAATAGATTAGTATCATACCATGAGCAAACAGCACCATTATTCCATTTTTATAAAGATAAAGGTGTAATGGCTGAAATTGATGGAACTAAAGATATCAACGTAATAAAAGAGGAAATCTTTAGCATTTTAGGATAATTAAGCTAGAAAGGACAAAATATGCTTATAATAAAAACATTAGAAGAGATAAAAGAAATTAAGAAACCAAGTCAAATTATTGCGAAATTATATGATGAGGTATTGCCTAAGTATATCAAGGCGGGAATCTCTACAGGAGAGCTTAATAATATAATAGAAGATTATTTAAGAAGTAATGGGGCAGAGCCAGCGACAATAGGAGTAGGCGGACCAATTAATCCCTACCCTGCAGGATCTTGTATATCGGTGAATGAGGAAGTTGTTCATGGGATACCAAGAATGGATAAAATAATTAAAGATGGGGATATTGTAAGTGTTGATGTAGTTGCTAGAATGAATGGATTTTATGGAGACTCTGCAATAACTTATGGAGTTGGAGAGATAGATGCTGAATCACAAAAATTAATAGATGTTACTAAAAAATCAAGAGAAATTGGAATTGAAGAAATGGTAGCTGGAAATAGACTTGGTGATGTAGGAAATGCCGTTCAAAAATATGTTGAATCAAATGGATTTAGTGTTGTAAAAGATTTTGCAGGACATGGTGTTGGAAAAGCAATGCATGAAGATCCATGTATTCCAAACTTTGGTAGAAAAGGTAGAGGGATAAAAATAGAAGATGGAATGGTTTTAGCATTAGAACCAATGGTAAATGTGGGAACTTATAAAATAAGTATCACAGATGATGACTGGACTGTTGTTACAAGAGATGGGAAGAGGTCTGCTCATTTTGAACACACAGTTGCAATAGTGGGTGGAAAACCAATTATTCTAACTCAGCTAGACTAGCTATAAAGTATTAAAATACTTAAGATATCTAAAAAAATTAGCTAGACTTTTTGTTAAAAAAATGTTAGAATAATATGAATTTCTGTTCGATAGGAGGTAGTATGTCGAAAAAGGATGTTATCGAGTTAGAAGGGACTATATTAGAAGCTCTTCCAAATGCGATGTTTAAAGTAGAGTTAGAAAATGGACACACAATTTTAGGGCACATTTCTGGAAAAATGAGAATGAATTACATTAAAATTTTACCAGGAGACAAAGTAACGGTACAAATTTCTCCGTATGATTTATCTAGGGGAAGAATAGTATACAGAAAGAAGTAAGAGTTATGATCACGAGAGGAGGTAATTAAGTGAAAGTAAGAGTATCAATTAAGCCTATTTGTGACAAATGTAAAGTTATCAAGAGACACGGAAAGATCAGAGTAATCTGTGAAAATCCTAAGCACAAGCAAGTACAAGGATAACTTGAAAAGTTTTGCAAAAAAGTACTGACATGGGAAGTACTGTAAAGGTATGTTAGGCTGTAGAGCTAATAACTCAGATATGAGGCATATCGAAGAAAGTCTTTTGTTGGTTAATATACCAACGAATATATAAATTTTTCGGAAGAGGAGGAACGAATTTTGGCTAGAATCGCAGGAGTAGATATTCCTAGAAACAAAAGAGTTGAGATTGCTTTAACTTACGTTTATGGAATTGGAAAACCAACTTCACAAAGAGTATTAACAGAAGCAGGAGTAAACTTCGACACTAGAGTTAAAGATTTAACTGAAGAAGAGTTAAACAAAATTAGAGCCGTTGTTGAAGGTGTAAAAGTAGAGGGAGATCTTAGAAAAGAGATCAGACTTGCAATAAAAAGACTTATAGACATTAGATGTTACAGAGGTTCAAGACATAAAATGAACTTACCTGTAAGAGGGCAAAAGTCAAAAACAAATGCAAGAACTAGAAAAGGTCCTAAAAAACCAATAAAAAGATAGTTTTAAGCTAATTGTAAAATAGTTTAAGAAACGAACGGAATTTTATCGTAAGGAGGTAGCTTAAAGTGGCTAAGAAAAAAGTAGCTAAGATCAAAAAGAAATTGAAAAATATTCCTAACGGAATAGCTCATATACATTCAACTTTCAATAACACAATAGTAGCAATTACTGACGTGGAAGGGAAAGTAATAAGCTGGAGATCAGGTGGAACTTCTGGTTTCAAGGGAACTAAGAAAGGAACTCCATTTGCAGCTCAAATTGCAGCTGAGCAAGCAGCTCACATAGCAATGGAAAATGGTATGAAAAAGGTTGAAGTTAAAGTGAAAGGACCTGGATCAGGTAGAGAAGCTTGTATCAGATCTCTTCAGGCAGCAGGATTAGAAGTTACAAAGATAACTGACGTAACACCTGTTCCACATAACGGATGTAGACCACCAAAAAGAAGAAGAGTGTAATAACTCGTTATTCAATCTCATTATTGTAGAAAATTATTAAGTGAAGGAGGAATAAAAAAGAGATGGCAAGAAATAGACAGCCTGTTTTAAAGAAATGTAGAGCTCTAGGAATCGATCCAGTGGTTTTAGGAGTAAGCAAATCTTCAAATAGAGGGCCAAGACCAAATGCAAACAAAAAGCCTACAGAATATGCAATTCAATTAAGAGAAAAGCAAAAGGCTAAATTTATATACAATGTAATGGAGAAGCAGTTCAGAAAATTATATGATGAGGCTTCGAGAAAGGATGGAGTTACAGGTTTAACTTTAATCCAATTCTTAGAAAGAAAGTTAGAGAACGTAGTTTATAGACTAGGATTCGCTAGCACAAGAAGACAAGCAAGACAAGTTGTGTCTCATGGACACATAGCTGTTAACGGAAGAAAAGTTAACATCGCATCTTATAGAGTAAAAGCAGGGGATGTAGTATCTGTACTTGAAAACTCTAAAAACTTAGAGATTATCAAAAATGCAGTAGAAGAAAAAACAGTTCCAGCATGGTTAGAGTTAAATAAAGCTAACTTTACAGGAACAGTTCTTCAGAACCCAACTAAAGACGATTTAGATTTCGATTTAAATGAAGCTTTAATAGTTGAGTTCTATTCTAGATAGTAGTCCTTTGACAGGAGTTGATTAAATGTTAAAAATAGAAAAACATGCTAAGGGTATTAACATTACCGAATTAAAAACAAGTGACTTTTCAGGTCAATATGTTATAGAGCCTTTATATAGAGGATATGGACATACAATTGGTAATGCTTTGAGAAGAGTTTTATTATCATCTATACCAGGAGCGGCTATCAAAGGTGTTAGAATTGATGGTGTTCTAAGTGAATTCTCAGTTATGGAAGGTGTTAAAGAGGCTGTAACTGAAATTATGCTAAATGTTAAAGAGGTAGTAATTAAGGCAGAAACTGCTGGAGAAAGAAAAATGACTCTTTCTGCAAAGGGACCTAAGACTGTTACAGCTGCTGATATAATACCAGATATCGGATTAGAAATTGTAAATCCTGATCAAATTATTTGTACATTAACTACAGATAGAGAGATAGATATGGAATTTATAGTTGATACTGGTGAAGGATTTGTTGTTGCTGAAGAGATTGAGAAAAAAGATTGGGCAGTGGACTTTATTGCAGTTGATGCAATATATACACCTATCAAAAAAGTTTCTTACTCTGTACAGGATACAATGGTTGGAAGAATGACTGACTTTGATAAGTTAACTTTAGAAATAGAGACTGATGGAAGTGTTGAAATGAGAGACGCTGTTTCTTATGCAATTGAACTTCTTAAGTATCACTTAGATCCATTTATGGATTTAGGTAACAGAATGGATCACTTAAGAGTAGATCTTGAGGAAGAGGAGGAAACTCCTACATCGACAAATAAAGTTGATGACATTATGAATACTAGAATTGAGGAGCTTGATTTAACTGTTAGATCATTTAATTGTTTAAAGAAAGCTGGAATCGAAGAAGTTGGACAGTTGGCTAAAATGTCAATGAATGAGCTTCTAAAGATTAAAAATCTAGGAAGAAAATCACTAGATGAAATTCTTGAAAAAATGAAAGAACTTGGATTCGACCTTAATGGAAATGGATCTGTAGTAGAATAATTAGATGAGGAGGTTAACCAACTAATGAACCACAATAAATCATATAGAAAATTAGGGAGAAGATCAGACCATAGAAAAGCTATGTTAATGAACTTAACTATATCTCTAATTGCATCAGATAGAATAGAAACTACTGTTACTAGAGCAAAAGAACTTAGAAAGTTTGCTGAGAGAATGATAACTCTTGGTAAAAAAGGAACTTTAGCTTCTAGAAGACAAGCTTTCGCATTTTTAAGAAGCGAAGAGGCTGTAGCTAAGTTATTTAATGAACTTGCTCCAAAGTACGCTGAAAGAAATGGTGGATACACAAGAATCATGAGAACTTCTGTAAGAAGAGGAGATTCTGCTGAGATGGCTATAATCGAATTAGTTTAATACTAGTTCTTTAAGTAAGAGATTGATAACTCAATCTCTTACTTTTTTTTATATAAAAAACCTAATATTTGTCAAAAATCAAACAAATTGTATTGCAAAATACACATAATTAAGGTATAATATACTCAACAAGTACCTAGGGGGACTATGTATTATTTTTTATAACGCGGAGGTTAGTAATGTTAAAAGGAACAGTTAAGTGGTTTAATAAAGAAAAAGGATTTGGTTTCGTAACTTGTGAAGAGGGAAAAGATTACTTTGTACATTTCACAGGAATTATAGGGGAAGGGTTTAGAACTTTAGAAGAGGGACAACCAGTTGCATTTGTTGTGGAAGAAGGAACAAAAGGGCCAATTGCCAAAGATGTAACAGCAGCATAATAAAAAAGTTATACTTAAAGGTGAAATATATATTTCACCTTTTTTTTATCAAAAAAATTAGAAAATGTGATAAAATATAATATATTCTAAAAAGGGAGAATAAATTATGATATTGGGATTAACTGGAAATATAGGTAGTGGAAAATCAACAGTTAGTAATTTTCTTTTGGATATGGGGATTAAAATTTTTGATGCAGATATTATTGCTAGAGATATATTGAATAGTGAAGATGTGATAAAAGAGGTTTCTAATATATTTGGAAATGAATTTATAACTATAGAAAATATAGTAGATAAAAAAAAATTAAAAGCAGAAGTTTTTACTAATAAGAAAAAATTAGAAAAATTAAATTCTTTAATACATCCAAAAGTAAAATTAGAGTTTATAAAAATAAGAACTAAATATATAGGAAAAAAAGAGATCATAGTTTTTGATATTCCTTTATTATTTGAGGTTAAATTGGATAAATTATGTGACTTAAATGTGGTTGTTGATATTGAGCCAGAAATTCAGATAAAAAGGATAAAAGAGAGAGATTCTTTATGTGAAGAATTGATTTGTAAAATAATAGAGAGTCAAATGAGAAGAGAAGAGAAGAATAAGTTGGCAGATATTGTTATAGAAAATAATGGAACAATAGATGAATTAAAGTATAAAGTAAATGAAATGATTAAAAATATAAAGTGAGGTAAAAATGAAAATAGTAGCACCAGCAGGAAGTATAGAAAGGTTTTATGCTGCAATAAAAGCAGGAGCAGAAGAGATTTATATGGGATTAAAAGGGTTTGGTGCAAGAAGAAATGCAGTAAATTTAACATTATCAGAATATAAAGATGCTTTGGATTATGCACATTTAAGAGGAGTTAAAGTTTTTTTAACGCTAAACACAATTATGATGGATGTAGAAATAGAAGCAATATATACTAATTTAAATGAATTATATAAGCAAGGATTAGATGCAGTTATTGTACAAGATTTTGGATTTGCTAAATTTTTAAAAGAAAATTTTCCAAAATTAGAACTCCATGGAAGTACTCAAATGACAATAGCCAATCATGTAGAAGCTAATTATTTAAAGTCTTTAGGATTCGCAAGAGTGGTTTTACCTAGAGAATTAAGTTTTAAAGAGATAAAAGAGATTAGAGAAAAGACAGATATTGAACTTGAAATATTTGTATCGGGAGCTTTATGTATTTCTTATTCAGGAAATTGTTATATGAGTAGTTTCATAGGTGGACGTAGTGGAAATAGAGGAATGTGTGCTCAGCCATGTAGAAAAAAATATATTGTATCAGAAGAAGAAAGTGAATATGTATTAAGTCCAAAAGATCAAATGTATGGGTTTGAAGAGATTCAGAAATTAAAAGAGATAGGAATAGATAGTATAAAATTAGAAGGAAGAATGAAAGAGCCTAATTATGTATATCAAACAGTATCTTATTATAAAGAGTTAATTTCAGGAATAGATATAAAAGAGGAAAGTTCTACTTTATTTAATAGAGGTTTTGGAACAGGATATTTTTATGAAAATGAAAATATAAAAGATGAAATTATGAATAATAAATATTCTTCGAATTTTGGAAAAGAGTTAGGCATTTTAAAAGGAAGAGAATTAAAATTAAAAGAAAAAGTGATTTTAGGTGATGGAGTAATATTTGTCTCTAAAGATTATGAAAAATTAGGTGGATCTTATATAAATAAAATAGATACAGTATTAGAAAAAAATAAAAAATTTGCTAATATAGATGAAACAATTTTAATAAAAGAAACACCAAAAGGAACTAAGTATGTATATAGAAACTTTGCAAAAGAATTAAGTGATTCTATAGAGAATAAGTTAAAAACAACAGATCAAAAACATTTAATTGAATTTTCTTTTAAAGGGATTGTTGGTGAAAAAGCTAAAGTAGTAGTAGAAACATTAAATAATCATGGTATAAAAATTTATGCTGAAATTGAAAGTGAAAATATTTTAGAACTTGCAAAAAATAAAGGTGTAAGTAAAGAGATAATTAAAGAGAAACTTATAGAAATAGGAGATACTACTTTTTATGGTCAAATAAAGAGTATTGAAATATCAGAAGGGTTATTCTTACCAATGTCCCTATTGAAGCAGTTAAAAAGAGATGTTGTAAACTTATTAGGAGATAATTTAATAGAAAGTTATAGAAGAGAAAATAAAAAAGAAATTTCTGTAATAGAGAGAAAAGAAGTAGAAGAAACGGGTTCTATTTTATCAGCTATTGTTTGTAATAAAGAGCAGGAGGATAAAGTAAGAGAAATGGGTATTAAAAAAATATATTATAGAGGGATTGATGTTGCGAGAGAGGGAAATCTTAAAAATATTAATTTAGATAGTAATTTAGCAAGTAATTTATATCAAGTATTAGAAAATAAAAATGATAAAATAACTCTTGGGTGGAATTTAAATGTTTCAAACAGATATGCTTTTGAATATTTTACTCAACTAGAAAATGTAGATACAATAATATTATCTCCAGAAGTTAGCTATAGAAGATTAGATGAAATAGGGGAAACTAAGATAAAAAAAGCTATATTAGCTTATGGAAAACCAAGAGCAATGTATACAGAGTTACCTTTATTTGAAGAGGAAAAAAGGACTATAGAAAATGAGCAAGGTGATAGATTTATAGTCATGAAAAATGAATCAAATAATAGTGAAATATACTTTGAAAGACCACTAAATATTTTAGAGGATAGACTAGTTCTTGAGAAATTGGGAATTAGTGAATTAGTATTAGAGTTTACAACAGAAAGTTTATTGCAAATAGAAAAAGTTATTGAGGGAAAAGGAGAATACAAATCATATAACTATGAGAGAGGTGTTTTTTAAATGAAGAAAAAAACTATAAAAAATTTAGCAACAGTTTTTGGATTGGGAGACCTTCCAGTTGCACCAGGAACTTTTGGAACTTTAGGTGGGATACCAATTTATATTGGACTTGTATTTTTAAAAAAAATATTTCCAAATAATATGATATATAATTCCTTTTATTTTATGTTTCTAATGACTTTTTTTGCAATAGCAGTATATGTATCAGATAGAGCAGAGAAAGAGATATATAAGGAGAAAGATCCTCAAGCAGTAGTAATAGATGAAGTTTTAGGATTTTTAACAACATTGTTTTTAATAAATCCAGTTGGATTTTTTGAGACAAGTATGGCAATAATTTTAGGATTTATTATATTTAGATTTTTTGATATAACGAAATTAGGGCCTATATATAAATCACAATTTTTTGGAAATGGGGTAGGGGTAGTTTTAGATGATTTCTTAGCAGGGGTAATAGGGAATTTTTTAATGGTCTGCATTTGGACAATATTTTTTTAATGGAGATGAGATAAATGAATTGTACATTACTACTTGTGGGAACAGAATTGTTAAATGGAGCAACATTAGATACAAATAGTATTTATATGGCTGAAGAATTAAATAAATATGGAATAGGAATTAATTATAAATTAACTGTAGGAGATAGTTTAAATAAAATAGTTGATGCAATTACTTTTGGAAAAGAGAATAGTGACTTAGTAATTATGTCTGGAGGATTAGGACCAACAGATGATGATTTAACTAAAACAGCTGTTAGTAAATATTTAAATAAGAAATTATTAGTTGATAGTGATGAATTAAATGAATTGAAAGAAAAATTTAAAGAAAGAGGTATAACTTTTTTAAATAAAAATTTAAAAGAAGTAGAAAAGCCAGAAGGTGCAGTATCAATAAAAAATGATGTGGGAATGGCTCCAGCATTTTTTATTGATGGAATAGTTGGGTTTCCTGGAGTTCCTAGAGAGTTAAAAAATATGTTTCCTAAATTTTTGAAAATGTATTCAGAAGAAATGAATCTTAATATAGATCCAATATATGTAAAAGATCTGCTTACTGTTGGAATACCAGAATCTATTTTAGAAGAGAAGATAAAAAGTTTATTTAAAGATCCTGATATAGAATATGAGTTTTTAATAAAAGATTATGGTATAATAGTAAGAATGCAAAGTAAGATGAGCAATAAAAACACAGTGGAAAAAATCAAAGAAAAGATATATAATATTATAGGTGACTGTATTTTTGGAGAGGATAATGAAAGATTAGAAACTAAGGTAGTTAATCTTCTTAGTGAAAAAAACTATTCAATATCAGTAGCAGAATCTTGTTCAGGAGGAATGCTAGCAGAAAAATTAATAAGTGTTCCTGGAATATCTAAGATATTTAAAGAGGGAATTGTATCATATAGTAATGAAGCAAAAATAAATAGATTAAACATAGAAGAGAAAAGAATAGATGAATATGGAGCTGTAAGTAAAGAGATTGCAAAAGATATGTTAGATGGTCTTAATAGTGATGTAGCAATATCAATAACAGGATTTGCAGGGCCTACAGGGGGAACTGAGGAAAAACCAGTAGGACGTGTGTATATTGGAATAAAAGTAAAAGATAAAATTGTAATCTTTGAGCATAACTTTAAAGGGGATAGAAATAGAGTAAGGGCAAAAGCAGTTCTTCAGAGTCTATTTGAACTTTGTAAAATATTAGAGGAGGATGAATAGAGAGTGAGTATAGGAGAAAGAATAAAGAAAAGCAGAAATGAAAAATCACTATCACTTAGAGAATTAGCTAGTATGGTTGCATTATCAGCTAGTTTTTTATCTCAAATAGAGCAGGGGAAAGCATCTCCATCAATTGAGAATTTAAAGAAAATAGCCCATTCATTAGATGTAAGAGTAAGTTATTTAATAGAAGATGAAGAAATTAAAAAAAATTCAGATTTAATTAGAGCCGAAGAGAGACATTTTATAGAGAGCGTTGATTCAAATACAAGAATATCATTATTAACATCATCAAATATAGAGAAAAGTATGGAACCTATACTTTATGAAATTGGACCTGGAGGAGAAAGTGGAAGAGATTATTATACACATCCAGGTGAAGAGTTTATATTTTTATTAGAGGGTAATTTAGATATATATATGGAGGAAACTGTTCATCATTTAAATGAAGGTGACAGTTTTTATTTTAAATCTAGTCAAAAGCACAGATTTAAAAACAACACAGATAAACCTGCAAAAGCACTATGGGTGGTAAATCCACCGACATTTTAACAATGGAGGAAAATAATGAATATAGAAGTGAAAGTATTAAATTCTACTAGATTAACTAAGTTATTAATAGCAGCAAGTAGATGGCTATCTAAGTATTCAGATGTACTTAATGACTTAAATGTTTATCCAGTACCAGATGGAGATACAGGAACAAATATGTCAATGACATTACAAGCTGTTGAAAATGATTTAATAAAATTAAATCATGAACCAGATATGGAAGAATTAAGAGACATTGTATCTGAAGCTATTTTACTTGGAGCAAGAGGAAACTCAGGAACAATTTTATCTCAAATTATTCAAGGATTTTTAGACGGTTTAAAAGATAAAGAAGAAGTAACTGTAGATGATGTAAAAGTATGTTTTAGATTAGCAAAAGAAAAAGCATATAAGGCAGTTTGTGATCCTGTTGAGGGAACAATGCTAACAGTTATAAGAAGAGTTGCTGAGGAAGCTGAAAAATATGAAGGCCCTGCAGATAACTTTATTCCATTTTTAGGATATTTAAAAGATGCAGCATATGATGCTGTTCAAGAGACACCAAATCAATTACCTAAGTTAAAAGAAGCTGGAGTTGTTGATGCTGGAGGGCAAGGAATATTCTATATATTAGAAGGATTTGAAAAATCAGTAACTGATCCAGATATGTTAAATGATCTAGAAAGAATTGTTCAATCACAAGCTAAGAGAAAAGATATAATGGAACATGTTCCCCATATATTTGAAGATATAAAATTTAAATATTGTACTGAGTTTGTAATAGAATCTGGAGATTTTGATTTAGATGATTATAAATCAAAAATAATAAATTATGGAGATTCAATGGTATGTGCTCAAACATCTAAAAAAACAAAAACACATATTCATACAAATAATCCTGGATTAGTTTTAGAAATAGCAGGAAGTTATGGAAACTTAACTAATATAAAAATAGATAATATGGAGATTCAACATAAGAATACTTTACTTTCTGATAGTGAGCATTATAAAATGAAAAAAGAAGGTAAAATATTAGTTCAAAATGAAAATAGTAAACCAATTGCATATTTTGCAATAGTTGATAATATGGAACTTGGAAATTTATTCTTAAATAATGGTGCTACGGCAGTTTTAATAGGTGGACAAACACAAAACCCTAGTGTAGCAGATATTGAAGAAGGAATAAATAAAATAAAGGCTGATAAAATTATAATTTTACCAAATAATAAAAATATAATATCTTCTGCTAAATTAGCAGCAGAAAGATCTTCTAAAGAGGTTACAGTTTTAGAAACTAAAACAATGTTAGAAGGAGATTATGTAATTAAAAATAAAGAGTTTGGAATTTCTGAAATTCTAAAACAATTACCTTTTAATACATCAGTTGAAATTACTCAAGCTGTTAGAGATACAAAGGTTGATGAATTAACTATAGCAAAAGGTGATTATATAGCGTTGGTTAATGGTAAGATAAAATTAAGAGCAACAACTTTAGAAGAGATGATTGAATCTGTTTATAAAGAGTGTTTAAATGCTCAATCCTTAAATATATTTGCTTGTATAGGAAAAGGTTCTACAGAGAAAGCAAATAAAATGTTAAAAGATATAAATACTGCAGTAAAATATAATGATATAGTAATTGGACAAGAAAATTATCAATACTATATATATATAACTAATAGGAATCCTGAATTGCCTGAAATAGCTATTGTAACAGATTCGACGTCGGATTTAACACCAGATATGATAAAAGGTCTAGGAATTGATATTATACCTCTTAAAATTAAAATGGCAGGGGATACATATTATAGAGATGGAGTAGATATTTCAAAAGGTGAATTTTGGAGACAGTTATTAAAAGATGGAGTAATCCCTAAAACTTCTCAGCCATCTCCAGCAGAATTTAAAGCATTATATGAGAGATTATTAGAAAAAGGGTATAAGAAAATAATTTCAATACATATTTCTAGTAAATTAAGTGGAACTCAACAAGCTGCAAGAGTTGCCAGAGGAATGCTAAATAAAGAGGATGACATAGCAATTGTAGATTCAAGATCAGTAACATTTGCATTAGCTCATATTGTTTTAGAATCTGCAAAAATGGTTCAAGAGGGAAGTTCTTTTGAAGAGATTATAGAGTGGATTGATGAAAATAAAAATAAAATGAAAGTATACTTTGTTGTTAAAGAACTTGCATATTTAGAAAAGGGTGGAAGAATAGGAAGAGCATCATCAATGATTGGTGGATTCTTAAAAATAAAACCAGTATTAAAATTAGAAAATGGTGAAGTATGTATTGAGACAAAAGCTTTGGGTGAAAGAGGAGCAATGTCTTATATGGAAAAACTAATAAAAAATGAAAAGAATTCATTAATTATGTATACAACTTGGGGTGGAACACGTAAAGAGTTAGAAAGTGCTGACCAATTGAGAAGTATTGCAGAAAAAACTAAGAAACTTGACTATAGAGGAAGATTTGAAATAGGAGCTACATTAGCTGCTCATACAGGTCCAGTTTATGGAATGGGATTACTTAATAAAATAAGATAATTTTAAAAGCTAGATTTAATTCTAGCTTTTATCATATACTTTATTTAATAGTTAAATAAAGTATATGATAAAAGCATAGGAAAATTGTTGACTGAGAGAAAAAAAATAAATATAATTTAAAGAAACCCTAGAGGAGGAAAAGTTTATGGCAATATTAGTTTGTGGTGGAGCAGGATATATAGGAAGCCATGCAGTAAGAGCATTACTTGAAGCAAAAAGAGAGGTTATTGTATTAGATAACTTACAAACAGGACATGTGGATGCTATACCAGAAGAAGTAAAATTAGTTCTAGGTGATTTAAGAGATTTAGAGTTTTTAAATAGAGTATTTAAAGATAATAAAATAGAAGGAGTTATACAATTTGCAGCAGATTCACTTGTTGGTGAAAGTATGACAAATCCAGCAAAATATTTTGAAAATAATGTAATGGGAACTATGAATTTATTAAATGTAATGAAAAAATATAATATTAACAAAATAGTTTTCTCATCAACAGCAGCAACATACGGAGAACCTAAAAACATACCGATTTTAGAAAGTGATGAAACTAATCCAACTAATCCATATGGAGAGAGTAAACTAATGGTTGAAAAAATGTTGAAATGGTATGATTATGCATATGGAATAAAATATACAGCACTTAGATATTTTAATGTAGCAGGAGCATATTCAACAGGAGAGATAGGAGAGGATCATAATCCTGAAAGTCATTTAATCCCAATAATTTTACAAGTAGCTTTAGGAAAAAGAGAAAAAATAGCAATATATGGTGACGATTATGCAACAGAAGATGGTACTTGTGTAAGAGACTATGTAAATGTTATGGATTTAGTAAATGCTCATATACTAGCTTTAGATAGATTACAAAGAGGTGGAGAAAGCACTATTTATAATTTGGGAAATGGAGAGGGATTCTCAGTAAAAGAGGTAATAGATGTAGCTAGAAAAGTAACAGGACATGAGATCCCAGCAGAGATATCTCCAAGAAGAGAGGGAGATCCAGCTAAGTTGGTGGCAAGTTCAGAAAAAGCTATGAAAGAATTAAAATGGAAGCCAAAATATAGTTCTCTTGAAAACATTATAGAAACAGCTTGGAAATGGCATAAGAATAATCCTGAAGGTTATCAAGATTAAGAAATAATAGGCAGAAATTATTCTGCCTAATTTTTTTATATAGTATATTTAATTTAAGGAGGTTTATAATGAGAGTATATAAATTTGACGAAATTGATTCTACAAATAAATTTTTAAGAGAAAAAGAGGATCTTCAAGATGGAGATTTAGCAATAGCAAAAATACAAAGTGCTGGAAGAGGAAGAAGAGGAAATAAATGGGTATCAGAAGAGGGAGCAGCTTTATTTTCATTTGCAGTGAAGTATGATACTCTTCTTCCAGAAAAAGAATATATGAAACTATCCTTAGTAATGGGATACTCTTTATTAAAAACACTTAAAGAGATAGAACTATTAAATTATAAATTTAAATGGACAAATGATATTTATATAGATGACAGAAAATTAAGTGGAATTTTAATAGAAAGAGTTGGAGATTTATTTATAATAGGAATAGGAGTGAATATTAATAACTGTAAATTTGGAGAAGCTGAAGATATAGCAATCTCTTTAAAAAGTGAAAGTGGAAATACTTATGATGTAGAAGAGTTAATATATAAAATAGTAAAAAATGCTTATGAGGATTTTTATAGATTTGTGGCTGGAAAATGGGATGAAATGTTAAAGGTAATAAACCAATCAAACTATTTATTTGGAAAAAGAATAGATATTGTTGGAATAGGTAAGGAAGAGAGTGGAATAGCTGGAGAAATATTAGAGGATGGAATGTTAGAAGTATTTGTTGGAAATGAAATAAAAAAATATAATATTGGAGAGATACATATCTCAAAAAAATAGAGCAAAGGAAGAATATGGATAGAAAAAAAGTAGTTTTAGGAATAAGTGGTGGAGTTGATTCTTCAACTTCAGCATATATGTTGCAGCAAGAGGGATATGAAGTGATTGGTGTAACTTTAATTTGTAGCGAAGAACAAAAAAAATCTCAAGATTTAATAGATGCAAGAAATTTAGCTAAAAAGTTAAAAATAAGACATTTTGAATTAGATATTATAGATGAATTTAGAGAAAAAATAATAAAATATTTTATAGATGAATATTCTAAAGGATTAACTCCGTCACCTTGTGTAGTTTGTGACGAAATAATAAAAATGAAAAAATTAATAGATATAGCTAATGAAAATAATGCTTATTATATAGCTACAGGTCATTACTGTAAAATAAGTAAAGAAAATATTTTTAATAAAACATTATTAATGAAACCAAAGGATGAGAAAAAAGATCAAGGGTATATGCTTTATAGAGTGAAAAGTGAAACTTTGAGTAGATTAATTTTTCCACTTGCAAAATATGAAAAAGTTATAGTGAGAGAAAAAGCTAGAGAGTATAATATTGAGATTCATGATAAAAAAGATAGTCAAGGAATATGTTTTGCAAAAGAGGGGTATATAGATTTTTTAAAAAAACATTTGAAAGATAAAGTGAAAAAGGGTTATTATAAAGATGAACAAGGAAATATTTTAGGAGAGCATCAAGGGTATCAACTTTATACAATAGGTCAAAGGAGAGGGTTAGGAATTTTATTTTCTAAAATTTACTTTATTATAGATATAATACCTGAAAGTAATGAGATTATTTTAGGAGATTATGATAAATTAAATAAAAAAAGAATAGAACTTAATGACTTTGTACTCCATGTGGATTTTAATGAGGTAGAAAATTTAATATTAATTGGGAAACCTAGATTTTCAAGTTTAGGTTTAGAAGGAAAATTAATAAAAGAAAATAATAAGATTTATTTTGAGTATGAAAAAGAAAATCCACAAAATTCAAGAGGTCAGCATTTGGTTATTTATTATAAAGATTTAGTAATCGGTGGTGGAAAAATAATTTTTTAAAGGAGAGATTATGAATACTGAAAAGATGATGGCAGAAAAAGAGATTGAAGCAGTATTAATTACAAATTTATTAAATGTAAGATATCTAACTGGATTTACAGGAACTACAGGAGTTGCTCTTTTGATAAAAGAGAAAAAATATTTTATAACAGACTTTAGATATGTTGAGCAAGGAAAAAAAGAGGTAGAACCTAAAGGATTTGAACTTATTTGTGAAAATATATCAACTTTAAAAAAAATAGGTGAATTATTAGAAGCAAATAATATTAAAAAATTGGGAATTGAAAATCAAAGTGTAACAATAGATCAATTGAACTCATTTATGAAAAACTTTCCAAAATTAGAGTATATAAATTTAGATGATACTTTTTTAAATAGTAGAGAAATTAAAACAAAAGAGGAAATAGCTATTATAGAGGAATCTATTAAAGTTGCAGAAAAAGCTATGGAAATGACAATACCTAAAATTAAAATAGGAATAAAAGAGATTGAAGTTGTAGCTCAGTTAGAGTATCAAATGAAAATGTTAGGAGCTTCTAAATCATCATTTGATATAATTGTAGCTTCAAATGAAAGATCAGCATTACCTCATGGAGTAGCAAGTGATAAGTTAATAGAGGAAGGATTTTTAACAATAGATTATGGTTGTTTTTATAAAGGGTATGCATCGGATATAACAAGAACTTTCTATATAGGAGAGAATCCATCAGAAAAACATATGAAGATTTATAATATAGTAAAAGAAGCCAATGAAAGAGCTATAAAAGAGATAAAACCAGGAATGACAACTCATGAATTAGATAAAGTTGCAAGAGATTATATAAGTGAAAAGGGGTATGGGGAATTTTTCGGTCATGGCCTTGGACATGGAATAGGATTACAAATTCATGAATATCCATTTATATCTTTTAAATCAGAAAATAAAGTTTTAAAAGAGGGAATGGTAATT
>SAMEA5043657__coassemble_97_pt1 | contig 20582 bp, 12 predicted proteins | sample SAMEA5043657__metabat2_low_PE_001 | metagenome-assembled genome bin SAMEA5043657 (sample SAMEA5043657) | Gadus morhua
TATGCAAAGGTGATAATACCAACAGAAAAAAGAGATGGTATTGTAGTACCTCAAGAGTCTGTTTTTATAAGAGATTTATTAAGTTATGTATATAAAGTAAAAGATGGAAAAGCTGAAAGAATTGAGGTTGTAACTGGAGCAGTTGCAAAACCAAATATTGAAATAGTAAAAGGGAACTTAAAAGTTGGAGATAAGGTAGTATCTGATGGAATATTTGGTCTATCTGATGGAGACGAAGTTACTATAAATAATTAGACAAAATTTAAAGAGGTGAAAAAAGTATGTCTTTAGCAGGAATTGCTATACGTAGACCAGTTGCAACAGTAATGTTAATGGTTTCTATGGTTTTTTTAGGAATCGTTTCAATGCTGTCAATGAAATCAGAGTTACTTCCGAACATGAATATTCCTATGGTCGTTATATCAACTACATGGAATGGAGCTGTACCAGAAGATGTTAATACTCAAATAACAAAGAAAATAGAGGATTCTCTTTCAGGTGTAGATGGTATTAAGAAAATAACTTCAACATCAGCATTTGAAAGATCAACAGTAAGAGTTGAATTTGATTATGGTGTAAATATAGATATAAAAAGAGGAGATATTCAAAGAGAAATAGATGCTATATCTGGAGAATTACCTGATGGAGCATCAAAACCTGTAACACAAAAGAGATTAGCAGGATCAGGAAATACGGCAATGATGTTAAATGTATCAGGACCAAATTTCTTAGAGTTAACTACTTTTGTAAATGAATTTATGACTCCAAGATTTGAAAGAATTGGAGGAGTAGGAGGAGTAGATACGTTAGGTTCTCCAGAAAAACAAATTCAAATTCAATTTGATACAGATAAGTTAGCATCATATAATTTAACGCCAAATGAGTTGTATGATTTATTGAAAAGTTCATCAATAAGTGTTCCATTAGGAGTAATTAAAACTGGTGGAAAAGATATTGTAGCTAGATTTATGGGTCAATTAAATTACTTAGATGAATTTAATAATATGATTTTAAAAAGTAATGGAAAGACATTAAGATTAAAAGATGTTGCTCATGTTGCTTTAACTACTGAAGATCAAACTGATATTGTAAAATACAATGGTCAATCATCAGTAATGCTAGTAATAGAAAAATCAACAGATGGAAATATATTAGATATTGCTAAAAATGCAAAAATAGCAATAAGTGAAATGGAACCATATTATCCTAAAGGATTAAAAGTAAGAACTGTAATGGATTATTCAAAGGATATTAAGTCATCAATATCTGGAGTAAAAGGAAATGCAGTTACAGGATTAGTTCTAGCAACAATTATTTTATTAGTATTCTTAAAAAATATAAGAGCAACAATGTTAATATCATTAGCACTACCAGTTGCAGTTATATTTACCTTTGCATTCTTATCTTTATTAGGAGTAACGATTAACGTTATATCATTAATGGGATTATCAATAGGTGTTGGTATGCTAACGGATAACTCAGTTGTTGTTATAGATAATATATATAGACATATAACAGAGCTTAAAAAACCAGTTATGGAAGCTTCAGAAGATGGAGCATCAGAAGTATCGGTTGCAATACTTGCATCAGCATTAACAACAATGGTAGTATTTATTCCAGTATTATTTATACCTGGAATAGCAAGAGAGATATTTAGAGATATGTCATTATCAATTATATTCTCAAATGTAGCTGCCTTAATAGTTTCTTTAACTTTAATGCCAATGGTTGCAAGTAGATTTTTAAAAGCAAATGTAGATATTACAAAAGAAGGTAAGATTTTTGGAAAAGTAAAAACTTCTTACGATGCAATAATAGAATGGGCAATTACAAATAGAAAGAAAACAATAATAGCAGCATTTGGAACATTTTTCGTAATGATGATATTAGGACCAATGTTAACAAGAACAGAGTTTATTCCAAAACAAGATTATGGAAGATATGCTGTTGTGATAGAACTTCCAAAGGGACTTTCTGTTGAAAGAGCTGAAAAAATAACAGAGCAAGCTGTTGATATTGTTAAGAAAAATCCTCTTACAAAGACATATATTTCTCTTGTTAAATCTGATGTAGGTGTAATAAATATAGATATTGGGCCAAAAACAGATAGAAAAGAATCTATATTCCAAGTAATGGATAGTTTGAGACCACAGCTGAAAAAAATTCCAGGAATTAAATTTAACTTAAAAGATGACTATCAATCTGGCGGTGGAGACAGAGATGTTGAATTTAGAGTGTCTTCTGATAGTTTAGATACAGCTGAAAAGATAGCTAAAGAGGTTCAAGATAAAATCAGAGTAATACCTGGAATAGCGGATGTTACATCAAGTATTGAACCGGGAAATACAGAAGCGAGAGTAGTGCTAAATAGAGATAAATTACGTGCTTATGGAATATCTCCATTTGATATTGGAAGAACTATAAGTTATTCATTCTTAGGTGGAAACAGAGCAACTGGTCAAACGTTAACTGTTAAAACAGGAACAGAAGAGATTGATGTATTAGTTAGACTTCCTAAAAAGGCAAGAACAAGTATATCTTCGCTTGAAGAGTTAAATATAAAAACTGCAGATGGTAAATTTATAAAAGTATCAGATGTAGCAAAAATAGTTATGGCAGAAGGAGCTTCTGAAATAACAAAAGCAGATAAAATTTTCTATGCATCAGTTTCTGCAAATGATGGTGGAATAGGATTAACTAGGGTTCAAGGAGAAATTGTAAAAGCTTATGAAAGTACTCATCCTCCAAAAGGAGTTAGTTATTCATGGGGAGGAATGTCTCAACTATTTAATGAGGCATTAGTACAAATGTTGATGGCTTTAGGAGTTTCAATATTCTTAATTTATGCAATTCTTGCATCACAATTTGAAAATTTTGTTTTACCGATAATTATATTAGCTTCTGTTCCACTAGCAATGATTGGAGTTTATGGTGGACTTATTATAACAAACTCACCGTTTGATATGATGGTAATGATTGGAATAATAATGTTAGCAGGAACCGTAGTTAATAATGCAATTGTATTAATTGACTTTATTAAGATTTTGAGAGAAAGAGGATATAAATTACATGATGCAGTTAGAGAATCATGTAAAACAAGACTTAGACCAATATTAATGACAACAATGACAACAGTTTGTGGAATGATTCCACTAGCTTTAGGATTTGGAGATGGAGCAGAACTATATTCTGGAATGTCAATAGCAGTAATATTTGGACTTTCATTCTCAACATTATTAACGTTAATTGTAATACCAGTATTATATATATCTATTGAAGAAAGTGTAGAAAATATAAGAAATAAATTTAAAAAGAAATAATTTTTTAAAGTTCCTAAAATTTTTTAGGAACTTTTTTTATAAAAAAGTTGTAAAAATAAAAAGTCTATGATAGACTAGTGGCAAGTAACAATTGAATAGAAAAATCTTGTATAATAGTTGTGATAAGGTCAACGAGTTTCTACCTGCTACCGTAAATTGGCAGACTACAAGGCATAGTTATAATATTTTTATATTACTTAACTTTGACTCTTGTGGAAATTACATTTGTAATTTCCTTTTTTTATAATATTTTTTACAAAAAAATTATTTGGAGGAGAATAGTTATGTACATAAAAATGAAAAGCAGGAAATATTTAATTTTAAAAAAAAGAATATTTTGTATAAAAACGCAGATTATTAATAAAGGTATAGTTGTACCTTTATAATAATGTGCGTTTTTATTTTTTTAAGGAGGAAGTAGATGAGTAAGGTTGGAATTATTATGGGGAGTAAATCTGATTTGCCAGTTATGAATGAGTGTATTGAAATATTGAAGGAGTTAGAAATAAATATTCAAGTAAATATAGTATCAGCTCATAGAACACCTGAATTAATGTATGAATATTCAAAAAATGCAGAGAAGAATGGAATAGAAATAATTATTGCAGGAGCAGGAGGAGCAGCACATCTACCAGGGATGGTAGCTAGTTTGACTGATATTCCAGTAATAGGAGTTCCTATAAAAAGTAAAAATTTAAAAGGGATAGATTCACTACTTTCTATTGTACAGATGCCAAATGGAATACCTGTGGCAACAGTTGCAATAAATGGTGGAAAAAATGCAGGACTTTTAGCAGGAAGAATTTTAGGATTAAGAGATGAGAAAATAAAAAATAATTTAAAGAGATATAGAGAGAATATGAGGGATGAGGTTTTATTAAATTCAGAGGTTAAAATATGAAAGAATATATAGGAATTTTAGGAGGGGGACAGCTTGCTAAGATGCTATGTGAGTCAGCTAAAAAAATAGGATATAAAACAATAGTATTGGATTGTGATAAAGATGCTTGTGGCGGGAAAGTAGCCACAAAACATTATGCAGACAATTATTTGGATGAGAAAATTTTAAAAAAAATATGTGATGAGTCAAAAGTAATAACATATGAATTTGAGAATATTCCAGTAGAAACAATAGAGTATATTGAAAAAAATGGAAATATACCTCAAGGAAAAAGACCTATATATATAAGTAAAAATAGGATAAGAGAAAAAAGTGAAATGAAAAAATTAGGGATAAGAATTGCTGAATTTGTAGAAGTAGAAAATAAATCTCATTTAATAAAAGGAGTAAGAAAGTTAGGTTATCCATTGATACTAAAAACTTGTGAAGAGGGATATGATGGAAAAGGACAGTGGAAAATAAATAGTATTGAGGATGTAGATTTAATACAGCTAGAAGAAAGAGAATATATTTTAGAAAAAAAGATAGATTTTCAAAAAGAAGTATCTTGTATGGTCATTAGAGGTATAAATGGAGAAATAGTAACATTTCCAATTGGAGAAAATATACATAAAAATGGGATTTTAAATATGACAATAGTTCCAGCTAGAATAGATAAAGAGCTAGAAGAAGAAATAAAATATATTTCTAAAAAGATAGTTGAAGAATTGAACTTTTATGGACCTTTAGGGATAGAATTTTTTATAAAAGATAACGAGATATATTTTAATGAAATGGCTCCAAGACCGCATAATAGCGTTCATTATACAATGGATGCTTGTAATGAATCACAGTTTGATCTTCACTTGAACTCTTTACTAGGAAAGAGTTTAGAAGAACCAAAACTGTTGAAAAAAGTGGTAATGTTAAATATTTTAGGTGAAGATAAAGAAAAAGTTGAAAAAATAAAAATTGATGAAAATATAAAAATATATTTATATGGAAAATCCATATGGAAAACAGGAAGAAAAATGGGACATATAAACTTTTTAGGGGATAATTTAGAAGAGTTAATTGAAAAAGCTAAATCATTTTAATGGAGGAGAAATGAATAAAAGGATTTTTATAAAAAAGAAAATTGGATTTCAAATAGAGGCTTTAGATTTAAAAAATGAACTTATAAAAAATTTAGATGAATCAGAAATTGAAAGTATAGATTTATATAACGTATATGATATTTTTAATTGTGAAGATGAAGACATAGAACTTTTAAAACACAAGGTTTTGTCTGAGGTTGTAACAGATGATATTTTTGAAAATATTGATTTAAAAGAAAATTATATAGCACTAGAATTTTTACCTGGACAATATGACCAAAGAGCAGATTCAGCTAGTCAATGTTTAATGCTCTTAAATAATAAAGAATGGATAGATATAAAAAGTGGTAAGGTTATAGTTTTTTTAGGAAAAGTTAAAAATTTAAATAAAATAAAAAATTATTTGATAAATCCAATAGAAATGAGAGAGAAAAATTTAGATATTTTAGAAAATAAAATAGAAGAATTTAATTTAGAAACTAAAAAAATTGAAAATTTTATAAATTTAGACAGAAAAAAATTAGTTTGTTTTTTAGAAAATCAAGGTTTAGCAATGAATATTGAAGACTTAGAACATATTCAAAAATATTTTAAAAATACAGAAAAAAGAGATCCAACAGAGGCAGAAATAAAAGTTTTAGATACCTATTGGTCAGATCACTGTAGACATACAACTTTTGAAACATATTTAAAAAATATAAAAATAAATAGTAATAATTTTAAAGAAGAGATTCAAAGTATATTTAATAAGTATATTGAATTAAAAGAAAAAGTTAATCCCAATAAAAAACAGATAACAATGATGGATATGGCTACTATTGGTGGAAAATATTTGAGGAAAATAGGGAAATTAAATGATTTAGAAATATCAGAAGAGATAAATGCTTGCAGTATAGAGGTGGATGTTGAAGTAGATAATGAAATTGAAAAATGGCTTTTAATGTTTAAGAATGAAACTCATAATCATCCAACAGAGATAGAACCTTTTGGTGGAGCAAGTACTTGTGTTGGTGGAGCAATAAGAGATCCATTGTCAGGAAGATCTTATGTATACCAAGGAATGAGAATTAGTGGAGCAGGAGATATTACAGAAAATATAAATAAAACTTTAGAAAATAAATTATCTCAAGAAAGAATATCAAAAGGTGCAGCTCAAGGATATTCATCTTATGGTAATCAAATAGGATTATCGACAACATTTGTAAAAGAGATATATCATGAAGGGTATAAAGCTAAAAGAATGGAAGTAGGAGCAGTAGTAGGAGCAGTAAAAAAAGAAAATGTAAGAAGAGAGGAACCAACTTTTGGAGATATTGTTATTTTAATAGGTGGAAAAACTGGAAGAGATGGAGTAGGTGGGGCAACAGGATCATCTAAAGAACATACAGATCAATCACTTTTAAAATGTTCTTCTGAAGTACAAAAAGGTAATGCTCCAATGGAAAGAAGAATTCAAAGGTTATTTAGAAATTCAGAAGTTTCTAAACTAATAAAAAAATCAAATGATTTTGGAGCTGGAGGAGTAAGTGTAGCAATAGGAGAACTTGCAAGAGGAGTTTATGTAAATTTAGATAAAGTTCCAGTAAAATATAAAGGTTTAAATGGAATGGAACTTTCTATTTCAGAATCTCAAGAGAGAATGGCTGTTGTAATAGAAAAAAAAGATGAGGAAAAATTTATAAATCTTTGTTATGAAGAAAATTTAGAAGGAGTTACAGTAGGAGAGATAACAAAGGATGATAGATTAGTATTAGTTTATAAAGGGGAAAAAGTAGTTGACATATCAAGAGAGTTTTTAGATACCAATGGAATTAAGCAAAGTCAAAATGTAGAAATAAAGGACTCAAATTTAAAAACTCCTTTTAATAAAGAAAATAAATTATCATTAAAAGATTCTATAAAAAATATTTTAAGTGATTTAAATGTAGCTTCTCAAAGAGGTATGGTTGAGATGTTTGATTCATCAATTGGAAGAAGTACAGTTCTTATGCCATATGGTGGAAAATATCAACTTACTGAGTCAGAAGGAAGTGTTCAAAAATTACCGACAGATAAAGAAACAAAAACTTGTTCAATATTAACTTATGGATATAATCCATTTATAACAGAGTATTCGCCGTATTTAGGAGCTCAGTATGCTGTAATAGAATCGCTTGCTAAAGTTGTTGCTTTAGGTGGAGATTTTTCAAAAGTGAGATTAACTTTTCAAGAGTATTTTGAAAAATTAGGAAAAGATGAAGTTAAATGGGGAAAACCAGTGTCATCTATACTTGGAGCTTTAGAAGCTCAGTTAGCATTTGAAACTCCAGCTATTGGAGGAAAGGACAGTATGAGTGGTACTTTTAAAGAGATAAATGTACCTCCAACATTAATATCATTTGCTGTTACAACAGAAAATGTAGATAACATAATATCTAGTGAATTTAAAGAGTATGGAAGTAATGTTTATTTAGTAAGTTCTAAAAGAAAAAGAAATAATCTTCCAGATTATGAAAATATTAAAGAGAATTTTAAACTAATAACAGAAAATATAAAAAACAAAAAAATAATATCAGCTTCAACGATAAAGTTTGGTGGAATTATGGAAACTTTACTTAAAAACTCTTTTGGAAATAAAATGGGATTAGATATAGATACAGATATAAATTTATTTGAAATTTTACCAGGAGATTTTATTGTTGAAAGTAAAGATGAGCTTAATTTTGGAAAATTTATAGGAAAAACAGTAAACTCTGAAGAGTTAAAAATAAATGGAGAGTTATTTAATATTAATGAGATGATTGAAATTTGGGAATCTAAACTTAAAAAGATATATCCATTGAAAAAAGAGAGTAATCAAGAGATAAAAAGTTTTGAAATTAATGATAAAGAGATAAAAAAATCTAAAAATAAATATGAAAAACCAAAGGTTTTAATTCCAGTATTTCCTGGAAATAATTGTGAGTATGATAGTAAGAAAGCTTTTGAAAAGGCAGGAGGAGATGTTGAGTTACTTGTGTTTAACAACTTAAATTCAAAAAGCATAAAAGAAAGCATAGAAATTTTAAGTGAAAAAATAAGAAAAACTCAGATATTTATGATACCTGGAGGATTTAGTGCTGGAGATGAACCTGATGGTTCTGGAAAATTTATAGGAAATGTATTACAAAATCCATTGATAAAAAATAGTATTAAAGAGCTACTTGAAAATGATGGATTAATTTTAGGAATATGTAATGGATTTCAAGCTTTAATAAAATCAGGACTACTGCCATATGGTGATGTTAATAAGCTAACAATTGAATCACCTACACTTTTTAGAAATGATATTAACAGACATATATCAAGAGTGATAAATACAAAGATTGTTTCTGTAAACTCTCCTTGGCTAAGTTCTTTTAAAAAAGGTGAAATTCATAGTATTCCTGTCTCTCATGGAGAGGGAAAGGTTATAGTAAAGGAAAGTGTAGCTAAAGAGCTTTTTAAAAATGGACAAATAGTAACTCAGTATTGCAATGAACAGGGAGAAGCAACAATGGATGGAAATTATAATTTAAATGGATCTAGCTATGCTATTGAAGGAATGGTTTCAAAGTGCGGGCAAATATTTGGGAAAATGGCTCATTCAGAAAGATATGAAAATGGACTTTTAAAAAATATATATGGTAATAAAGAGCAAGATATATTCTTAAATGGTGTTAATTATTTTAAAAAATAAAAAAGGGGTAAAATAATGTTATTAGAAGAAAATATGATTTATGAAGGAAAAGCTAAAAAGGTATATAGAACTGAAAATGAAAATGAAGTTATAATTTATTATAAAGATGATGCAACAGCTTTTAACAATATTAAAAAAGGTACTATAAAAAATAAAGGAATAATGAATAAAGAGATTACAACAATAATATATGATAACTTAAAAAAATCAGGAATAGAAACACATTTTATAAAAAATTTAACAGAAAGAGCTCAACTTTGTAAAAAAGTTCAAATAGTACCACTTGAAGTTATAGTGAGAAATATATTAGCAGGTTCAACAGCAAAATTATTAGGAATAGAAGAGGGGTTAAAATTAGAAACACCTATTTTTGAAATTTGCTATAAGAAAGATGAGTTAAAAGATCCATTAATAAATGATTATCACGCAATAGCTTTGGGATTAGCTACAAAAGAGGAGTTAGATAAGATATATAAAGAGACAGAAAAGATAAATATAATATTAAAAGATATGTTTTTAAAGGTAAATATAAACTTAGTAGATTTTAAAATAGAATTTGGGAAAGATGCAGATGGAAATATAATATTAGCTGATGAAATATCTCCTGATTGCTGTAGATTATGGGATAAAGAAACAGGGAATAAATTAGATAAAGATAGGTTTAGAAGAGATTTAGGAAGTGTTGAAGATGCTTATGAAGAAGTATTGAAAAGGTTAAGTGGTGTTTAAAAAATGATGAGGGAGCTAGAGTACTTTTTAAGTGGAAAAATAAAAGAAGAGTGTGGGGTATTTGGAGTTTTCAATGTAAAAGAAGCATCAACTTTAGTATATTATGGACTTCATTCGTTACAGCATAGAGGCCAAGAGGGCACAGGTATAGCAGTTTCTACAGGAGAAAAAATAAGTAGAGAAAAAGGTGAAGGTTTAGTAAGTGAAGTTTTTAATAGTGAAAAGCTTGATAAATTACAAGGGAAAATGGGTATTGGTCATGTGAGATACTCAACAAGTGGAGGAGGGGGAATAGAAAATGTTCAACCTATTCTTATTAGATCTCATTTAGGAGATTTTGTAATAGCTCACAATGGGAATATTGTAAATGCAAAAGAATTAAAGATGCAACTTGAAGCTAAGGGTAGTATTTTTCATACAACTTCTGACAGTGAGATAATAGGACATCTGATTTTAAGAGAAGTTGGAGAGTTTGAAGAGAAACTTATGAAAGCTTTAAATCATTTAGAAGGGGCATTTTCCTTTTTAATAATGAATAAAGATACAATGTATGTTATTAGAGATAAAAATGGATTTAGACCCTTATCTATGGGTAAGTTAGAGGAAGGATTTGTGTTTAGTTCTGAAAGTTCAGCATTTGAAATAGTTGGAGCGGAATATATAAGAGGATTAAATCCAGGAGAGGTTTTAATAGTTTCAAAAGATAGAATAGAATCTAAACAATATACAGAATCTACTCAAAATAAAATGTGTGCTATGGAGTATATATATTTTTCAAGACCAGATAGTAGCATAAATAATTTAAATGTTCATAATAGCAGAAGAGAGTGTGGAACTATTTTAGCAAAAGAAAGTCCAGTGGAAGCAGATATAGTTATAGGTGTACCAGATTCTTCTCTATCAGCAGCAATGGGATATTCAAATTTTTCAGGAATTCCATATGAAATAGGATTAATAAAAAATAGATATGTAGGAAGAACATTTATAAAACCAAACCAAAAGCAAAGAGAAAGAGGAGTAAAGATGAAGCTTTCAGCGATGGAGGCTGTTGTAAAAAATAAAAAAATAATTTTAGTTGATGATTCTATTGTAAGGGGAACAACATCTAAACATATAATAAAATTATTAAAAGATGCTGGAGCAAAAGAGGTTCATATGAGAATTGCCTCTTCTCCAATCACTAATCCATGTTTTTATGGAGTAGACACATCAACATATAGTGAATTAATAAGTAATACTTTAAATTTAAAAGAACTTACAGAGTATATAGGTGCAGATACACTGAATTTTTTATCTTTAGAGGGAATGTATGAAGGGTTAGGAAAGAATATATGTACTGCTTGTTTTACAGGGAAATATCCAACAAGTATGTTTAGTTTATTGGAAAACTTAAAATAAAAGGGAGATAATAATGAGTAATAAATATATGGATGCAGGAGTTAGTTTAGAGGCTGGATATGAATCTGTTAGAAGAATAAAAAGTCATGTGGATAGAACACAAATAAAGGGATCTATAAATAGCTTAGGTGCTTTTGGAGGAATGTTTGATCTTTCTCAACTTGGATTAAAAGAGCCAGTTTTAGTAAGTGGAACAGATGGAGTGGGAACAAAGTTAATGCTTGCATTTCAAATGGATAAACACGATACAATTGGAGAGGATGTTGTTGCTATGTGTGTCAATGATGTTTTAGTACAAGGAGCCCTTCCACTATATTTTTTAGATTATATAGCTGTTGGGAAAAACTTTCCTGAACAAATAGAGAACATTGTAAAAGGTGTGGCAGAAGGGTGTATAAAGGCAGGATGTGCACTTATAGGTGGAGAAACAGCAGAGATGCCAGGAATGTATAGTGAAGGACATTATGACATTGCTGGATTTACTGTGGGAGCAGTTGAGAAATCAAAACTTATAACAGGAAAAAAGATAAAGGCAGGAGATGTTATAGTTGGAGTAAAATCAAGTGGAGTACACTCTAATGGATTTTCTTTAGTTAGAAAGATAATTAAAGATTCGAATTTAAATTTACAAGAGTATTATGAAGAGATTGATGGGAAATTAGGAGATATACTTTTAAATCCTACTAGAATATATGTTGATTTAGTTAAAAAAGTATTAGAAAAGGTAGAGATAAATGGAATGTGTCATATTACAGGTGGTGGATTTTATGAGAATATTCCAAGAGTTTTACCAAGTGGACTAGGTGTAGAAGTATATGAAAAAGAGATTGAAAAAGTGAAAATATTTGATTTTTTAGCTGAAAAAGGAAATGTATTAAAAGAAGAGATGTTTAATGTATTTAATATGGGTATTGGATATATATTTATTATAGATGAAGATGAGATGAAAAAAATGGAAGAACTTTTTAACGAGATAGATGAAAAATTAATGGTAATAGGAAAAGTTGTTGAAAATGAAGGAGTCCATATAAAATGGTAAATATAGGAATATTTGCATCTGGAAGTGGAAGTAATTTTGAAAATTTAGTTCTAGCTTTAGAGGATGGTAGAGGAGAGGGATATTCTGTAAAATTTTTATTTTCAGATAAAAAGAATTCATATGCGTTAGAAAGAGCAAAAAAGTTAGGAATAGAAAGAGTATGCATTGAACTAAAAGATTGTTTAAATAAAGAAGAGTATGAAAAGAAGATATTGGAAAAGTTAGAAAAAGAAAATGTACAGTTAATAGTTTTAGCAGGATATATGAAGATAATTTCTTCAGCGTTATTACAAAAGTATGAAAATAGAATTATAAATATCCATCCATCATATTTACCAAATTATCAAGGAAAAGATGCAATAAAAAGGGCTTTTTTAGAAAAAAATAAAGAAACGGGAATTACTATTCATTATGTTGATGAAGGAGTTGATACAGGCTCAATAATTTATCAAGAAAAGATACAAATAGAAAATATAAAAACATTGAAAGAGGTAGAGGAAAAAATACATCAATTGGAGCATGAGATATATCCAAAAGTTTTAACTAGACTGTGTCAGGGGGAAATTAAATGAAAAGAGCATTAATAAGTGTATCAGATAAAGAGGGAATTGTTGAATTTTCAAGAAAGTTAAAAAAATTAGAATATACTATTATATCAACAGGTGGAACTAAAGATGTTTTAGAGAAAAATAATATAGAAGTTATAGGAATAGAGGAGTATACAGGATTTCCTGAGATAATGGATGGAAGAGTAAAAACTCTACATCCTAAAGTTCATGGTGGTCTTTTATGTGTTAGAGAAAATAGAGCTCATATAGAAGAAGTTTTAAAAAATAATATAGAACTAATAGATATGGTAGTTGTAAATTTATATCCTTTTAATGAAGTGTTAAAAAAAGGTGGAACACATAATGAGTTAATTGAGAATATAGATATTGGTGGACCAAGTATGTTAAGATCAGCAGGAAAAAATTATAAATATGTTGATGTCATAGTTGATCCAAAGGACTATGAAAAAATAATAGATGAAATAGAAAAAAATGGAGAAACAAAATTAGAAACTAGAGAAAATTTAGCAAGAAAAGTATTTACTTATACAGCAAGTTATGACAGTATTATAGCGGGATATTTAAATAGAAAGTGTAATTGTGAGTTTCCAGAAAAATTAACACTTACTTATGACAAAGAGATAGATTTAAGATATGGAGAAAATCATCATCAAAAATCATCAGGATATAAAAGTTTAAATGTGTATTCACCTATTTTATGTGGTATACAATTAAATGGAAAAGAGCTATCATATAACAACATTCAAGATTCAAATTCCGCAATAGAGATATTAATGGAGTTTAATGAACCAACAGTTGTTGCAGTAAAACATACTAATCCATGTGGAGTAGGAAGTGGAGAAAATATATATATTGCTTGGAAAAAAGCTTATGAAAGTGATCCTATATCTATATTTGGAGGAATAGTTGCTTTTAACAAAGAGTTAACAGAAGAGATAGCTGTAGAACTTTCTAACTTATTTTTAGAGGTAATAATAGCTCCTAGTTTTTCAGAAGAAGCTTTAGAAATATTAAAAATAAAGAAGAATATAAGACTTTTAAAAATTGAATTAGTAAAAAGTGGAGAAAATGAAAAAAAAATAGTGTCTATTCAAGGTGGAATTTTATTACAAGAGATAGATAAAGAAAAAGTAGAAGAGTATAGATGTGTTACAGAAAAAATGATTGATGAAAATATAAAAGAGGATATGGAATTTGCTTGGAAAATAGTAAAACATATAAAATCAAATGCAATAGTTATAGTAAAAGATAAGATGGTTATTGGAGTTGGAGCAGGGCAGATGAATAGAGTTGGAGCTGCTAAAATAGCTTTAGAACAAGGTGGAAAAAAATGTGCTGGGAGTGTAATGGCATCAGATGCATTTTTTCCTATGGATGATACTGTTGAATTAGCAAGTTCATATGGAATCAAAACAATTGTTCAACCTGGGGGATCAATAAAAGATAAATTGTCTATTGATAAATGTAATGAAAAAAAAATATCTATGGTATTTACTAATATTAGACATTTTAAACATTAAAAGGAGGTACTATGAAAGTTTTAATTGTGGGAAAAGGTGGAAGAGAACATGCCTTAAGCAAAATAGTAAAAAAAAGTTCCTTAGTAACTGAGGTATTTATAGCTCCTGGAAATATAGGAATGAAAGATATTGGAACTTTAGTAAATGTACATGAAGAAGATATTTTAAATTTAGTGAATTTTGCGGAAGAAAATAAAATAGATTTAACAATAGTAGGACCAGAAAGTTCTCTATCGTTAGGAATAGTAAATGAATTTGAAAAAAGAGGATTAAAAATCTTTGGACCAACAAAAGAATCAGCTATGATAGAGACAAGCAAAGAGTATGCAAAATATATAATGGGAAAATATAATATTCCAACAGGTAAATATAGATCTTTTACTGAAAAAGAAGAAGCAATAAAATATTTAGAAAACCAGTTGTTACCAATAGTAATAAAAGAGGATGGATTAAAAGCTGGGAAGGGTGTAACTGTTGCTTTTTCAGTGGAAGAAGCAAAAGAGGCTGTAAAGAAAGCTTTTGAAATACATGAAAATAAAATAATAATAGAGGAATATCTAGATGGTTTTGAATTTTCAATAATAGCTATTGCAAATGAAAATAAAATTATTCCTTTGGAAATAGCACAGGATCATAAAAGAATATATGATGGAGATTTAGGACCAAATACTGGAGGAATGGGTGTTTACTCTCCTGTTGAAAAAATTACAAAAGAAGTGATAGATGAAACAGTAAATAAAATAATGAAACCAATGTTAGATGGATTAATAAAAGAGGGAACACCATTTAAAGGTTTTTTATTTGGTGGAATAATGTTGACAAAAGAGGGAGTAAAAACGATAGAATTTAATGCTAGATTTGGAGATCCAGAAGCTCAAGGGATTCTTCCAAGATTAAAGAGTGATTTTGTAAAAGTTATTTTAGATATTTTAGATAAAAAAGAAACTAAATTAATTTGGGACAAAAGAAAAAGTTTAGCGGTGGTAATGGCATCAAGTGGATATCCTGATAAATATTCTATTGGAGAAGTGGTGAATATTGATGGGAATATTGATGGAGAGCTATATTTTATGGGAGTTAAAGAGGAAAATAAAAATATAGTTACAAATGGAGGGAGAGTTTTATCTCTAGTATGTTTTGGGGACACTTTGGAAAAGGCAAGAGAAAAAACTTATGAAGAGATAAAAAAAATTAACTTTAAAAAAATGTTTTTTAGAAATGACATAGGCTTAAAAATGTGTTATAATAGTAAAAATAAATAAAAAAAGACCTGCACGTACTAAAAAACAGTGCAGGTCTTTATTTAAAATAACAAATTTATGGAGGAAGTAATATGATGAACGGAAAAATTATTAAGGAAGCGATTACTTTTGATGACGTATTATTAGTACCTGCAAAATCAGAAGTTTTACCACACGAGGTAAGTTTAAAGACAAGACTTACAAAAGATATAGAACTAAACGTTCCAGTATTAAGTGCTGCCATGGACACAGTAACAGAAGGAGATATGGCTATTGCTCTTGCTAGACAAGGTGGAATAGGATTTATTCATAAAAATATGTCAATTGAGGATCAAGCTGCAGAAGTAGATAGAGTTAAAAGAAATGAAAGTGGAATGATAAAAAATCCAGTAACTTTAACAAAGGAATCTACAGTTTTACATGCAGAGGAGATTATGAGAAGATATAAAATATCAGGTCTTCCTGTAATAGAAAATGATGGTTCTTTAATTGGAATTATAACAAATAGAGATTTAAAATATAGAAAAGATATGGATCAATTAGTACGTGATATAATGACAAAAGAGCATTTAGTTACAGCACCAATTGGAACGACATTAGATGAGGCAAAAGATATTTTATTAGAAAATAGAATAGAGAAACTACCAATAGTAAGTGAGGATGGAAAATTAAAAGGATTAATAACAATAAAAGATATTGATAATTTAGTTGAGTATCCTAATGCTTGTAAAGATAATCAAGGAAGACTTAGAGTTGGAGGAGCAGTTGGAATTGGTGCTGACACTTTAGATAGAGTAAAAGCGTTAGTAGAAGCAGGAGCAGATATAATAACTGTTGACTCAGCACATGGTCATTCTATGGGAGTAATAAGAAAAATCAAAGAGATTAGAGAAGCTTATCCAGAACTTAATATAATAGGTGGAAATATTGTAACAGCTGAAGCAGCTCTTGATTTAATTGATGCAGGAGTAAATGCAGTAAAAGTTGGAGTGGGACCAGGATCAATTTGTACAACAAGAGTTGTAGCTGGAGTAGGAGTTCCTCAACTATCAGCAGTAAATGATATATATGAAGTGTGTAAAACAAGAGGTATTGGAGTTATAGCTGACGGAGGAATAAAACTATCAGGAGATATGGTTAAAGCTTTAGCGGCAGGAGCAGATTGTGTTATGCTTGGAGGATTGCTTGCTGGAACAACAGAAGCTCCAGGTGAAGAGATAATATATGAAGGAAGAAGATATAAAATATATGTTGGAATGGGATCTATGGCTGCAATGAAAAGAGGGTCAAAAGATAGATATTTCCAAAATGATGCTAAAAAATTAGTTCCAGAAGGAATTGAGGGAAGAGTGTCATATAAGGGAAGTTTGAAAGATGTTGTGTTCCAACTATGTGGAGGAGTAAGAGCAGGAATGGGTTATTGTGGAACTCCAACAATTGGAGATTTAAAAGTAAATGGTAAGTTTGTAAAAATAACAGGAGCAGGACTAAAAGAAAGTCATCCTCATGATATAATAATAACAAAAGAAGCACCAAATTACTCAAAATAATAGAGGGTTAAAAAGTTGACATTGTAGTAAAATTTGCATATACTATGTTATATAAAATATAGTATATGGGCAAACTAAAAGAAATTTTAGGACGCAAAGCTACAGGGTCTTTAAAATGACAGCCAGTTGCAATAATTTTAAAGTTATTGCAACTTTTTTTTTGATAAAAAATGAGGAGGGAGCATGAAGAGAATAGGATTGTTTTTGTTTATAATTTTAAATATACTGACATTTTCTCAGAAAAAAATGGAAATATCAGTTCCTATGAATTATACAGATATGTATTTGTATAAGAATTTAGAGGAGGGGGAATATAAAGGTATATATGCTGATTTATTTGATAAATTCGATAAGAAGAACTTAGATGAATATAAGATAGATTATGTATTGAATAATAAAGAGAAAAGCGATTTAGTATTAAGAACTATAAAAACAAAAGAGGGGATAAAACGATATAGTTATATAAAGACGCCTTTTGTATATAGAGTTGCAATTGTTGTAGATAAAAGCTCTAAAATAAAAAATATTGGTGAAGTAAAAGAGTTGAAAGTTGCGTATTTACCAAATGAACACGGATTAAAAGAAATAGAGGAAAGATATAAATGGTTAAAACTAGATAAAATAGAAGTAAGAACAGCAGATGAAGGACTGAATTATTTAAAAAGTGGAGAGATAGATGCACTTATTGTAAAGGATTGGAATGAAAAAAATTCAGGAGAAAGCGATTACAAAGTTTTAGAAAATATAAAATATAATGAACAAATTGGTGTTAAGAAATCTGAAGCTGAGTTATATGAGAAAATAAATTTATTTATGAATGAGTTACCTCCTGAAACTTTAAAAGAGATAATTAACAAAAATAGAATTTCATTTTATAAATATTTATTAAAAGATACCCCTAGTTATGAGAATGTAAAAAAAAGATATAAAGAACTTAGAGTGAAATTAGGAGAGGATAAATATCAGCTTCCTTTTTATTATAAGAAAAATGGAAAATACCAAGGATTAACTATAAATATAGTAAATGAAATTCAAAAGATTATAGATATTCCTATTAAATTTGTTGAAAATGGTGACTTTGATATAAATGGTATTGCAATAGAAAATAAAAATGGTGAGAAAAAATATTCATATACTAAACCATATTATGAGATGAAATTATCTGTTGCCAATAGAAAGTCAGGAGGGTTTATATATAATATATCGGATCTAGATAATTCTAAGGTTATAGTTTTAAAAAATGATTATAGTGAAGCATACTTGAAAAAAGTTGTAAAAAATAGTGAGCTTATAGAAGTGAATACTTATGAAGAAGGACTTAATGATTTAATTAATAAAAAAGGTGATTATTTAGTTGGATATTTAGGCGGGTTAACAGGAGCGATAACAAATAGTTTTATAGATGATAAAGTAAAAGTTGCAGGAATATTAAATGAAACATTTGGAGTGAGTTTAGCAACTAAAAAATCAGATGAATCTCTAACTAATGTAATTGATACAATAACTGATAGTTTTACAATTGATAAAACTATTGTAGATAATGATTTATTAAAAAATTCAATAGTGACACAAAATTATAAATTAATAATTAAAATAGCAGTTCCTACAATAATATTTATATTAATATTAATATTAGCAATAATTAAATCTGAAAAAAATAGAAAAAAAGCAGAAGATTTAAGTTATTCGCTAGTAGAGGTTTTAGAGATGGCAAATCAATTAAATGATGAAGATACAGGAGATCATGTTCATAGAATTAGTTTATATTCAACACTTCTTGCGGAAAAATTAAAATTGCCAAAGAAAATGGTAGAGGCAATAGCAAGGTTTGCATCTTTACATGATATTGGAAAAGTAGCTATTCCTTCAGAAATATTAAAGAAACCGTCTAAATTAACAGTTGATGAATTTGAAAAAGTTAAAGGACACGTTGAAATTGGATATAAATTAATAAAAAAATTAAAGTTAGGGACTATAGCTGAAAATATTGTGAAATATCATCATGAAAAATGGAATGGGACAGGGTATCCAGAAAAAATAAAAGGCGAAGAGATACCTTTAGAATCAAGAATAGTTTCAATAGTTGATGTATATGATGCTTTAAGACAGGATAAGTTTCATAGAAAAGGTATTAGTCATAAAGAGACGATAAAAATAATAAAAAGTGATAGAGGAATATCTTTTGATCCAAAAATTGTAGATGTGTTTATTGAAAATGAAAAAGACTTTAATGAAATTTATGAGAAAAATAAACATGCACTACATTTAGCTACAGAATTTTATACAGCTATAAAAAAATAAGAGAGGTGGAAATGTTGAGAAATAAAATATATTTACTTATATTTTTAATTTGTACGGCATTCTCTTTTGGAAGTACACATAATAAATTAGATTCAATACCTTTGGGAGAGTATCAATATATTGAAAATACTAATGATGATAATTTAAGAATCGTTCAAGCTGTAAAAGTGACAAGTGTGGATCCTATAAAAGCTAAGGATCAATATTCAACAAGAGTCATAGAGAAAATGTATGATACTTTATTTGAATATAATAAAGAAGGGAAAATAGAGCCACATTTGGTAAAAGAGTGGAATTGGTTTGATGATAGAACTCTTTCATTAAAGTTGAAAGATAATGTGTATTTTCATAATGGAGAAGAGATGACAGCTCAAGATGTGAAAAAAAGTTTTGAGAGAATGATTTCGCAAGGTGTTTTTAAAGATTTATTTGATGATATTGAAAATATAAAAATAGTAAATAATAAAGAACTTAATTTTAAATTAAAAGGAAAAAATAATTTATTTATTCCTATGTTGACATATCAAATGAGTTCTATTATAAAAGAAAAAAATGGAAAAATAATTGGAACAGGTCCATATATTTTAGAAAAAATAAATAATAAAGAAGTAGTTTTAAGAAAGAATGATAATTATTTTTTGAAGAATAAAGGTGCTAAAAAAATAACTTTGATTTTTGAAGGGAGTGAAAGAAGAAGAATAATTTCTTTTTTCAATGAAAGTGTTGATGGGGTAGCGGATATAACAAATAAAAATATTATTCAAGCAAGAAAAGAGGGATTAATACCTGATGATGTATTAGAATTAGAGGGTAAAAATATAAATACAATAACTTTAATGTTCGGGAAAAAAAATAAAATTTTTGCAACGAGAGAAAGTAGAGAAGCAATTGAAGAAGCGATTGATAGAAAAGCATTAACAAAAGAAACTCTTGGAATATCAGAAGTGACAACTTTTTTCCCAAAAGAATTTTTTAATGCAAAATTATCAAAAATTAAAGAGAATTTTAATATAAGTAAAAGTAGAAATGAAATAAAAAGATTAGGTTTAAATAAGATTTCAATGGAATTAACAATTTTAAATGATAGTACATCATTGGAATTAGCAAAAAAAATAAAGAAACAATTATTAAATGTAGGGATAACTGTTAATATTGTTCCTTACCAACAAGAAGCATATTTAATGAAGATAGAAAGTAAAGAATATGAACTATCCTTATATGATATAGCTACAAATAGTAAT
>SAMEA5043657__coassemble_102_pt1 | contig 19988 bp, 16 predicted proteins | sample SAMEA5043657__metabat2_low_PE_001 | metagenome-assembled genome bin SAMEA5043657 (sample SAMEA5043657) | Gadus morhua
TGGAGATGTTCATATACTAACAGGTAAATCATTAGTAAATGATACAATAAAATATGTTGCGGATATTTATAAAGATTTTGGATTTGATGAAAAACCTTCAGGTCTTGAATATAATCAAACTATGTTAGACATAAAAAAAAGATGTATAGAAAATAATGTACAATTGGTTGATACTCCAACTATGCACTTGGGAACAGATGGATCTAGAGAGTTATATACAAAGTTAGTTGATTATTTACTAGAGGCAGGAGTAGAATTTGTTACAGAAAAATCAGCTGATTCATTGATAATAGAAAATGGTGAAATTAAAGGTATAAATGTTTTAAACAAACAAAATGAGATGGAAACATATTTTGGAAAAAACATAATAATTGGTCTTGGAAGAAGTGGGGCTAAAAAGTTAATGGAAATGTGTGAAGAATCTGGAGTATCTTATGAAACAGGAGCAGTTGATTTAGGAGTAAGAGTAGAAATTCCAGATATTGTTATGAAAGATATTAATGAGAATTTCTATGAAGCTAAAATGATCTATCATACAACAAAATATAGAGATAAAATGAGAACTTTCTGCTCAAATCCAAGTGGATTTATTGCAGCTGAAAAACATAGTGATGATGTTGTATTAGCAAATGGACATGCTTATAAAGATAAGAAGTCTCAAAATACAAATTTAGCATTGCTATGTACAAAAACATTTACAGAACCATTTAAACAACCATTTGAATACGCAACAGCAATAGCTAAAATGTCATCAATGTTAACTGATGGGAAAATTTTAGTCCAATCTTATGGAGACTTAAAAGTTGGAAGAAGATCAACTGATCAAACAATAGCAAGATTAAATATTATTCCGACAACAGAGGATTATGTAGCTGGAGATATATCTCTTGCTTGTCCAAAAAGAATACTTGATAATATTATTGAATTTATAGAAGTTCATGATAAAATAACACCAGGATTTGCATCAAGTGATTTATTGTTATACTTCCCTGAAATTAAATTTAGAAGCACAAGAATAACAATAGATGCAAATATGGAAACAAATATAAAGGGACTATATGCAGCTGGGGATAGCTCAGGATACGGAAGTGGATTAAATATTGCTGCAGTGATGGGCATACTAGCAGTTAGACATATAGTATCTAAATAAAAGCGGAGGATTTTAATATGGGATTTTTTAATAGACTTTTTGGGAGAAAAAAAGAGGAAAAAAAGGAAGAACTAGAAAAAGAGCATATAAAATTAGAAGAAGAAATTTTAGATGAAGAGCTAGAAAATATTAAAGAATTAGAAAAAAATAAAAAAGAAGAAGATATAAAAGAGGAAGAAATAGCAGGAAAAGTTGTTTTAGAAAATGAAAAATTTCAAGAAGAGTTAATCTCTGAAGAGAAATCTCTTTATGCAGAGAAACCAAAGGTTGAAAAAAAAGGTTTCCTTTCATCATTGAAAGAAAAACTTTTTAGATCAAGAGAGGGTCTTTTTGGTTCTTTAAAAAATTTATTTTCAGAAAAATCAATTGTTGATGGTGAGATGTACGAAGAGTTAGAAGACATCTTGGTACAATCTGATATTGGAATTGAAATGACTTTAAAAATTGTTAAAGATTTAAAAGTTGAAGTGAAAAATAGAGGAGTAAAAAAACCTGAAGATGTTTATCCTGTTTTAAAAGATGTACTTGCAAATTATTTAATAGTAGAAAATACTCAATTGGATGTAAGTAAAGAAAAAATGAATGTTATTTTAGTTGTAGGAGTTAATGGAGTTGGAAAAACAACAACAATTGGAAAAATAGCGTCAAAATATGTAAAAGAGGGTAAAAAAGTTGTAATAGGAGCAGCAGATACATTTAGAGCAGCAGCAGTAGAACAACTTGAAGAATGGGCAAATAGAGCAGGTGCTGAGTTGATAAAGCATCCAGAGGGGTCAGATCCTGGAGCAGTTGTTTTTGATACTTTAAAAGCTGGAGATGAAAAAAATGCTGATATAGTAATAATTGATACAGCTGGAAGACTTCATAATAAAAATAATTTAATGAAAGAGTTGGAAAAATTAAATAATATAATTAAGAAGAAATTAAATAACGATGATTATGAATCTATTTTAGTAATAGATGGAACAACAGGACAAAATGGACTTATCCAAGCAAGAGTATTTAATGAGGTTACAAAATTAACAGGATTTATTGTAACTAAATTAGATGGAACAGCTAAAGGTGGAATACTGTTTAGTATATCTGATGAACTTAAAAAACCTATAAAATATATAGGTGTTGGTGAAGGAATAGATGATTTAAGAGAGTTTAATGGAAAAGAGTATATTAATGCAATTTTTGATTAAATAGTTAAAAAAAACGAAATATTGTTGTAAAAGTATATAAAATTTGTTAATATATATTTGAAAAATAATAGTCAAATAAAGTATGGGTTAATTACTATTTAGGCATTATGTATAAATTTTTAAGGAGGCTTAATGTGAGCATAATCGTTCAAATTAAAGAAAAAGCAAGAACTTTAGGGAACAAAATAGTACTTCCTGAAGCTACTGATGAGAGAGTTATCAGAGCAGCAGCAGGAATCGTAGAGGAAAAAGTAGCAGTTCCAGTTTTAATAGGAAATGTTGATGAAATAACAAAAGCAGCAGCAGGATACGGAGTATCTTTAGAAGGTGTTGAGATTGTAGATCCAAAAACATCTGAAAAATTAGCTTCATATGTTGAAAAGCTTTGTGAATTAAGAGCTAAAAAAGGAATGACACCTGAGCAAGCAGAAAAAACATTAACAACTGATGTTAACTTCTTTGGTGCTATGATGGTAAAAATGGGAGACGTTTCTGGAATGGTTTCAGGATCAGATTCACCAACAGCTAATGTATTAAGAGCTGGATTACAAGTAGTAGGAACAAAACCTGGATTAAAAACAGTTTCATCTGTAATGATGTTAGAATTAAAATATAATGTAGATACTTATGGAGAAATTTTAGTAGTTGGAGACTGTGCAGTTATTCCTGAGCCAACATCTGAGCAATTAGCAGATATAGCTACAGAAGCAGCAGCAACAGCAGCATCAGTAGCTGGATTAGATCCAAGAGTAGCATTATTAACATTCTCAACAAAAGGATCTGCTAAGCATGATTCAGTTGATGTTGTTAAGAGAGCTGGAGAAATTTTAAGAGAAAGAAATGCTGAATTCAAATTTGATGAAGAGTTACAAGCTGACGCTGCATTAGTAGCATCTGTTGGAGCTAAAAAAGCACCTACATCAGGAGTAGCTGGAAAAGCTAACGTATTAATATTCCCTAACTTAGCAGCAGGAAATATTGGATATAAATTAGTTCAAAGATTAGCAAATGCTGAAGCATATGGTCCTTTAATTCAAGGATTAGCAGCTCCAATAAACGATTTATCTAGAGGATGTTCAGTAAAAGATATTATTGATTTAACAGCAATAACATCAGCACAAGCTGGAAAGTAATTTTCAGTTAACATAAAATAAAAAATAAGGTGGTAGAATTTAATGAAAGTTTTAGTTATTAACTGTGGTAGTTCATCTCTAAAGTATCAACTAATCAATCCTGAATCAGGAGAGGTTTTTGCAATTGGTCTTTGTGAAAGAATAGGAATCGAAGGATCAAAAATGGATTATGAAGCTCCAGCAAATGATTTCGAAATCGAAATTAAAGAGGCTATGCCAACTCATAAAGAAGCTTTAAATTTAGTAATTAAAGCAATAACAAGTCCAGAATATGGAGTAATTAAATCAGTAGAAGAAGTAGACGCTATTGGACACAGAGTTGTTCATGGAGGAGAAGATTTTGCTGGTTCTGTATTAATTACAGATGCAGTTATGGATGCTTTAGAAACTTGTTCAGAGTTAGCTCCATTACATAACCCTGCAAATATAATTGGAATCAAAACTATGGAAGAATTAATGCCAGGAAAGCCAAATGTAGGAGTATTTGATACAGCATTCCATCAAACAATGCCTAAAGAAGCTTACATGTATGCATTACCATACGAAGATTACACAGAATTAAAAGTTAGAAAATATGGATTCCACGGAACATCTCATAAATTTGTTTCAGGAGTAGCTCAAGAGTTATTAGGAAATCCAGAAACTTCAAAAATAATCGTTTGTCATTTAGGAAACGGTGGATCAATATCTGCTGTTAAAGATGGTAAATGTATTGATACAACAATGGGATTAACTCCATTACAAGGAATAATGATGGGAACTAGATGTGGAGATATTGATCCTGCAGCAGTTTTATTCATTAAAAATAAAAGAGGATTAACAGATAAAGAGATGGATTCTAGAATGAACAAAGAATCTGGAATTCAAGGAATATTTGGAGAATCTTCAGATTGTAGAGATATGGAAATTGCAGCAGCAGCTGGAAATGAAAGAGCTCTATTAGCAGCAAATATGTTCTCTTACAAAATCAGAGGATATGTAGGTAACTACGCAGCTCAAATGGGTGGAGTAGATGCTATATGTTTCACTGGAGGAATTGGAGAAAATTCTGGTAAAGTTAGAGGAGAAGTTTTACATGGTTTAGAGTTCATGGGTGTAGATTTAGATGCTGAAATTAACTCTAAAAGAATTAAAGGAAATGTAGAGTTATCTACAGCAACTTCAAAAGTAAAAGTATTCAAAATACCTACAAATGAAGAATTAGTAATAGCTAGAGATACATTTGCAATAGTTAAAAACATGAAGTAATTTTTTACTAAATGTTCAAATATAAGTAGTGTTTTTAAAAGTATATATGGGTTGAATTAGTTTTAGATGTAATTTTATTAAAAAATGTAGTTGATTAACATTGGTTGCTCTCAATTTAAGAGAGTAACCTTAAAATGTTAATTTAATAAAAGGGAGGACAATTCAAATGGCTAAAAAAATGCAAACAATGGATGGAAACCAAGCAGCAGCATATGCGTCATACGCGTTTACTGAGGTAGCAGGGATTTATCCAATAACTCCATCATCGCCAATGGCTGAGTACACTGACGAGTGGGCATCAAGAGGAATGAAAAATATGTTTGGTGTTCCTGTAAAAGTTGTAGAAATGCAATCAGAAGCAGGAGCAGCAGGAACAGTTCACGGATCACTACAAGCAGGAGCATTAACTACTACTTATACTGCATCTCAAGGATTATTATTAAAAGTACCTAATATGTACAAAATCGCAGGAGAACTTTTACCTGGAGTAATTCATGTATCAGCAAGATCATTAGCAGCTCAAGCATTATCAATTTTTGGAGATCACCAAGACGTATATGCAGCTAGACAAAGTGGATTTGCAATGTTATTCGAAAGTTCAGTTCAAGAAGTTATGGATCTTTCAGGAGTAGCTCATTTAACAGCTATAAAAACAAGAGTGCCTTTCATGAATATATTTGATGGATTCAGAACTTCACATGAAATTCAAAAAGTTGAAGTAATGGATTATGATGTATTTAAGAATTTAGTTGATATGGATGCTATAAAAGCGTTTAGAGAAAGAGCTTTAAATCCTGAGCACCCAGTAACTAAAGGAACAGCACAAAATGATGATATATACTTCCAAACAAGAGAAGTACAAAATAAATTCTATGAAGCAGTACCAGCAGTAGTTGCTCATTATATGGAAGAAATTTCAAAAGCAACAGGAAGAGAATATAAGCCATTTAACTATTATGGAGCACCAGATGCAGAAAATATAGTTATAGCTATGGGATCTGTCTGCGAAACTTTATTAGAAACAGTTGATCACTTAGTTGCAAAAGGTGAAAAAGTTGGATTAATTAATGTTCACTTATATAGACCATTCTCAGCTGAGTATTTCTTCAATGTATTCCCTAAAACAGTTAAGAAAATTGCTGTATTAGATAGAACAAAAGAACCTGGATCATTAGGAGAACCATTATACATGGATATCAGAGGATTATTCTATGGAATGGAAAATGCTCCAATAGTTGTAGGTGGAAGATATGGACTATCTTCAAAAGATACAACTCCAGCTCAAATGAAAGCTGTATTTGATAACTTAAGAGAAGAAAATCCAAAAAATGGATTTGTTGTAGGTATCGTTGATGATGTTACTAACAATTCATTAGAAGTAGGTCCAACAATTGAAACTGGAGCTGAAGGGGTTAGAGAATGTTTATTCTTTGGTCTTGGAGCAGATGGTACAGTTGGAGCTAACAAAAACTCAATAAAAATAATTGGAGATAAAACAGATTTATATGCACAAGGGTATTTTGCATATGACTCTAAAAAATCTGGTGGATCAACTAGATCTCACTTAAGATTTGGAAAAAATCCAATAAGATCTACATATTTAGTATCAAGTGCTAACTTTATAGCTTGTTCAGTACCAGCTTATTTAGGACAATTTGATATGGTAAGTAAATTAAAAGAAAATGGAACATTCTTATTAAACTGTGTATGGGACAAAGAGGAAGCAATTGCTCATTTACCAAATTCAGTTAAAAAAGAATTAGCAGAGAAAAATGCTAAGTTCTATATCATTCATGCTAATAGATTAGCAGCAGAAATTGGATTAGGAGGAAGAACTAATACAATAATGCAATCAGCATTCTTCAAATTAGCTAATGTTATTCCTTTTGAAGATGCACAAGATTACATGAAAAAATATGCTGAAAAATCATATTCTAAAAAAGGTGACGCAATTGTAAAAATGAACTATGAGGCTATTGATAAAGGTGCCGATGAATTAGTTCAAGTAACTGTTGATCCAGCATGGGCTAACTTAGAAGTTGAAGCACCAGTTGTTGCAGAAGCTAAAGAAGCTTGTTCATGTTCAGGATGTGACTGTGGATCTAACAAATTAGAGAAATTTGTTGAGAAAATTGCAGCTCCAATTAATCACTTAAAAGGAGATGCTTTACCAGTTTCTACATTCTTAGGATATGAAGATGGAACATTTGAAAATGGAACTACAGCTTTTGAAAAAAGAGGAGTAGCAGTTAATGTTCCTCATTGGAAAGTAGAGAACTGTATTCAATGTAACCAGTGTTCATATGTTTGTCCACATGCTGTTATAAGACCATTCTTAATGACAGAAGAGGAAAAAGTAGGAGCTCCAAATGAATTAGCAACTAAAAAACCAATTGGAAAAGGATTAGAAGGATTAGAGTACAAAATCCAGGTTTCTCCTTTAGATTGTACTGGTTGTGGACTATGTGCAAATGTATGTCCAGCTAAAGAAAAAGCTTTAGTAATGGTACCAATTGGAGACGAAGTTGATAATGGTGAGCAAGAAAATGCTGATTACTTATTCAATAAAGTAACTTACAAAGATGAGTTTATGCCAAAAACATCAGTAAAAGGTTCTCAATTTGCACAACCATTATTTGAGTTCCACGGAGCTTGTGGTGGATGTGGAGAAACTCCATACATTAAAGCAATAACTCAATTATTCGGAGATAGAATGATGATAGCAAACGCAACTGGATGTTCATCAATCTATGGAGGATCAGCTCCTTCAACTCCATACACAACTAATAGTTGTGGAGAAGGACCATCATGGGCTAACTCATTATTTGAAGATAATGCTGAGTTTGGTTACGGAATGGCAGTAGCTGTTGAAGCTATGAGAGATAGAATCCAAACTATCATGGAAGCAAATATGGAAAATGTAAAACCTGAAATTGCAGCTATGTTTACTGAATGGATGGAAAATAGAACTAACGGAGCTAAAACTAAAGAAGTTAGAAATAAATTAGTTCCAGCTTTAGAAGCTTGTGGATGTGAAATAGCTAAAGAACTTCTTGAGTTAAAACAGTACTTAGTTAAAAAATCACAATGGATCTTCGGTGGAGACGGATGGGCTTATGACATTGGTTATGGAGGATTAGATCATGTATTAGCATCATCTGATGACGTTAACGTTTTAGTTATGGATACTGAGATATACTCTAACACTGGAGGACAAGCATCGAAATCTACAAGAACTGGTGCAGTTGCTAAATTTGCTGCAGCAGGAAAAGCTAACAAAAAGAAAGACCTTGCAGCAATTGCTATGTCTTATGGACATATCTATGTAGCACAAGTATCTATGGGAGCTAATCAAGCTCAATACTTGAAAGCTATAGCTGAAGCTGAAGCTTATCAAGGTCCATCATTAATCATTGCTTATGCTCCTTGTATAAGTCATGGTATTAAAAGAGGAATGGGTAATAGCCAATTAGAAATGAAATTAGCTACTGAATGTGGATACTGGCCAATATTTAGATATAATCCAGCACTTGAAGCAGAAGGTAAAAACCCACTTCAAATAGATTCTAAAGAGCCTGCTTGGGATAAATATAATGATTATTTAATGGGAGAAGTTAGATATGCAACATTAACTAAATCTCATCCAGCAGAAGCACAAGATTTATTCGATAGAAATAAATCTCAAGCTCAAAGAAGATGGAGACAATATCAAAGACTTGCAGCATTAGACTTCGCTTGTGAAGCTAAGTAATTCTTTGAAATAATTAGGATAAGGTAGAGATACCTTATCCTTTTTTTATATAAAAACTTTTTTGTAAAAAAATAGATAATTTGGTATAATTAAAAGTAGAAATAATTTAAAAAAGAAAGGGTGACAGGATGAGAATATCTGTAGCTATGATTACTTTTAATGAAGAAAAAGTGCTTAGAAATACTTTAAATTCAATTAAAGGATTAGTTGACGAGATAGTTATTGTAGATAGTGGTTCAACAGATGGAACAGAGAAAATAGCGAGGGAATTTGGAGCAAGATTTTTTGTAGAAACGTGGAAAGGTTATGGTCCGCAAAGAAATTCAGCAATAGAAAAGTGTCAAAGTGAATGGATTTTAAATATAGATGCAGATGAAGAAGTATCTGAAAAGTTAAAAGAAGAGTTGAAAAAGATTATAAATGAAGAAAAAGAAAAAAAAGTTTTTAAAATAAATAGAGTTTCAATATGCTTTGGGAAAAAATTAAAATATGGTGGTTGGGGAAGTTCTTATGCAATAAGACTTTTTAGAAAGAATAGTGGAAGATTTAACGATAACAATGTGCATGAAGAGTTTAAAACAGATGAAAAAATATATAAATTAAAAGAAAATATATACCATCATACGTATTTAACAATGGAAGATTATTTTATAAGATTTAATAGATATACAACAGAGGGAGCAAAAGAGTATTATAAGAGTGGGAAGAAAGTTTCACTATTGGATATAACATTAAATCCATTATATAAGTTTATAAAGATGTATATTGTTAGGTTGGGATTTTTAGATGGAATTCCTGGTTTTGTAATTGCTTCAACAAGTGCGATGTATTCAATGATAAAATATTTTAAATTAAGGGAGATGTATAAGAATGGATCATACATTGAAAAGAATAATAATCGCAAGAACTGATAAAATAGGAGATCTAATATTATCAATCCCTAGTTTTTTTATGGTTAGAAAAATGTATCCAAGTGCAGAAATAACACTTCTCGTAAGAAAGTATAATTATGATATAGTAAAAAATTTGAAATATATAGATAGAATAATTCAGATAGATGATTATAGACAAAAGGAACTTTTAGAGAAGATAGAGTATTTTCATGCAGATATATTTATAGCATTATATGTAGATAGTTTTGTAATGAAATTATCTAAAGCAAGTAAGGCTAAAATAAAGATAGGACCTCTTTCTAAAATAAAGTCATTTTTTACTTTTAATAAAGGCGTGTTGCAAAAAAGATCAAAATCAATAAAGCACGAAGCTGAATATAATTTAGATTTAGTAAAAAAATTAGATAAGGAAAGATACGAGGAAACATATCAATTAAATACCGAAATAATACTAGATGATGCCAATGAAAAAGCGGCAGAAAAATTCTTTAAAGATAATAGTATAACTGGGAAAATTTTAGTTATAAATCCTTTTATGGGAGGATCTGCAAAAAATATAACAGATGAACAATATGCGCAAATTATTAAAAAAGTTTTAGAAAAAGATAATACTATAACTGTTATAATAACAGCTCATATATCAGATGAAGATAGAGGGCAAGAATTGCTAAAAATGGTAGAGAATAAAAATGTTTATCTTTATGCAAATGGAGGAGAACTTTTAAATATTGGAGCTGTAATTAATAAAGGAACAGTTTATTTTGGAGGATCAACAGGTCCAACTCACATAGCAGGTTCTTTACAAAAAAAGATAGTGGCAATATATCCTAAGAAATTAACTCAAAGTATAAAAAGATGGGGAGTATATGGAAATAATAAAGTGTCATATATTATTCCAGATATGAATACAAAAGAAAATTATAAAGATAAGAATTTTCAAACATATGATGATGAGATTGAAAATCAAATAGTAAATGAAATAATGAAAAAAATGGAGGCGTAGCATGAAAATATTAATAATACATACAGCTTTTATTGGAGATATAGTTTTATCTACGCCTATTTTAAAAAGAATAAAAGAAAAATATCCAGACAGTAAAATAACTTTTGTAACTACACCAGTAGGAGCTAGCATATTGAGAAATAATCCAGATATAAATGAGATTATTGAATATGATAAAAGAGGAGTACATAAAGGAATTAAAGGGTTAATATCTTTAGGAAGAAGATTAAGATATGAAAACTTTAATATGGTTTTAACTCTTCATAGATATTTAAGAAGTTCTGTATTATCTTGGTTAACTAGATCTCCTAAAAGATTGGGATATGATATAGCTAGTGGAGCATTTTTGTTTACTAAAAAGATAAAGTACGATAAAGATAAACATGAGGTAGAAAAGATACTTTCTTTTCTAGGAAGTGAAAAAATAGAAAATCCTCAAAAAGATTATCCAATAGAACTGTATCCAGGTAAAAAAGATATTGAAAAGATTGATAAATTATGGAATGAAAATAATTTAGAAAAAAATAAAGTTATAGTAATAGCTCCTGGAAGTAAATGGTTTACTAAAAAATGGCCATTAGATTATTTTAATGAAGTTATAAAAGAAAATAATAAAGAAAATAGAAAGGTAATTATTGTAGGTGGGAAAGATGAGCTTACATTAAATATAGAAAAAGTAAAAAATTTAATAGATTTAAGAGGGAAAACAACTCTTTTAGAATTAGCAGAAATTATTAAAAGAAGTGACATAGTTTTAACTAATGATTCTTCTCCAATTCATATAGCTTCTGCTTGGAAAAAGCCACATATTATAGCGATATTTGGACCTACAGTAAAAGCTTTTGGATTTTTCCCATGGGGATTAAATAGTGAAGTAGTAGAAATGAAAGAATTAGAATGTAGACCTTGTGCTATTCATGGTGGAGATAAATGTCCAAAAGGACATTTTAAGTGTATGGTTGATATAAAACCAAAAACTATAATAGATAAAATTAATAAAAAATTAGGAGAATAAAATGAAAAAAATTTATTTCTCTAATGATAAAAGTGAAGAGATATATGAACTATTTTTAAAGAAAAAATATAAAGTTTTAAAAACTTTAAAAAATGATAATAGAAGCAAAGTACTTTTAATTGAAATTTTAAATAGAAAGTTAGTTTTAAAAATACCAATAGAAAAAAATACTAAAAAATGGCAAAGATTTATATCTATTTTTAGAGGTAGTGAAAGTAGAAGAGAGTATTTTAATTGTTTGAAAATTTATGAGAGTGGATTTTTAGGTTTAACTCCAGTATTATTTTATGAAAAAAAAGAGTGTTTAATGGTAAAAGATTCATTTTTAATAACAGAGTATTTGGAAGGTAAAATAGGAAGTATTGAAAACCTAGAAGAGATAAGTAAAGAGTTGAATAAAATCCATAATTCTGGATTTTTACATGGAGATTCTCAACTTCCTAATTTTATTATAAAAAATGAGAATGTTTATATAATTGATGCTAAATTTCAAAGAAATATTTATGGATCTATTGGTGCTAGCTATGAATTTATTTATTTAGAAGAAAGTTGTCATAAAAATATAGATATTTATAGCAAAACAACAACAAGTTATAAAATAGCGAAATTTCTAAATAGTTATCTTCATTGGTTTGGAAGAATGAAAAAAAAATTAAGAGGAAAGGAATAGTAAAGTGAGAATTTTAATAATTAGATTAAGTTCCATAGGTGATGTAATATTAACTACACCAGTCCTTAAAAGTTTAAAAGAAAAATATCCTAATATAATTATAGATTTTTTAGTAATGAAAAATTTTAAAGATGCAATTGAAGGGTGTCCTTATATTGATAACTTAATTATTTTTGATAAAAGTAAAGGTGATGGGTTAAAAGAGCTAGTATCTTTTGGAAAAGAATTAAAAAAGAATAAATATGACTATATTTTTGATTTACATTCTAAAATTAGATCTAAAATAATAAGTAAAACAATAGGTGGAAAGATATATACTTATAAAAAAAGAGGATTGTTAAAAACTATTTTAGTTAAGTCAAGAATTATTAAATATAGAGTAGATAATACAATTGTAAAAAATTATTTTAACGCATTTGAAGTGTTAGGAGTAAAATATAAAAAAGAAGATTTAACTTTTTCTTATACTAATGAAGATTTACAAAAGGTTGTAAACCTAAGTGTGGATATTGAAAATGTTCCAATAATAGCTCCAGGAGCGTCAAAGGAAACTAAAAAATGGACTCAAGAGGGTTTTGCTCAATTGGTAAAACTTTTATATGAAAAATATAATAAAAAGCCATTAATAATTGGATCTAAATCAGAATATGAAATGTGCGATAGGATTAGAATGATGAGTGGAGATTTAGGGGTTAATTTGGCAGGAAAACTAACATTGAAAGAAAGTGGAGCATTGTTATCAAAAGCTAGATTTTTAGTAACAAATGATTCAGGGCCCTTTCATATTGGAAGGGGAGTAAAATGTCCAACATTTGTTATTTTTGGACCAACTAGTCCTGAGATGTTTGAATATGATAATGAAAACATTTTAGTATATTTAGGAGAGGAGTGTTCTCCATGTAGTTTACATGGAGATAAAGATTGTCCAAAAAAACATTTTAATTGTATGAAAAAATTAAATGCTAAAAAAATTATGAAAATAATAGAGGAAACAGGGAGGTAAAAAATGGCTAAAAAAGTAGTAGATGCATCTGCAGATAGATCAAAAGCTTTAGAAACAGCATTAAAACAGATAAGAAAAGATTTCGGTGATGGTTCAATAATGAAACTTGGTGAAAATACAGGAATGAATATAGAGGTAATTTCAACAGGAAGTTTAAATTTAGATTTAGCTTTAGGAATAAATGGAGTTCCAAGAGGTAGAGTTATAGAAGTATATGGTGCTGAAAGTTCTGGTAAAACAACGATAGCACTTCATATAATAGCTGAAGCTCAAAAAGTGGGCGGAGTAGCTGCATTTATAGATGCTGAACATGCACTTGATCCTGTTTATTCAAAAGCATTAGGTGTAGATGTTGATGAATTATTAATATCACAACCTGATTTTGGAGAACAAGCTTTAGAAATAGCAGATATGCTTGTTAGATCAGGGGCAATAGATATTATTGTTATAGATTCTGTTGCAGCATTAGTACCAAAAGCAGAAATTGATGGAGAGATGTCAGATCAACAAATGGGACTTCAAGCTAGATTAATGTCAAAAGCTTTAAGAAAATTAACAGGTTCTCTTAATAAGTCAAAAACGACAATGGTTTTCATAAATCAAGTTAGGGATAAAATTGGAGGCTTTAGTTTTGGTCCTCAGACAACAACAACAGGTGGAAAAGCTCTAAAATTCTATTCAACAATTAGAATGGAAGTAAAAAGAATAGGAAGTGTAAAACAGGGCGACGATATGATAGGTAATGAAACTTTAGTTAAAGTGACTAAAAATAAAGTAGCTCCACCTTTTAAAGAGGCAAAATTCCAAATTATGTATGGAAAAGGAATATCGAGAGTTGGAGAGATTTTAGATATGGCTCTTGATAATGATATAGTTTCAAAATCTGGAGCTTGGTTTAGTTTTGGAGATATTAGACTTGGTCAAGGAAAAGAAAATGTAAAAGCTAGACTTGAAACGGAAGAGGAATTATTAAAAAGTATAGAAGAACAAGTAATGCAGTTGTTAAGTAAAAAATCAATAGTATTATCAACTTCAGAAGGAGAAGATGAAGAGATTGAAATTGAAGAGGGGTTTGAAGAATAAATTTATTTTTGAAAATGGTTTAGAAGTAGGACTTAGCAATGAAATAATAAGTAAATATAGTTTAAAACAGAGAGAGGAGCTATCTCATGAAGAATACTTAAAAGTATTAGAGCTAGCTGCTCTCTCTACTTCATATTACTATTTAGCTAAAAGAGATTATAGTGAAAAAGAGATATATATGAAATTAATAAGAAAATATAGAGAAAAAACATCTATAAGTAAAGTAATTAGAGAGTTAAAAGAAAAAGAGTACTTAGATGATTTTTTATTTGCCACTAATTATATACAAAATCAAAATATAGGAAGAAAAAAAATCGAATTTAATTTAAAACTAAAAGGAATATCAGAGGATATAATTTCAAAAGTATTTTCTGAATATGATAATAGTGAGGAATTAGAGTCGTTAAAGAAAAAATGGTTAAAATTAAAAGGAATAGATATAAATAAAAAAATAATGAGTCTTATGAGAAAGGGGTATTCTTATTCAGACATTAAAAAAGTAAAAACATTATGTGAGGAGGAAGAATGATAACTTTATTAAAAGTAGCAATTTCAGCATTAACTTCATTTCTTTATATGAATATTTTTAAATTATCAAAAATAAGAAAAATGCCTGAAAGAGAAAGAGTATTTAAATCAAGAAGATTATTGAAAAAACTTTCAAAAAGGATGTTGAAATCTGCACAAATAACTTTAGAAGTTGTTTATATAGATAAAATGGCAATAGATCAACTAAATTTAGATGATGGAATTGTTTTTGTTTCTAATCATCAAAGCAATATAGATATACCTGTAATAGTTGTAGGGTTAAATATGCCTGTTGGATTTGTAGCTAAAAAAGAGATGGAATCTTGGCCTTTTTATTCAACTTGGATGAAGCTAAGTAATTGTATTTTTTTAGATAGATCAAATCCAAGAGAAGGGATAAAAAGTATAAAAAAAGCAGTGGATATAGTTAAAGATGGTTATCCAACTGTAATTTTTCCTGAAGGAGAGAGAAGCACAGATGGAAAAGTTAAGAAATTTAAAAAAGGAAGTTTTAAGTTAGCTTTAGATGCAGATGGAATTATAATTCCTTTAACAGTAGACGGAACATTTTCTGTTCAAAAGAGAGGAGAAAAAAAAATAAATTCTAAAAAAAAGGTAAAATTGACTGTAGGAAAACCGTTAAAATTGAAAGAAATGGATAAAAACTTAAAAAATACTTTAAATGACTATGTTCAGAAAACGATAGAAAGTGAAATGTGAAAAAAACAGTCAAATAATGACCACCTAAATGGTATAAATTAAGCCCAAGAAAACACGTAAAAGTTTGACACTATTTATTTTTTATGTTATAATTCTTTTGAAAATGAAGTTGAACTTAACAGTTTAACTAAAAACAATACTTTGGATATATATAATTTATAATCCACGCAGGAGGAGAAAGATGGAAAACTTACAATCTTACTGGTCAGATTTCAAAGGTAACTTATGGCAAAGAGAAATCAACGTTAGAGACTTTATTCAAAACAACTACACACCTTACACAGGTGATGATAAATTTTTAACAGAGGCAACAGATAATACTAAAGCAGTTTGGAATACTTTAACAGAAATGTTTAAAGTGGAAATTGAAAAAGGTGTTTATGGTGCTGAAACTAGAACTCCACAATCAATCACAACTTACGGACCTGGATACATCTCAAAAGAGCATGAATCAATCGTAGGATTACAAACAGACGTAGCTTTAAAAAGAGGAATCTATCCAAAAGGTGGATTAAGAATGGTTCAGAATGCTCTTGAGGCTTACGGATATGAAATAGATCCAATAACTAAAGAGATATTCTCAAAATATAGAAAAACTCATAATGAAGGAGTATTCTCAGCTTATACTGAAGATATGAGAGCAGTAAGAAAATCAGGAATCGTAACAGGTTTACCAGATGCTTACGGAAGAGGAAGAATAATAGGAGACTACAGAAGAGTAGCTCTTTATGGAGTAGATAGATTATTAGAAGAGAAGCAGTTTGAATTAAAGAAAGCTGAAGCTCCAGAATTAACTGAAACAATAATCAGAAAAAGAGAAGAAATTTCTGAGCAAATTTCTGCTTTAAAAGCATTTGTTAAAATGTGTGCTTCATACGGATTTGACGTAACAAAGCCAGCAACAAACGCAAAAGAAGCTGTACAATGGGTATACTTTGCATATCTTGCTGCAACTAAAGACCAAGATGGAGCTGCAATGTCAGTTGGTAGAACTGCTACATTCTTAGATGTATTCATCGAAAGAGACTTAGCTAAAGGATTAATTTCTGAATCTGAAGCTCAAGAATTAGTAGATCAATTCATCATTAAATTAAGAATAATAAGATTCTTAAGAACACCTGAATATAATGATTTGTTCTCAGGAGATCCTACTTGGGTAACTGAAGCTTTAGGAGGAGAAGGGGTAGATGGAAGAACTTTAGTAACTAGAACTTGTTTCAGATACTTAAATACTCTTTACAACCTAGGACCAGCTCCAGAGCCAAACTTAACTGTATTATGGTCAGAAAAATCACCAGCTAACTGGAAGAATTTCTGTGCTAAAGTATCTATCGATACATCAGCAATCCAATACGAAAATGATGACTTAATGAGACCAGACTTAGGTGACGATTATGGAATCGCATGTTGTGTATCTCCAATGAAAATTGGAAAACAAATGCAATTCTTCGGAGCTAGAGTAAACTTACCAAAAGCATTACTTTATGCTATAAATGGTGGAAGAGATGAAAAATCAGGAGCACAAGTTGGACCTAGATTTGAAGGAATTACATCTGAGTATCTTGACTTTGATGAAGTTATGGAAAAATATGATGCAATGTTAAAATGGTTAGCAGGAGTATACATTAATGCTCTTAAAGTTATCCACTACATGCATGATAAGTATTCATATGAGTCTTTCGCAATGTCTTTACATGATGTAGAAGTTTTAAGAACTCAAGCATCTGGAATTGCTGGATTATCAATTGTTGCTGACTCATTAGCAGCTATTAGAGATACAAAAGTAAAAGTAATTAGAGACGAAAGAGGAATTGCTGTTGATTTCGAAAGAGAAGGAGAATATGTACCTTTCGGAAACAATGATGATAACACTGACGGATTAGCTATATTAATTCTTGAGAAATTCATGAACTACATCAGAACTCATGAAACTTATAGAAATTCAAGAGCTACACAATCAATCTTAACTATAACTTCAAATGTTGTTTATGGTAAGAAAACAGGAACTACTCCATGTGGAAGAAGAGCTGGAACTCCATTCTCACCAGGAGCTAATCCAATGAACGGAAGAGATACAAGAGGAGCAGTAGCAGCATTAGCTTCAGTAGCTAAGTTACCATTCCACCATGCAGAAGATGGAATCTCTTACACATTCGCAATAACTCCAGGAGCTTTAGGAAAAGCTACTGAAGAAAGAGTTGAAAACTTAGTAGGATTAATGGATGGATACTTTACAGCAGATGGTGGACAACACTTAAACGTAAATGTATTTGACAGAGCGTTATTAGAAGATGCTATGGCAAATCCTGAAAAATATCCACAGTTAACAATCAGAGTATCTGGATATGCAGTTAACTTTGTAAGATTAACTAAAGAGCAACAATTAGACGTTATTTCAAGAACAATTAACGGAAATATGTAATAAAAGGATGGCTAAGAAATGGTAAAAGGTTATATACATTCACATGAAAGTTTTGGAACGGTAGACGGACCAGGGATAAGATATGTTGTGTTTACACAAGGTTGTCCTTTAAGATGTAAATACTGTCATAATTGTGATACTTGGAAAAGGGAAGATTCAAAATCTGTGGAGACGCCTGAAGAAACTTTCTTAGAAATCTGTAGATATAAAAATTATATAAAAAAAGGAGGAGTAACGGTCACTGGTGGTGATCCGTTAACTCAACCTGAATATGTAACTGAATTATTGAAATTATGTAAAAAAGAGGGAATACATACAGCTATAGATACTTCTGGATTTTTATTTAATGATAAAACAAAAGAAGCTATAGATTATGCAGATCTAATTTTATTAGATATAAAATCAATTGACCCAGCTCAGTATAAAGAACTAACTGGTGTGGAGTTAGCTCCAACATTAGAGTTTGCTGAATATTTAAAGAAGATTGGAAAGCCAATGTGGGTAAGACACGTTGTAGTTCCAGGAATAACTGATAATGATGAATTATTAGGAAAATTAGCAGATTACTTAGTACATTTTGATAATCTTGAAAAAGTTGAAGTGTTACCTTATCACTCTTTAGGAGAGTATAAGTGGCAAAAGATGGGAATGGATTATCCTTTAAAAGGTGTAGAACAACTTTCAGCAGAAAGATGGGAAAATGCTAAAAATATCTTTAAAAGTAGAGGGTTAACAGTTAGATAATGAGATCCACTAAAATTGTGAAATTTTAGTGGATTTTTTTTATTTAAAAAAAGAAATTAAAGAAATTTTAGAATAATAAGACTAGTAAAAGTTATTAGTCTTATTTTTTTTATTTATTAAAAGGGGGAATATGAAAAAAATTATATATATAATTTTTTTACTTCTATTAATAGGATGTGAAAAAAAAGAAAATAAAATATTTGTGTCTAAGGAGGTAACAACTAATCTTTTTAAAGTGGAAAAAATAATAGAAAAAATATATTCAAATAAAATTAATATAAAATATAAAATTTTAGGAGAAGGAAAAGCCAAGGAAAAGATTTTAATTAATGGAGAGGAATTAATGATTCCAATTTATACAAATTTAACAAAAAATAAGGAAATAAAAATAAATATGGGAGTGATTTATAATTTTAATAATAAAGAAAGTCATGTAGTTATTGATGGTTTACTTGTAAAGTTTAATGAATTTCAAAAAATAATAGAAAAATCAAATGATTGGATTGAAAAAACTAAAAGAGAAAATTTAGGAAAAAATATACTAGAAAAAAAAATATGGGATAATTCAGTAAAAGTTTTATTACCACAAGGAAAAAAAATAGAATTTGATGCTTTTTTTATTTTTGATAATAAAAACAACAAATTAATATTTATAGAAAAAGGAAACGGAAATAAGATGAAAATTAAGTTTTCAGAAAAAGATATAAAAAAAATAAATAAAGGCTTGGAAATGGAAAGATTAGAAAATGTTATTTTAGAAAATATTTTATTTTTAAAAGAAAAATTGATAAAAATAGAAAAAAGTTACAAAAAATTAAATTACATTTTAAAATAAATAAGGAGGATAAATTATGAAGAGAGTAATATTAATATTTTTATTAACAGTAGTTTCAGTTTTTGCAGAAATAAAAACAGAACTTTCATCTTACAAAGTAATAACAGGAGCAGAAGGGAATATAGAAAGAGTAAGTTCAGAACAAGGATTACCTGGGGATATATTGGAATATGTTTTTTATATAAAAAATGATACTTCTGAAGCTATATATAATGTAAATCCGATAATTCCAATTCCAAATGGAACAACTTTAATAGATGACAAAATATTTCCTCAGAATAATTTTAAAGTATCATTAAATGGAAGAGATTTTTTAGAATTTCCAATAATTCAAAATGGATTAGAAGTTCCATTAAGTAATTATAGAGCTGTACTTTGGGAAATATCACAATTAAATACAGGAATAGATATGAATTTAAAATTGCAAGTTAAGATAAATTCTGGAAATTAATGTGGAGGTGACTATTGATGGAAAATAATTTAAAAATAATTGTAAATAAAGTAAAATATTTATTTATAATATTATTGGGAGTAATTTTATTAAATGAGATAGCTTTTGCAGTTGTACCACCAGCGAATACAGATATTGGTAACCAAGCCACT
>SAMEA5043657__coassemble_123_pt1 | contig 17761 bp, 12 predicted proteins | sample SAMEA5043657__metabat2_low_PE_001 | metagenome-assembled genome bin SAMEA5043657 (sample SAMEA5043657) | Gadus morhua
TAATTATAGATTGTAATATGAATATGCCTTTACTTTTTTGGGCAAGTGAAGTAACAGGAGATTTAAAATATGCAGAAATAGGAAAAAAACACTTTAAAACTGCATCAAAAGTTGTTGTCCGTGAAGACTATTCAACACATCATACATACTATTTTAATCCAGAAACAGGAGAGCCTGTAAGAGGGGTAACAGCTCAAGGTTATTCAGATACATCAGCTTGGTCAAGAGGACAAGCTTGGGGAGTATATGGGTTTCCATTAGCTTATGGGTATACAAAAGATGAAGCATATATTGATTTATATAAAAAAGTAACAAATTATTTTATAAATAATTTACCAGAAGATGATATTTGTTATTGGGATTTGTTTTTTAATGATGGGTCAAATGAGCCAAGAGATACATCTGCTGCAGCAATAGCTATTTGTGGGATATTAGAGATGGATAAGTATTTAGATGAAAATGATCCTGATAAAAAGATCTATTTAAATGCTGCTCAAAAAATGATGGAATCTTTACTTAAAAAATATACAACTAAAAACATAGAGGAATCAAATGGATTGTTAACAGATGCAGTTTACTCTATTCCTCATAATTCAGGAGTAAAAGAGTGTAATATATGGGGTGACTACTTCTATTTAGAGGCGCTTACAAGAATGTTTAAAAAAGATTGGAAGAAATATTGGTAATAAAAAAGTTTCGGAAAATCCGAAACTTTTTTGTTTTATTTATTTTAAATTTTCCATAGGTATATGATCCATATCAGTAAATGTTTGATTTTCTCCAGCCATTCCCCAAATGAAAGTATAATTTTTTGTTCCTACACCTGAATGTATAGACCAAGATGGAGAGATAACAGCTTGTTCATTTGAAACAACAATATGTCTAGTTTCTTGAGGTTCTCCCATAAAATGGAAAACTCTAGAGTCTTCATTCATATCAAAATAGAAATAAACTTCCATTCTTCTTTCGTGAGTGTGAGTAGGCATTGTATTCCATACATTATTTTCATCTAAAATAGTCATTCCCATTAGAAGCTGACATGATTTACATACAGCAGGATGTACAAATTGGAAGATAGTTCTTTTATTAGAACTAGCTATATCTCCTAAAGGCACAGCATTGGCATTAGCAATATCTATTTTAACAATAGGATAAGAACAATGAGCAGGAGTACTATTTAAATAAAATTTTGCAGGATTTTCTTTAGAATCAGAAGTAAAGATTATTTTTTTAGAGCCCATTCCTATATAGATTCCATCTTTAGAATTCATTTTATATTCAACATCATCAATAATTATTTTTCCAGAACCACCAACGTTAATAATACCAGCTTCTCTTCTTTCTAAAAAGTAATCTGATCCAATCTCTTTACAATTGCTAAGTTCAACAATTTTATCAGTTGGCATTATTCCACCAGCTATTACTCTATCAACATGAGAGTATGTTAAATTAACTTCATTTTCTACAAAAACTTGTTTAATAAGATAATGATCTCTAATCTCCTCAGTTGTGTAGTGTTTTGAATCTTGTGGATGATTAGCATATCTATTTTCTAATATCATATATGGCCCCCTTAATATTAATAATAACTTATCTTAATTATAACTATAAAGAAAGTACCTTTCAATAGTCATTATTTCACAAATAGACCTAAATAGAAAAATGAATATGAAATAAAACGGAATATTTCAAACATATTCTTTACACTTTTGTAAAAAAAGTGTATTTTATAAGAGGGGGAAATAAAAAGGGGGAGTTATATTGAGATTAAAGAAAATAAAAAATTATCAAAAGATATTAATATTATTATTTATAATAACGAATATATTACTAATGAAATTATCTTATATTAGGGAAAAGAATAATTATCAAAAACAAAATAAATTAAAAATAGAAAAATTGATAGAATATATAAATTTAAAATTAGAAGTTCTTTCTTTATCATTAAATGAACTTGAAAATTCAAAAGAAGTTCAAAGTTATGATGAAAATGAGTCACAATATACGAAACTTCAAGCGTTTCAAAGTATAAGAGATAAAAATAATTTTTATGGAAAATTTGGATATACAATTTCATTAGGAAAAGAGAATAGTGATGTAGTTTTATTTGAAAATGGAAGTATATCAAAAGATGAACTTTTTAATATGCTAAATTTTAATAAAAATAAAATAAAAAAAGGTGAAATTTTAATATCAGAAAAAGAAAATAATTTTAATTTTTTAATAAAAAATGATAGGTTTAAAAAAGATGATTTGAAATTTTGGATTATTAATTTAGATAAAAAAATATTTTTTAATAATTTTTTAGAAGATAGTAGTAACAATTGGTTTCTAGAAAAAAATGGGAAATTATATTCATTAACAGATTCTAAAATAGATAAAAAACTAGATGTTGGAGATAAAATATTTAAAAATTCTTTTTTTAATTTTAATATACTTTATAAAGCAGAGAATGAACATTTAAATATTATTTTAATAAATGAATTACTAAAGATATTTTTTATTACATTATTTATGTATTTACTTATTATTTATGTTATAAAGGTTTTGGAAAAACCTATTTTAAATTTAGCTAAAAAAGTTGGATATTCAACAAAATCAAATGAAATTAGTGATAAAAGTGGAGAGATTAAGTTTATAGAGGAAAAAATAGATGAATTATATTTAGAGAAAGCTTTTTTAAATAGTAAAATAGATGATTTATCAGTAATTGGTAGAAGAAAAAATTTAAGAGATTACATTTTAGGAATAAGAGAAATAGATGATATAAGTCAATTAACAAGAAAAATAAATAGTTTAAAGGGTAAAAAACTAAATTTAGTTTTAATAGAGATATATGATACAGACAATGACGATTTAGCATTTGATAACTTTTTTTTAGGGCGAGATTACTTAAAAAGTTCTTTTTTATCAGAAGGAAGTTGTGAGTATTTAGATGTTGATTATAAAAGTTTGTTGTTTATAATTCCAGAAGAGGATGAAAATATATTAGAAGATGGATTTGAATATATTTTAAAAAATATAGAGGGAAAATATAGCGTTGATTTAGTTGCTTCAGTTTCAAGGGATTTTTATGAGTTAGAAAATTTACCTCAAGAGTATATAAATTGTAAAAAAACTTTAGATATGAAATTTCTTTTTACTATGAAAAAAGTTTTATTCTACAATAGAATAGACAAAAGTAATTTAAGTGTTGTATATCCAATAGAAAGAGAGGGAAGATTAGCTAGTAAAATATTAAGTGGTAATATTATAGGATCTAAAAAAATAATAGATGAAATATTTCAAGATATAGAGGAAAACTTAGATAAAAATAAAGTGAAAATTTTATTAGGTTTATTATATAATACTTTAGATAGAATATTATTACAAATTTCAACCTTTAAAAATGAAAAAAATATAGATATAGATTTAAAAGTATTATTAAAAGAGACTTCTGTTGAAAAGATAAAGATATTATTTACAAATTTAGCCATTGAAATTTGTAAGTTAAAAGATGTATCAGAAGATACAGATATGAAGAATATTAGAGAGAAGATTCAAAAATATATATTAGAAAACTATCAAAAGGATTTTTCATTAGATGATTTAGCTGATTTTTTAGGATTTTCTTTTAGATATACAAGTATCTTATTTAAAAAGGTTATTGGAGATAATTTTAAAAATTATTTAAGTAGATATAGAATAGAAAAGGCTAAAGAAATAATGAAGGAAAATCCAAATATAAAAGTAAAAGAACTAGCAGAATTAGTAGGATGTAATAGTTCTAACACCTTTATTAGAGTTTTTAAAAAATATGAGGGGACTTCTCCTGCAAAATATTATCAAGAGGAAAAATAGAAATGAGGAGAGTTTTCTCCTCATTTTAATATTTTAAAACTCTAAGTGTTTTTAAATTATCTTTAGAATCAATAAAAGCAACTTTACCATAAAATAGAGTATTTTCTATTAAATAGGTCTTTTTTTGATTATTTATCTCTTTAGTAGTATTGAGGAATGTTAAACTATGCGTATTAGATATCTCTATTTTAATAGCTCTAGCTTCCTCTTTTGGAACTATTGATTTATCTCCCCTACAAACATTAATTTCTTCAATATTCAACTTTTTATCACTAATAACAGTAAAAAGAGTAGTTGTATTTAAACTTTTAATAGTAGTTAAAAGTTTAAAACTTTTTTCTTTAAAGTTATACTCTTTAGAAAAAATGGACTCTTCTATTTGAATATCTTGTTTATCTAAAAAAGTTAAAAATAGATTATTTTTTCCAGAAATCTTAACAGAGTTTTCTTTTAGAGAGATATTTTTATCTGGATGAAGATTAAATATCTGATTATATGTATGCTCTCCATTACCTTGGAATTCATCAATAATAATCCATAAATTTGGTTTATAATAAAATATCTTTCTAAATGTAATAACTGGATTAGAAAGAGATAAATATCCTAAGTGTCCACATTCAACATAATCAAATTTTTCATCAAAAATATAATAAGAATTTAAAGGCAAAGCAGATGAACAAATCTCCCAAGCATTATTAAAAGTTGAAAAAGGTATATTATCAATAATTGTTGTATTGTGAGCAAAAGGAGTTTTTAAATAAACTCTTTCTTTATTATCATCAATATAAGTAAATCTTCCAGAGTCAATAAAGAAATCTTCACCTTTATATGTTAAATCAAAATGTAGATTTTCCCCATGTCCATGTCCGCTTCCAATGGGACCACAACTAAACCACAAATAATTTCCATCCTCTTTAAATTCATCTCTTAAATAAAAATTACCACTATCTTTTAAAGCAATAGAAGTAAATAAAGGTTTTTTACTTTGAAGAGCACTATATATTTCTTTACTTTTTTTATCTAAATCCCACTGTGTTTCAAAATTTATAGATGAATATCCTAAAGATTTTAAAGTTTCATCACCTAAAACTCCAGAACACCTAGTTAAAATTTCTCTTAAATCTGTATGATCACTATCTCCTTGTATAGGTTGATAATAATTTGGTTTTATCATTGCTAAATTAACATAGGCTAATTTTTCAATACTTTTAAGAATAAATTCTGGAATAGATATATTTGATCTGTTTAAAAAAATAGAAACTTCGAGTAAAGAGTTTAGAACTTCATTGTGATACATAGGAGATCTTTCCCAATGAGTTCCATCTGGAAGAATTTGTATATGACATTGATATTCAAGTCTTTCCATTGCTAAATTAAAGATATATTTAAAATCAATTTTCTCTTTAAAATATAAAGAGAATACAAGGAGTCCACAATTTTGAAGGACTCCCCAATTACTAAGGATTCTAAAGTCATCATAAGTTCCTATAAGAACTTTGCTTTGTTCATTTAAAGAGTTAAATATCTTTTCTTCTAAATTATCAGGTAGAATTTGTTCTTCTTGAAAAATATAAAGAGCTTTACACCAGTTAATACATCTAATTCCCATTTCAATAGTTCTTGAACAATCTTTAAATTCATTTTCAAAAATATTAACATTATCTATCCAAGAGTTAATTTGATTATGAAAAGCATTAAAATATTTAATATCTTTTGATACAGAGTATGCTTTTCCTAAGAAAATCCAATATTTATGTCTATTTAAGATGAAAGTCCATTCAGGATCACCAAAGGGATTTTTAGTCCAAATAATATTTTCTTCAAAAGAAAAAGGTACTCTACATACTTCCATATCCCATTTATGATTAAATATAAATGTGTTATTACAAATTAAGTTAGCAGTATAAAAGAGTTCTTTTTCATCAATCATCCTTTTACAGCTCCTAAAGTTACACCTTTTTTAAAGAACTTTTGAATGAATGGATAAATTACAAGTATAGGTAAGATTGATAGAACAATAACAGCATAAATAATTGACTGAGGGGAAGTTAAACTGCTTTGTGTTATCATTTGAGCAGCTTCTCCAGCCATATCTTTTTCAACAATTAATTTCTTTAAGAATACTTGTAAAGGAACTTTTGAATCATCAGTAAGTAAAATCATTGTCCAGAAGTATCCATTCCATCTAGAGACAGCATAAAATAATGAAACAGTAGTTAATGCTGACGTTGAAAGAGGAATATAAATTTTTGTCATAATTTGCCACTGAGTAGCACCATCAATTCTTGCAGATTCTTCAAGAGATTTTGGAACTGCTTCAAAGAAACTTTTTAAAATAATAACATTAAAGGTATTAATAGCAAATCCTAAAATAACAGAGGAATAACTATTTATCATTCCAAGATCTCTAAAGTTAAGATATTTAGGGATCATACCAGGGTCAAACCACATTGTAACAACAACAAGAATAGTTATTAATTTTCTAAACTTAAGTTCAGGCTTTGATAAAACATATGCACCTGTAACAGTGAAAATCATACTTACAAAAGTACCAAAGAAAGTAATAAAGATACTATTAGCATAAGAAAGCCAAAAACCTTCAAGTTTAGATGCTGCTACAAAAGAGTCAAGATTGAATCCTTTTGGAAAAAGAACCATATCTCCAATTTCTAAAAAATATGGTTTTGTAACAGATGCAGAAAAAACATATATAATTGGATAGATAAATAATATACCTAAAATTGCTAGTAAAACATAGTTAGCAATATCAAAAACTTTTTCATCTATTGATTTTTTAATTTTAGCCATTTTTAATTCCTCCTAAATTCTACCATAGACTTGATGAAGTTATTTTTTTACTCCATTTATTTGCACTATATACTAATAAAAATCCAACAATAGCATTGAATAAACCAACAGCTGTAGCAAGACCAAAATCTTGCATTAACATTCCAGTTCTATATACATAGGTACTAATAACATCAGCAGTTGAGTATGTTGCTGGTTGGTATAAAAGTAATATAGTTTCAAATGCAACATTAAGCATGCTTCCAACTTTAAGAACAAGCATAACAACTATAGTTGGAATAATTGATGGGATTGTTATATATCTAAGTTGTTGAAATTTAGAAGCACCATCAATTTTTGCAGCTTCATAAAGAGATTCATCAACAGATGTAAGAGCAGCAAGATATATAACAGCATTAAATCCAGTACTTTTCCATATATTCATTCCTGTGAAAATCCCTCTAAAAAATTCAGGTTTAGAGAGGAAATAGATTCTTTCAAGACCAAGTTTAGCTAAGATATGGTTAACAACTCCAGTACTTGGAGATAAAATATTTACAGTGATACCAGCAGCAACAACAATAGCAATAAAATATGGAATAAAAGATGCTGTTTGTATAAGAGATCTAAAATATTTATTTTTAACTTCATTTAACATTAAGGCTAAAACAATAGCAAATGGAAATTCTAAGAATAAACTATAAATATTTAACATAATTGTATTTTTCAAAGTTGTATAAAAATAAGGACTAGTTAAAAATTCTGTAAAATTTGTTAATCCAACCCAATCACTTCCAGAGATACCCCTAAAAAGACTATAATCTTTAAAAGCAATTAAAAGACCATACATAGGTTTATATGCAAATATTAAATACCAAAGAATAAAAGGCAGAATAATTAGATATAAAGTTTTTTGGTCATTGTTAAAAGTAGATTTTTTCTTTTGAAATATATTCAAATTAAATATATTTTTACTTTTAACAGGTGGATCAAGTTTTAATGTTTTTTCTTTCATAACTTCCTCCTGATTATAAGATTAATTAATGTGATTATAATTTATAAAAAAACTATTGTAAATCGTCAGTTTTAAATCATCTTTTTTCTATATGATTTAATTAAAAATTAGATCATTATATTTAACTGCCCAATTTTGTAAATATATTTTTAAGTATTCATTTTTCTCTGAAACTGGAAGTGGATTAAGTTGCAGTATATCTTTAGCTTCATAGATAAACTCTTTTAATTTTTCATTACCATTATAATTTTTAAAAGCGACATATGTATATTCCTCATCACTAACAGCTCTCCATCCAAACTCTAAAGGATTTTTATTTTGAAGTTTTAAATTGTTAATAATTTTAGGATTTCCTGTGTAACACATGGTAATAGCTTTATTATTAAGAATCTCCCCTTTTAATGTAGGACTTAAATCTATTCCATGAAAAGAGTAATCAGTTTTAATATTAAGTAGAGAGAGTATGGTTGGAACAATATCTACTCCAGAAAGAGGTGTTTTTATATTTATATTTTTAAATTGATCACCTAAAGATAGAATAAAGGGTACAGAGATAGATTCTTCGTACCAAACATGTTTGCTCCATAATCCATGAGAACAAAGCATCTCTCCATGATCTGCTGTAAGTATAATAAGAGTATTATCGTAAAGATTATTATCTTTTAAATATGTTATTATTTTTCCAAAATATTCATCTATACCAGAAATAGCTCCATAGTATTTTTTAACCATTTGAATATACTCTGTTTCTTTTAGAGAGAATGGCTCAATTGTCTGAGGATGGTCAATAATACTGTCTAGTTTAACATTATCTCTTATGGGAATATCTACATTATCATACAAATCAACATATTTTTGTGGAATTAAATCCAGTGGTGTATGTGGTGGATTCCAAGATAAAAATAGTGCAAATTGATTTTCTTTATTTTTATTTAAAAAATCTAGAGCAATATCAGTTTCATGTTTAACAGACCATTCATTAACTTTTATTTGTTCATGAGAATCTTGCCAATAATGTGGACTTAAATGATTGTCATCAGCCCCGTATGAATACCAAAAATCAAATCCATGTCTTTTAGGCCCAGGAGGAGTATATGCATCCCAATTTTTTGCTTTGGAAATTGGATTTTTTGAAAAATCAATATCAGGTTGATCTAAATGCCATTTTCCTATATATCCTGTTGAATAATTATTATTTTTTAAAATGTCACCTATTGTAATTTCATTGGGGCTTAAAAAATTATTAAATAAATTAGGTTTGCAATTGGTGATAACATTATGAGCAATAGGATATTTTCCAGTTAATATAGTGGCTCTACTAGGTGAGCATAAAGGACATGTACTATATGCTTTTTCAAAAATAGCATTATTTTTAGCAAAATTATCAATATTAGGAGTAATAACTTTTTCTTTTTCCATAAAGCCTATAGATTCTCGTCTCCATTGATCTGCAAAAATAAAAAGTAAGTTAGGTTTTTTCATAAGATTTAAATCCTCCTAAAAATTTATTTAATAAAATATACCTTATATGGATAAGTATAGTAAATACTTAATTTTCTTATAGTCGGTAATGAGTATATGCAAAAAATGATGTGAGAATTTAATAGAAAAATGAATATTGACCTAGAAAAAAAGTGAAGGTATACTCTATTAAAATAAATTAAGGAGAAGATATCCTTTATGAAAAAAAATATAGTATTTATAACAACAGATCATCAAAGGGCAGATACCATTGGGATGATACAGTGTGATCAAGAGGTTACACCAAACTTAAATAAATTAGCACAAGAGGGAATAAATTTTTTAAACACATATACAACTTGTCCTTTGTGTGTTCCTGCTAGAACATCATTAGCAACTGGACAGTTTCCAACAAAAACAGAGGTTGTAATTAATGATTTAAAAAATATTCCAGAGAAAACAAGAGATCTAAAAACGCTACATGAATATTTATATGAAAATTCATATGATATAAGTCATTTTGGAATGCAACATATAACTTTAATTCCATCTCTTGAAAAGAGAGTTTCTTTTAAAGAGTTTATAAGTGATGATGACTATGAAAAAGTTTGTTTAGAAAATAATTTACCTATTTTCGGAACTGAAGAAGATAGAGTAAAAGTAAAAGAACTTCATGGAAATATAATAGAGGAAAGAAATTATACAGGATCAAGAGTTTCTTATTTTGAAAAGGAAGAAAAATTATTTAGAGATAGATTTTATCTTGATAATGTTCTCAACTATTTGAAAAAAGAGGACTTTAAAAATCCTGTGGCACTATTTGTAAATATTTGGGCTCCACATCCTCCCTTAACAGTTTTAAAAGAATATATGGATAAGTTTCCTAATCCTATACTTCCAGAAAATTTAAATAAAAAAGCAAATGGAGAGCCTTTAAATAGAAGGGAGGGAATAGCTGCTCAACTTGCAGAGGATAAAGATGAAAACCATTGGAAAGAGGTTTGGTCAGCTTATTTAGGTTTAACAAATTATGCTGATAAATTAATTGGTGAAATTATAAATAAATTTAAAGAAAAAAATGAATATGATAATACAATTTTTGTTTTTACAGCAGATCATGGTGACCATTTAGGTCAACATAAGATGTTTCAAAAGATGGAGATGTATGATCAAGCAATAAAAGTCCCTTTTATATTAAAAGTACCCAATTTAAAAAATAAAACTATAGAGTTTAATACAAGTCATTTGGATATTTTACCAACTGTTTTAGATTTGTTAGATATTAATTTAACAAGAAAGGTTTCAGGAGAGTCATTATTAAAATATTTTGATAAATCAAAAGATAGGTATGTTTACTCTCAATATTCAGGAAATCAAGTTGCAGTTGGAGATATAAGAAGAAGTGTTGTAGGAGATGGATTTAAATATATATTTGATCCAAGAGATAAGGAGGAGCTTTTCTCTTTAGAAGATGACCCTTTAGAGATGAATAATTTAGCGCAAGATAAAAATTATTTTGAAAAAAAAGAACAATTAAAAGAACAATTAAAAAACTTTTTAAATAAAGAAAATGATTGGATAAAAATTTAATTAGGGGGTAGTGATGAGTAAGAAGATAGTTTTAATGTTAGCAGCAATGGGAATATTACAGAGTAATCTTTATAGTGAAAATTATAAGGTATCAAAAAAACCAATGGAATTAAGTATTTTAGCTGTGCAAAATGGTAAAGTTTTTGATGAAAATTGGTCGGTATTTAAAGAGGCATTTAAAGATACAAATGTAAAATTAAAAAGTTATAGTTCTAAAAACTTAACAGATGAGATGCAAGCATTTAACTTAGCTATATCTTCTGGAAAATTACCTGACATAATTTCTTTAGCTTATCCAGACAAATTAGAAAGTTTAGGAATGGATGGAGGAATGGTATCTTTAAATAAATTAATTGATGAACATGCTCCAAATATTAAAAAGTTTTTTGAAAAATATCCAAGATATAAGATGGATGCTGTAGCAGCAGATGGAAATATCTATTTTATACCTGATTATTATGATTGGTATGCAATGAAAGCTGCTCAAGGTGTATTTATTAGAAAAGATTGGTTAAAAAAATTAAATTTAGAAACACCAGAAACTATGGAAGATTTTTATAATGTTATGAAGGCTTTTAAAACTCAAGATCCAAATGGAAATGGAAAAGCAGATGAAGTTCCATATTTTGATAGAACAGTTGAATTTGCTGATAAAGAGTTACTAGGATTATTTGGTGCTGAAATGGGCTTCTTTGTAAATAAAGACAATAAAGTTGAATTTGGACCTGTTACAGATAGATATAAAGAAGCAATGCCAGAAGTTATGAAGTGGTATAAAGAGGGACTAATAGATCCTGAAATATTCACAAGAGGATTCCAAGGAAGAGATTATATGTTAAGAAATAATCTAGGTGGAATGACTTTTGACTGGTTTGCAAGTACAGCAGCATACAATGAAGATAAAGATATGAAAGAAAAAATAAAAGATTTTGAATTTGTAGCAATAGCTCCACCAGAGTATAAGGGTGGAAGATATGCACCAGATGCTAGAGCAACATATTTAGGTGGATGGGGAATAACAGTAGGAGCAAAAGATCCAGTAGCTACAATTAAATACTTAGATTATTGGTTCTCTGAAAAGGGACATGAAATATCTAACTGGGGTGTTGAAGGGGATACTTTTGTAAAAGATGAAAATGGAAAAAATAAATTTACAGATAAAGTCATGAAAGCAGATGGAATGAATCCTTTACAAGTTTTAAGAGGAGAAGGAGTACAATTTAGAATTGGAGCTCTTCAAGATTACGATTATGAAAAAGCATGGGGAAATCCACAAGCAAGTAAGTGGGCAGAGATGTATATGGAAAAAGGATATGTAGTAGATCCTATGCCTACATTAAAGTATACACCTGAAGAGAATAAAAAAGTTCAAAAAATAAACTCACAGTTAATAATGGCTGTAAAAGAGATGAATCAAAAGTGGATTTTAGGTGCATCAGATTTTAATGAAACTTATGATGGATTTGTAAAAAGATTAAATGATATTGGATTACAAGAAGCTATAAAAATAAATCAAGAAGCATATGATAGATTTACAAAAGGGGAGAAATAATGAAATTATATAAACACATCTTATTGGGTATTACACTATTTACGACAATTTATGGACAAAATGAAAATAAAGCACAAATTGTAAAAAAACCTTTAGAGTTATCAATACTTGCAATGCAAAATGGAAAAGTTTTTAATGAAGAATGGTCTATTTTCCAAGAGGCATTTAAAGATACAAATGTAAAATTAAAAAGTTATAGTTCAAAAAATATAAGTGATGAAATACAAGCTTTTAATTTAGCTATATCTTCTGGAAAATTACCAGATATAATAACTCTTGCATATCCTCAAAAATTAGAGAGTTTAGGAATGGATGGAGGATTAATTCCATTAAATGATTTAATAAATGAACATGCTCCAAATATAAAAAAATTCTTTGAAAAATATCCAAAATATAAAAAAGCAGCAAAGGCTGCAGATGGAAATATTTATTTTATGCCATCATATTATGATTGGTATGAGATGAAAGTTTCTCAAGCTTTATTTATTAGAAAAGATTGGCTAGATAAGCTTAATTTAAAAACACCAGAAACTATGGAAGATTTTTATAATGTTATGAAGGCCTTTAAAACTCAAGATCCAAATGGAAATGGAAAAGCAGACGAAGTTCCATATTTTGAAAGGGTAATAGAGTTTGCTGATAAAGAGTTATTGGGATTGTTTGGTGCAGAGTTTGGATTTTATCTAGATGGAGATATGATAAAGTATGGACCAACTTCAGAGAGATTTAAAGAGGCAATGCCAGAAGTTATAAAATGGTATAAAGAGGGACTTATAGATCAAGAGATATTTACAAGAGGATTTCAAGGTAGAGATTATATGCTAAGAAATGATTTGGGAGGAATAACTTTTGATTGGATAACAAGTACATCAGCATATAATGTTGATACTGAACTAAAGAAACAAAATAAAAAGTTTGAATTTGTAGCAGTGACACCACCTGAATATAAAGGTGGAAGATTTGTACCAGATGCTAGATATTTCTCTACAGGTGGTTGGGGAATATCTGCAACAACAAAAAATTCTGTTGAAATTATAAAATACTTTGATTATTGGTTCTCAGAAAAAGGTAATGAACTATTTAACTGGGGAGTAGAGGGAAATACTTTTGTAAGAGATGAAAATGGTAAAAAAATGTTTACAGATAAAGTTATGAAAAATAAAGATAAAAGTCCAATGCAAGTTTTATTAGATGAAGGGATTCAATTTAATAGAGTTGGAGCTCAACAAGATTATGAGTATGAAAAGGCTTTAGGTAATCCTCAGTCTATAGAGTGGGCAGAGAAATATATGAAGGAGGGATATGTAGTAGATCCTATGCCTACATTAAAATATTTACCAAAAGAGAGTAGAAAAATACAAAAAATAAATTCTCAGTTGGGAATGGTAGTAGGAGAGATGAGTCAAAAGTGGATTTTAGGAGCTGAAGACTTTGAAAAAACATATCCACAATTTATTAAAAGATTAAATGATATGGGACTACAAGAAGCTTTAGAAATAAATCAAAAAGCTTATGATAGATTTAATAAAGATTAATTTCTTGAGAAAGGGGACTTTATTTTAAGTTCCCTTTTTCAATATAAATTTGACTATTCTTGATTCATGGGCTAATATAGTAAAACTAAAATTTTTTAACATGGGGGGAATATGAAAAAACTTGTATTAATTTTAACTTCAGTATTTTTATTTATTTTAGGAGGGTGTAATAAAGAGAATAAAAATACAGAAAAAACGTTAACAATATCAACAGGTGCTAAGCCTAAAAGTTTAGATCCATCAATGAATAATGAAATACCTTCTCTTCAAATAGCAAAACAGATATTTAACACACTTTTTACACTTGATAATAATGGAATGATTCAGCCAGAATTAGCAGAGTCATATACATATATAAGTCCAAAAGAATTAGAAATAACAATAAAAAAAGGGATAAAATTTCATAATGGAGAGGAATTAACAGTAGATGATGTAGTTTTTAGTATTAATAGAATGTTAGAAAAACCAGCAACAAAGATTATGTTAGAAGCAATAGAAAGTTGTACTGCTATAGGTAGTAATAAAATAAAGATAACTTTAAAAGAAAGCTCATCTCCGTTACTATATACACTATCTTATCCTCTTACATCAATTTTAAATAAAAAAGATACTATTTCCAAGAAAGATAATATATCTATTAATCCAATGGGAACAGGTCCATTTAAACTTATAGATTGGGGAGATGGAGAGAAAATACAGTTAGAAGCACATGAAGAATATTTTCAAGGAAAAGCAAATGTAGATAAACTAATTTTTAGAGGAATTACAGAAAATACAAGCAGACTTGCTGCTCTTGAAACGGGAGAGTTAGATATAGCAACAATAGCTCCAATAGATGTTGATTTAGTAAATAATAATAAGGAACTATATGCAGTTTCTTATTCTACAACATCAACAGAATTTTTAGGAGTAAATAATGAGAAATATCCTTTTAATAATATTGACTTTAGAAAAGCAATTCATCATGCAATAAATAAGCAAAGTATTGTAGATGCTGTTTATATGGGAATGGCTAGTCCAGCAAAATCAATAGTAAATCCAACAGTTTTTGGAAGTAATCAAAGTGTAAAAGGATATGAGTATAGTTTAGAAAAGGCTAAGAGTTATTTGGAAAAATCAGGGATAAAAGATATAAAAATTGGATTAATATCAAATGATAATCCTGTAAGACTTCAAGCAGCTCAAATAATTCAAGCAAACTTAAAGGATATAGGAATAGATGTTGTAATTGAAACATTAGAGTGGGGAACTTATTTGCAATATACATCTCAAGGAAAACATGATATGTTTATTGGTGGATGGGTTTCTGGAACTTCTGATTCAGATATAGTTTTATATCCATTACTTCATAGTACATACCATGGAGGGGCAGGAAATAAATCATTTTATACAAATAAAGAGTATGACTCATATGTTGAACTTGGAAGAACTGAAACTGATTTAAATAAAAGAAAAGAAGCTTATTATAAAGCTCAAGAGATTTTAGATGTAGAAACACCAATTATACCACTATATTATAAAAATGATAACTTAGGCTTAAGTAAAAAAATAAAGAATTTTAAAAGCGAAGCAAATACAATTCATAGTTATAAAAATATAGAGAAGGGGGAATAAAATGGATATTAATATGAATTATACAATTGAATTATGTAAGGAACTATTAGAGATTCCAAGTCCGGCAGGATATACAGATGAGGTAATGGCTCGTGTAGAAAAGGAATTAAAAGAATTTGGAGTTGAATATAATTACACAAGAAAAGGTAGTATTGTAGCTTTTCTTAAGGGAGAAAATTCAGATTATACAAAGATGGTATCAGCTCATGTTGATACATTAGGAGCAATAGTAAAAAAAGTAAAATCTAATGGAAGACTTGAATTAATGGGAATTGGTGGATTTGCTTGGGGATCAGTAGAGGGAGAAAATGTTATTATTCATACATTAAATGGAGAAAAAATAGAGGGAACGTTACTACCAGTAAAATCATCTGTTCATATATATGGAGATATTCCAAGAGAGATGGCAAGAACAGCTGAAAATATGGAAGTTAGAATAGATGAGGATGTATCAACAGAGATTGAAACAAAAAAATTAGGAATATGCCAAGGGGATTTTGTAAGTTTTTATACAAAGACAAAGGTGTTGGAAAGTGGATATATAAAATCTAGATATTTAGATGATAAAGTATGTGTTGCTCAACTGTTGGCTTATGTTAAATATTTAAAAGAAAATAATGAAAAGCCTAAAAATGATTTATACTTATATTTTTCAAACTTTGAAGAGGTAGGTCATGGAGTATCTGTTGTTCCAGAAAAAGTTGATGAGTTTATAGCTCTAGATATAGGATTAGTTGGAGAAGATGCTCATGGAGATGAGAAAAAAGTTAGTATAGCAGCAAGAGATAATAAAACAGTTTATGATTTAAAAGTAAGAAAGGATTTACAAGAAACAGCATTTAAAAATGGAATAAATTATACAGTGGGAGTTTATAATAGATATGGATCAGATGCGACAGCTTTAATACTACAAGGACAAGATTTAAAGTATGCTTGTATTGGTCCAAATGTTGATGCTACTCATCATTATGAAAGAACACATATGGATGGAATTTTAGAAACTATAAAATTATTAGTTGCATATTTATAAATAAAAGGAAAGTTGGATTTGAAATCCAACTTTTTTTTATAAAAATTCAAAGAAAATATAGAAAAAATTGTATATAATATATATATCTTAAAGTTGGAGGGATTTTCTTGATTAGATATGTAAATACAAAGGAAGAATTAAAAAGAGCAATAAAAGAAAAATCAGAGAGGATTATTATTGTAAATGATATTTTAGCAAATCAAGTTAAAATAGCAAAAAATTCATCAAAAAAAATATTAATATTTTTAATTTGTTCAATAGTTAGTGTTATTGTTACAGGGTTTTTAAGTTTAACTAAAATAGGATGGGAAATAAAAACACTTAGTATTTTAACATTTGTTGGTGTATTTTTAGCAAGTCCAGCAATTGTTTTATCAGTGATATTCTTTGGAATATTTAATTTCTATAGTATATATACAGGATATGATTTAGAAATTGATAGTGAAAGAGAAAACAAGTTTTCTGAAGTTGAAATAAAAGCTAAAGGAAAGTTTATTTTAAAATTAAAAGAGTAATGTAACAGGAGGTTTATGTGAAAAAATTAAGTATTATTTTAGGGAGTATCTTAATAAGTGGAAGTTTATTAGGAAGTGACGAGTTTGTACCTAATGGTAGTTTAAATTTTACACAGACATTTTACGGGAATTCAGGAAAATACAAAACAGAGAATGCTCATCCATCAGTGGGATTAAGTTATTCATTAACAGAGAATTTGAGTTTTGGATTGAATTGGGATAGAACATTTAATACGTATAACTATGATGGAGAGATGGATGAACAAAATAATGATTATAGCTCTCCTTATGGTACTGTAAATTATAATCATGGAAGGGTTGGAAATACTAAGATAAAATGGAGTTCATCATTTCAATTAAAAAATGAAAATGCTTTTCAGGGACCAAATCAGATGTTTGCAAAAATGGAAAGTACATTTGATTTTGTAGATTATTTACCTAAAAATAGTTACATATCACCTACACAGTTTGCCCTATCACCAACTTATATACATGGATGGAACTCTTCTGGAGCATCAGGGCATGTAAATACAGGTGCTTTGGGGTTACTTACAAATTGGAATCTTCCAATGGATTTTACTTTAACAGTAAATGCATATGTTTTAAAAGATTGGTATAATGGTGATTTTATAATTGAAAATGAAGCTGGACGAGAGTACAAAGATATGACATATTTTGGATTTTATGCATGGTTAAATTATTCAAAGGAGTTATATAAATTTAATTCTAAAACAAATCTAATGTTTAATTTTACAGGTGGATATGACCCATATATTGTTTCAGATAGGAGTGCTAGTGGATGGTTTCCATTTATATTTGGAG
>SAMEA5043657__coassemble_127_pt1 | contig 17238 bp, 12 predicted proteins | sample SAMEA5043657__metabat2_low_PE_001 | metagenome-assembled genome bin SAMEA5043657 (sample SAMEA5043657) | Gadus morhua
CAGGTCACATTGAAGTTTCACTTAAAGAGGAGATTGATAGAGTTATCCCTGTTATAAAAGCAATATCTAGTAAATTTAATTGTCAAATATCAATTGACACATATAGACACGAAGTTGCTGAACTTGCTCTTGCTAATGGTGCTCACATTATAAATGATGTGTGGGGACTTCAAAGAGATAATGGAGAGATGGCTAAAGTTGCTAGCAAATACAGTTGTAGTGTTATTGCTATGCATAACCAAGATTCTAAAGAGTATAAAGAGGATATTATTCTCTCTATTAAAAAATTCTTTAAAAAGACCTTTGAAATTGCAGAACAAAATGGAGTTAATACCAATAAAATTATAATTGACCCTGGAATTGGTTTTGGTAAGGGATATGATGAAAATATTGAAGTTTTAAATAGATTAGATGAACTTACTTGTCTTGCACCACTTCTTATTGGAGTATCTAAAAAAGGGTTTATTGGAAAGGATATGAATTTAACTCCATCTCAAAGAGTAGAAGGTACAATTGCAGTAAATACAATTGCAGTTGCAAAGGGAGCTAAATTTGTTAGAGTTCACAATGTTTTAGAACATAAAAGAGCCTTTTCAATAGCTGATAAGATATTAAAAAAATAGCCCTTAATTGGGCTATTTTTAATAGTTATAAAAATGACTTCCTCCTACAAACTCCTTTAAAATAGATTCATCTGGAACATATTTATCTGGAATTGGTGTAAAATAGCTTAGCAGTCTTAAAAGTTTCCGAGCCTCTCTATAGTGGGCACTGTCCATCTTTATCTTTATAAGTTCCATCTCTACATAGGGCTTTAAAACTCCAATTTCATAAGCTAAGCTAGTATCAAAAATCACATCTGCATTTTCTTGATATGGAAATATATTTTTAGTTTCTCCCTTTCTTACTCTATCCCACATTTCAAGAGTTTCCTCAGCATCAAAATTTCTAGATATGCTATCTCTAACCACTCTTCTTATTTTTCTTACAACACTTGTTTTTATTCTATTATGAGAATCTATATTTAGTTGAGTTAAACAACTAATATATATTTTAAATATTTTTCTAGCTGGTATCCCTTCTACTAAAGCTTCATTTAAACCGTGTATCCCTTCAAGAATAATTACAGCCTTTCCATTTATCTGCATAAATTTTCCTTTTTCTTCTCTAGTTCCACTTTTAAAATTATATTTTGGTATCTCTACCTCTTCTCCATTTAAAAGTCCCTTTAAATTGCTATTTAAAAGTTCAAGATCAAGTGCCTTTACACTTTCAAAATCTTTTTTTCCATCCTTATCCATTGGAATATTTGCTCTTCCAATATAGTAATCATCTAAAGATATAACAACTGGTTTTAGTTCTGATGCTAAAAGTTGAAGATTTAGTCTATTACTAAAAGTTGTTTTCCCAGAAGAACTTGGTCCTGCAATTGTCACTATTTTAATATCTCTATCATCCACTATCTTTTCAGCTATCTTAGCTATTTTCTTACTGTGAAGAGCTTCATTTACTCGAATTAGTTCAACTATATCTCCATTTAAATTTATTCTATTTAAGCTACCAAGACAAGATACTTTCATTATTTCATTCCACTTAGAACTCTCCTTATATACTTTAGCTAACTTTTTATCATCTATAAGAGGTGCAAGTTGTATTACTCCATCTATATCCTTTGGAGTTTTTAAAATCATTCCCTCGTCATAACTATAGAGATCAAATAAATTAACATAAGCTGTATTTTCATATAACTCCTCTATAAAATAACTTTTATATCCATCTAATTCATAAATAAAAAAAGATACTATTCCTGTTGTTTCAAGAAGTTCTACTAAATCTTCTCTCACATTTTTTAAATTCTCTTTACTTATTCTTTCAGAATGAAAATGGGTCTTTGTTATTTTCAAATCTTTTTTTATAATCTCTTCCATTCTTTCCTTTATAGCCCTTGACTCATCCTCTAAAATAATCTCCTTTCCATTTACAGTTAAATAAACTCCATTATTCAATGAATTCCTCAAGGTTACACAATACTCTGGAAAAAGTTCATGTGTTGCCTTTAGTAAAATCAATTTACATGTTAAAAGATATTTTCTACTGTCAAAGTTTTCCATAATTCCCCTCCTAAAAAAAATAACTCTATATTAGTTATTAGACTAATTTAGAGTTATCCTTTTTTATTTTTTTATTTTCCAACTAAGTGACAAGCAAAGAAGTGACCTGGAGAAATCTCTCTAAGCTCTGGAGTCTTTCCATCGCACTGATCAGTAGCTATACTACATCTCTTTCTAAATCTGCATCCCTCTCCTGGATTTATTGGAGATGTTATTTCTCCCTTTAATCTTTCTCTAGTCATTTTATGCTTTAAACTAGCAACTGGAATAGCAGAAAGTAGTGCTTTTGTATATGGATGAACTGGATTGCTAAATAGTTCCTTTGCAGGAGCCTTTTCCACTAATTCACCTAAGTACATAACAGCTATATCATCAGAGAAGTGTTTTACAACTGATAAGTCATGAGTTATAAACATATAAGTAAGTCCAAACTCATCTTGTAAATCCTTCATTAAGTTTAAAACTTGTGCTTGAATAGACACATCAAGAGCTGAAACTGGCTCATCACAAACTATGAATTTAGGATTTAATGCTAGTGCTCTAGCTATACCTATTCTTTGTCTTCTTCCACCATCAAGCTCATGAGGATATGTATTCATAAGTCTTTCACTTAATCCAACTGTTTCCATAAGCTCAAGAACTCTTGCATCTAATTCAGCCTTAGTTTTACATTTTTTATGTATAATTAAAGGTTCAGCAATAGTTTCACTTAAAGTCATTCTTGGGTTTAGTGATGCATATGGATCCTGGAATATAATTTGCATCTCTTCTCTTAACCTTATCATCTCTTCTTTATTAAATTTTCTAATATCTTTACCCTCAAAATATATATCTCCACCAGTTGCTTCAAGAAGTCTTAAAACAACTCTTCCAGTTGTAGATTTTCCACAACCAGACTCTCCTACTATTCCTAAAGTTTTTCCTTTATCTATAGAGAAAGTAACTCCATCAACTGCATGAAGAAGCCCCTTTGGAGTATTAAAGTATTTTTTAAGTCCTCTCACTTCTAATATTTTATTATCTGCCATGTCTTCCCTCCTGTAGCTCTTTTACTTGTATTACTCCCTCATATGCTAAGCATCTAGTTTTATGTCCATTTCCTACAAATTTTGGTATTTCCACTGAACAAGCACTCTTTGCATATGGACATCTAGGATGGAATTTGCATCCTGATGGTAAGTCTGTTGGGTCTGGCATTAAACCTTTTATTGGTTTTAATCTTGTTACCTCTGAATCTAAGCTAGGTATAGAATCAAAAAGACCATGAGTATATGGATGCTTTGGATTATTAAACACATCTTCTAAAGAACCTGATTCAACTATTTCTCCAGCATACATAATTGCAACTTTATCACAAACTTGAGCAACTACTCCAAGATCATGAGTAATTAAAAGCATTGAAGTTTTTAACTTCTCTTTTAAATTATTCATAAGATCTAAAACTTGTGCTTGAATAGTAACATCAAGTGCTGTTGTTGGCTCATCTGCTATTAGAAGTTTTGGATTACATGCAAGAGCAATTGCTATTACAACCCTTTGCTTCATTCCACCAGAGAACTGGTGAGGGAAATCATTTAATCTATTTCCTGGAATTCCAACAAGTTCAAGCATTTCACTAGCCTTTTCTAGAGATTCTTTCAATGATATTTTCTCATGAATTTGAATAACTTCAGCTATTTGATCTCCAACTGTTAATACTGGATTTAACGATGTCATTGGATCTTGGAAAATCATACTTATTTGACTTCCTCTTATTCCTCTCATCTCATCTTCAGAAAGTTTTAAAATATCTCTTCCTTGAAACTCAATCTCTCCTGACATTATTTTACCTGGAGGATTTGGTACAAGTCTCATTATTCCAAGAGCTGTTGTAGTTTTTCCAGCTCCAGTCTCTCCAACTAAACCAAGAGTTTCCCCTTCATTTAATTCTATCTCAAGGTCATTAACTGCTAAAACCTTTTCATCCTCTGTTATATAGTTTATTGATAGGTTTTTTATGTTCAATAATTTCTCTTTCATCTATTTCTCTCCCCCATTGTAAATTAGTGTTTTAGTCTTGGATCTAGTGCATCTCTAAGTCCATCTCCTAAAAGGTTAAGAGATAGTATTGTTATCATTATAGATACTCCTGGGAAAGTTGTTACCCACCAAGCATATCTTAAGTATTGTCTTCCACCTGAAAGCATTGATCCCCACTCTGGTGCTGGAGGTTGAATTCCAAGTCCTATGAAACTAAGACCTGCTGTTGATAAAATTGCTCCTGCTACTCCTAAAGTACCTTGAACAATTACTGGCGCTAGTGAATTTGGAATTATATGTCTAAATATAATTCTAGCATCACTTGCTCCAATTGCTCTAGCTGCTTCAACAAACTCTTGATCTCTAATTGATAAAACAGATGCTCTTACTATTCTAGCATATCTAGGTATAGAAGAGATACTAACTGCTACCATTAAGTTAACTAAATTTGGTCCAAGAGCTGAAACAATTGCTATTGCAAGTAAGATACTTGGAACTGCTAAGAAAACATCCATAATTCTCATTACAACATTATCTAATTTTCCACCATAGTAACCTGCAAGAGCTCCTAAAAGTCCTCCCGCTCCTATAGCTATCCCAACTGCTAAAACTCCAACTGCAAGAGAAACTCTCGCACCGTGAATAAGTCTAGCAAAGATATCTCTTCCAAACTCATCTGTTCCAAGCCAATGCTCTGCTGAAGGTGGTTTTAATCTATATCTTAAATTTTGTTTAATAACCACTTGATCATAATCTGCTATTTGATCTGCAAATACTGCTAAGAAAACTATTACAGATATAATAAAAAGTCCAAATAGTGCCATTTTATTTTTCTTTAAATTCTTCCAAAGTTCAGCCCATTGGCTTCTCTTTTTTGCTACATTTACTTTTTTATCTCCTCCAACACTTTTACCATCTAAATTAACTGTATTTGATGTAGACACGATTATTCACCCCTCTTATTTATATTGTGATTTTATTCTAGGATCTACATAAGCATATAATATATCAACTGCTAAGTTAACTATACTAAATGTAACTGCTAAGAAAACCACTGCTGCTAAAACTGTAGGAGTATCCTTTTGTCTGATAGCATCAACCATCATTCTTCCTACTCCTGGCCAAGAATAAACAGATTCTGTTAAAACTGCTCCTCCTAAAAGTCCTCCAAACTGCAATCCTATTACTGTGATTACTGGAATAAGGGCATTTTTAAGAGCATGTTTATTTATAACAACCTTTTCTGCTACTCCTTTAGCTCTTGCTGTTCTAATATAATCTTGTCTTACAACTTCAAGCATAGATGAACGAGTCATACGAGTAATTATGGCTGCTGATCCAACTCCTAATGTTATTGACGGAAGTATCAAACTTGCAAGTCCATCAAATCCTCCAGAAGGTAACCATCTTAAATTAACTGAGAATGTTAAGATTAACATTAATCCTAACCAGAATACTGGCATTGAAACTCCAAGTAATGCACCAATCATACTAATACTATCGATAAAAGTATATTGTCTAGTTGCTGATATAATTCCAAGAGGAATTCCTATGCAAACAGCTATAATTATTCCTAGAACTGCTAATATAAGTGTATTTGGAAATCTTGAAAATATCTCTCCAAAAACTTCTCTACCTGTTGTATATGAGTGACCAAAGTCACCAACAATAGCATTTTTAACAAATCTAAAATACTGCATTATGAAAGGGTCATTTAATCCCATCTCTAGTCTCAATTGTGCAACTGCCTCTGCTGGTGCACTCTCTCCTAATATTAGCTGCGCAGGATCTCCTGGTGTAAATGACATGATTGTAAATACTAAAAATGATACCCCTAACAATACTGGGATTAATAATAGTATTCTTTTCATTACATACTTATGCATCGCTTCCCCCTTTTAGTTTTCTAAGTTTTGTATAAAGAGGAGGTTCCCCTCCTCTTTACATTAAATTAATCTTTATAAGCACCGTATACTTTATGGTGTCCTGCTGGATTCATATTAAATCCTTTAACATTTTTCTGCTTTCCAATATTTTGAGTTTGGTATAAAAGAGTTAAAATAGGTACTTGATTTTGAATAAGCTCCTGAGCTTCATTGTAATACTCAAGTCTTTTTGCTGCATCTGTTGAATGCTTAGCAAGTCCTAATAACTCATCCACTCTCTTATCCGAGAAGAATGATCTATTTCCAGCTCCACCGTGGTTAGCTGTATTAAATAGTGGATCAAGTCCATAATCAGCATCTCCTGTTACAGAAACCCAACCAAATATTAACATATCATGCTCTCCTCTAGCTGTTGCATCTAGATAAGCTCCCCACTCTAAAGTTTCAATTGTAACATCTACTCCAACTTGCTTTAATTGATCTTGCACAATTACAGCAATATCTCTTCTTACTGGATTATCATTTGTCCAAAGTTTAATCTTTAAACCTTTATCATGTCCTGCTGCTTTTAATAAATCCTTAGCTTTCTCTTGATCATACTCATAAGTTTTTGCATCTTTATTATATCCAAATACTTTTGGGCCAATTGGAGAGTTAGCTTTTTGTCCTGATCCTTGGTAAGCAACTTCTATAATATCATCTATTTTAATAGCATGAGAGATAGCTTGTCTCACTTTTACATCATTTAATGGAGCTTTCTTAGTGTTAAATCCAATATATGCCATTGACAGAGATGGTTCCTCTTGGAAATCAAGTCTATCATTATCTTTTACCATCATTTTATCCATAGGCTCTAAATCATATGCCACGTCAACTTCCTCTGTTTCAAGACCTATAGTTCTATTTGTCCCCTCAACTATATTTCTGAAAATTACATTTTTAGTTGGTGCCTCTCCCATATAATAATCTGGATTAGCTTTTAAAGTTATTCTATCTCCAGCTCTCCAGTTTACAAATTGGTATGGTCCTGTTCCAACTGGGTTTTGTCCATATTTACCTCCTAACTCTTCAACTGCTTCTTGATTTAATATTGAAGCTGCTGTGTGAGATAGGTGGCTAAGTAATGGTCCAAATGGCTTTTCTGTTTTAATTCTAACAGTATTCTCATCTACAACCACTATTTCAGATACTGCACCTATAATATGAGCAACCTCTGGAGATGCCTTCATTCTATCAAGTGTAAACTTAACATCCTTTGCTGTTAAAGGATTTCCATTGTGGAATTTTACATCTTTTCTAAGTTTAAACTCAGTTGTTCTATCATCAACCTGTGTCCAACTCTCTGCAAGTCCTGGAACAATTTTCATATTAGAATCTTGTTTTACCAATGAATCATATATTTGTCCAGCTACTCTTGAAGATGGTTGATCATTTGTTCTATGCGGGTCAAGTATCTTTGCATCTGCTCCTTGAGCTATGATTATTGTATCTTTGTCAGCCTTTGCTTCTGTGTTGAGACCTAAGAAAGCAACTAAAGCACTTAATAACAGTACACTTTTTTTCATTTTTATCCCCCTTGTTCACTTTTAGATTCAATAATTTTATATTGTAATAGAATATACCCTTTTTACCTAAAACAAGCAAATTTATTTAATAAATGGAACTCATAAAAAAAATAAATTATTTTTATATTTCATAAAAAAGGAAAAAATATTTTTATTTTGTATTTTTATTATCAAGTTGATTTTTTGTATAACACCTGTTATAATATTTTTAATTTGAATTTTAGGAGGTTTTATGAAAAAATTTATTCTTATTCTTTCTCTTCTAATGGGTACTTTAGCCTTTGGAAAAGAGAGCGATATTTTAGGAAAGTGGATAACAGAAAAAGCAGATAACGGAAATCAAATAATCGTTCAATTCCATGAAGAAAACAACAAGTTTTATGGTATTATTGACAACTTAACTATACCAGTGTATGGGGTAAATGAAAAGTATTCTGGAATGAAAAAAATGGACCTTAAAAATCCAGATCCAAACTTAAAAAATAAAACTTTAGTAGGCTCAAAGTTCGTTTATAATTTCACATATAATAAGGATAAAAACAAGTTAGAAGATGGATCTATATACAATCCTGAAAATGGTAAGATATACCATTGTTCTATAACTTTTAAGAACATTAATACCATTATTGTTAAAGGTAGCTTAGATAGTTTAGGCCTTATTGGAAAGAAACAAATTTGGAAAAGAGTAAAGTAAAAAAGCTTCCCTAGAGAAGCTTTTTTAATATCTTTTATTTTTTCTTTTGATCTTTTTCACTTTTTATTTTTTTATATTTATCTACACCATAATATGCTCTTAAATACATCTCTTTTAACTCACTCATCATAGGGTATCTTGGATTAGCCCCTGTACACTGATCATCAAAAGCATCCTCTACCATTTTATCTAGTTTAGATAAAAATTCATACTCACTTATACCGTAATCTGCTATTGTAGGTTTAATTCCAATTTCATCTTTTAACTCTTTAATTTTCTTTCTTAAAATCTTAGCTTTCTCTTCTGGTGTTTCATCTCCCTTTGTAAATCCTAAGTAATCTGCTAATTTACCATATCTTTTCTTCGCACTTGGATATTTATACTGAGCAAATCCTGCCATTTTAAATGGTTTATCTGTAGCATTAAATCTAATTACTTCATCAAGAAGTAGTGCATTTGCTGTTCCATGAGGTATATGGAAAGCTGCTCCTAATTTATGAGCCATTGAGTGACAAACACCTAAGAAAGCATTTGAAAATGCCATTCCAGCCATACAAGAAGCATTTGCCATTTTTTCCTTAGCTTTTCTTGCATGAGCTCCACCTTTTACTGACTCAGGTAGATATTTAAAACAAAGTCTTGTTGCTTCAAGAGCCATTGGATTTGTAAACTCAGAAGCCATTATTGAAACATAAGCTTCAACAGCGTGAGTTACAACATCTATTCCCGATGCTGCTGTTAAACCAGCCGGCATAGATAACATAAGTTGTGGGTCTACCACTGCTACATTTGGAGTTATTTCATAATCTGCAAGAGGGTATTTTACTCCAGTTTCATCATCTGTAATTACAGCAAATGGAGTAACTTCTGATCCTGTTCCTGCTGATGTTGCCACTGCCCAAAACTCAGCTTTTTCTCCCATTTTAGGGAATTTTACTATTCTTTTTCTAATATCCATAAATGTCATTGCTAAATCTTTAAAATCAACTGTTGGGTGTTCATACATTACCCACATAATCTTAGCAGCATCCATTGCTGAACCTCCACCAAGGGCTATTATTACATCAGGATTATAATGTCTCATAAGTTCTGCACCTTTTTCAACTACACTTAAAGTAGGGTCTGCTTGAACATCTGAGAAAACTCTAAAGTCCACTCCAACTTTTTCTAAAATTGTTGTTATGTGATCTGTGTATCCTAACGTTGCAAGTTGTTGATCTGTTACAATTACAGCTCTTTTCTTTCCTTTTAGTTCCTCTAAAGCCACTGGAAGAGATCCAAATTTAAAATAAACTCTTTCTGGTACTCTAAACCAAAGCATATTTTCTCTTCTTTTTGCAACTGTTTTTATATTCATTAGATGTTTTACTCCTACGTTTTCTGACACAGCATTTCCTCCCCAAGATCCACAACCTAGTGTTAGAGATGGAGCTAGTTTAAAGTTAAATACATCTCCTATTGCTCCTTGAGCTGCTGGCATATTCACAAGAATTCTTCCTGTTCTCATTGTCTTTGAAAATAGATCTATATGTTCTTTAGCATCTAATTCATCTGCATATATTACAGAAGTATGTCCCATTCCACCTAATTCAACTAATCTATCAGCTTTTTTAACAGCTTCTTCAAAAGTTTTATATTTATACATTGCTAAAACTGGTGATAATTTTTCATGAGAGAAAGCTTCCTCTAACTCAACAGATTCAACCTCTCCTATTAATACCTTAGTTTCCTCTGGTACATTTACTCCAGCCATTTTAGCTATCTTATATGCACTTTGTCCCACTATATCTCCATTTAAATTTCCATCAATCACTATTGTCTTTCTTACTTTATCAACTTCATCACCTTTTAGAATATAAGCATTTCTAGATATAAACTCTTTTTTAACCTCTTCATATTTTGAAGCTGGTACAATTACAGATTGCTCAGAAGCACATATTACTCCATTATCAAATGTTTTTGATAATAAAATTGAGTTTACTGCCATTTTTATATGAGCACTTTCATCTATTACAACTGGAGTGTTTCCTGCTCCTACTCCTATTGCTGGAGTTCCAGATGAATAAGCAGCCTTAACCATTCCTGGTCCACCTGTTGCTAATATAAGGTCTGACATTTTCATTAAATCATTTGATGCTTGAACTGATGGTTCCTCTATCCATCCAATTATATGTTTTGGAGCTCCAGCTTTCACTGCTGCTTGTAAAACAATTTTCGCAGCTTCAATAGTTGCTTTTTTAGCTCTTGGATGTGGTGAAAAAATAATTCCATTTCTTGTTTTTAAAGATAGTAATGCCTTAAATATTGCTGTTGAAGTTGGGTTTGTAGTTGGAACTATTCCAGCTATTACTCCAATTGGTTCTGCTATTTTTTCAACACCGAAAGCTTCATCTATCTCTAAAGTTCCACATGTTTTTGTGTCTTTATATGAATTATATATATATTCTGATGCAAAGTGATTTTTTATAACTTTATCTTCAACAATTCCCATTCCAGTTTCTTCTACAGCTAATTTAGCAAGTTTAATTCTAGCACCGTTAGCTGCTAAAGAGGCCTCTCTAAATACTTTATCCACTTGTTCTTGACTAAATGTTGCATATTCTTTTTGAGCTGCTCTTACTTTTTCTATTGTTTCAAATATCGACATATTATCACTCCCATATAGTTTTATTTTTTATTTAATGCTAGTATACTTGTGTTTTAGTGTACGTGCAAGAAAAAAAATGGTACTTTTTTAAAATTTTAACCATTAATTTTTGATCACCAGCCTTTATTTTTTGAATTTTTGTTCATTTTTTATTTTTTTGCTTTTTCTATTCCTTTGAGGTATACTTTAAAAAACTCTAGTATTTTAAAGGAGAGATTCTATGCTTTTAACAAAAATTAAAATTGAAAATTTAAATGAAAATTTACTTAAAAATAGTGAATTTTCCAATTTCCATCTAAAAAACTCTTTAAATTTTGATCAATTAATTGCCGTAACAAATTTATATGGTAACTATTTAGTTATAGCAGGAGCTGGAACTGGAAAAACTAGAGTTATTATTTACAGAACCTTAGTTCTTCTTAAACTTGGAATTTCAGATGAAAATATTCTTATTTTAACCTTTACAAATAAAGCTGTTTTAGAATTAAAAAATAGAATAAAAGAGCACTCTCCAAATACTAATGTGGTTATTGAGACTTTTCACTCCTTTGCCTATAAGTTTCTGAAAAAATTTAGTGTTAATAAAAATTTTAGTATTATTAATAGAAATGAAACTCTTAAAATATTTAAACATATAAAATTCATATCTATAGAGGATTTACTCTCCCTCCTATATCTTTTTACTTATAACACTTTAGAATTTAAAAATAGATTTAAAGCATTTAATAAAAAAGAAAAGGAGATTATTTTTTTAGCTTTTTCAAACTTTGAAAAAATTAAAAAAGAAAAAAATCTTCTCTCTTTCCATGATCTTATCTTTAATTTTATAGAGTTACTTAAAATTAAAGATATACCACTTCCATTTTCACATATTATGGTAGATGAGTTTCAAGATACTGATCCCTTTCAAATTGAACTTTTAAAACTTTTAAAATGTGAAAATATCTTTGCTGTAGGTGATGACTTTCAAAGTATCTACTCCTTTAGAGGAGCTCTTGTTGATAATTTTTTTAATTTTCCCTATTTTTTTAAAAATACTAGAACTATTCTTTTAAAAGAAAACTTTAGAAGTACACCAAGTCTTATAAATTTTACTAATCATATATCTAAAACACTAAAATTTTCCTTTAAAAAAGAGCTTATTTCCAATTTAAAAGATTTTGAAAAACCAGAGATTCATATTTTTAAGACCTTTCAAGATGAATATAACGGAATTCTTCTTAAAATTAAAAATATACTAAAAAAAGAGGATTTCTCATCTATTGCCATACTTTTTAGAAATAATTTTTTAGTAACTTTATATAAGGAATATTTTAAACATTTTAAAAATATTGATATTTTAACAATACATAGTGCTAAAGGTCTTGAATGGGATTTCGTTTTTCTTCCGACGTTACTAGATGGTATTCTTCCCTCTCTTTTTAGTACAGTATCTAATTTAGAAGAGGAGAAAAGACTTTTTTATGTTGCTTGTTCTAGGCCTAAAAAAGGACTTTTTCTCTCTTACCCCTTATATTTTTACTGCCAGTTTGGATTTTTTCAAAAACCATCCACTTTTTTAGATTCTTTAGATGAAACTCTTTTTAATGTGAAAAGAGGATAACCTTAACGATTATCCTCTTCCTCTCTTTTACTAAATGATATTATAAATCTCTCTATTCCTATTTCCATATCTATATTTCCATTTTTACTGTTGTAATCTACCATTAAAAGTTCCTCTATTTTTTCAAGTAAGAACTCCTCACTATATCTATCTCCATAAAACAGCTTTAAAAATATAGGATATTCACTCATATATCCCCAAGAACTTCTAAAATATTTTTTAATATCTCCGTAAACTCTATCTTTAAAGTGATTATAAGATACTCCACCTTTAATAACACCACTTTTTTTTAAAGATGCTATTTTCAGCGCTAAGTTTAACTCTTCACTCATAATATATATAAATAGTTGATACTCTTTATTTTTTACAAGCCCATCTAAGAGTTTATCGCAACTTCCATCTTTCATCATATTTTCCACTGATTTTTTCAAATTATACTCTTCACTTACAGAGAGAATAGGTAAAACTTTTTCCAATATAAAGGTATCCTCTTTTATAAAGTTTCTTATTTTTTCAACTTCATTTTTAACCTTTACAAAATCATTTCCAATTACCTCAACCAGCTTTTCAGCTTCACGGTCTGATATTCCAAGCTGTCTTTCTATATAAAATTGTACTCCTCTTTTTTCTGTGGCCTTTCTAGCTTCTATAACTTTTCCAAGTTTTTCAGCTACACCTAAAACCTTTTTTCCAGGAGGATTTATAGATTTATCATAATCATTTAGTTCCTCTTCATAAGTTACAACTATTATCTTAGAAAAAGTATCATACTTTCTAACCACTTCTAAAAATTTATCTAGTTTTTTTATTTTTTCAGCTCTTCTTAAAACAAGTAACTCTTTTGGAGAAAACATTGAGTTTGTAGATACACTTTCTAAAAACTTCTCCTCATCTTCACCTTGTGATCCATCAAAGTATTTTATTGGTATATCTGTATTTTCATTTTTTATCTCTCTAAGTTGTTCCTCTACTTTTAAAGGAAGAGGAGTATCTCCATAAATAAAATAAAACATGTTCTCTCTCCTTTTTTCTTTTTTTAATATTATATCATATTATATGTTTCCGTGATATCTATATATTGGTAGTTTCTTATTCCTTATTTTAATTACACTTCTAGCTACAAAACTTGAATCTCCTTCTGGTTCTAAAAGAGTCCCAATAAAGTTAGAGTTTTTCTGATTTACAGGAACTACAAAACTCCCCTTAGGAATTTGTTTTTTCACCTTTTTTATCTTAGTTTTTATTTTAACTCTTCTTCCCTTATACACTGTATACTCATCTACATATGTATCCATAGATTTATTTGTCACTAAAACTTTTATCCCATGATTTTTTAAAATAGTAGCTGCTGTTTTCTCATTTTTATCAAGGATGTAAGCTGTTGGCATTGGTCTTTTTAATCTGATTTTTGGATTTTGTGGAACATAATTTATAGTTTTTATTTTTTCTATCTCTCCAGTTTTAGTGTTTATTAAAGCTAAAGTTCCTTTTTTTCCTAAAAACTCCCAAGTTATACTTATAGTTTCACTCACTCTATTTTTTTCCTCTTCAACTAATTTGTTTAAAGATCTCCCATTTTTAGCAACACTTATTAAAAAACTTTCAACAGCAGATAATCCACTATCAAGACGTCTTTCTATATTTTCTCTTCCTATTCCCTTTCCTCTAAGTTCTATTAGAAAAGATAAGGTTCCATTTAAAGCGTAAGCATTTCTTGCAATTCCAGCTGTTCCAGATGCTACATAGAGCTTCATAGGTTCACTTCCCTTTGGTTTTCTAAATGGATTATAATAGTAATTTGTACTATACCCTTTCTTTTTACAATCTTTTTCCACATCTTTTAAAACTATATTATATGCATAATTTTTTAATCTTTCTGAATAGTTTGGATTTGTTGATGAAAGAAAAAGTATATCGTAATAAGGTACTGCTCCATCTTTAATTATTTTAGAATAAGAGTGCCCATCTGCTATATACTCATGAATATCTAGTACAACATCTGGTTTATATCTATTAAATATTTGTTTCATTAAAAGAGCTTCTTTTGTTTGTAAAATTGTATGATCTGAGTTCATATCCTTTCCTCTATGTGTATGTCTTTTCCCATTTTCAGCTCCATCTGGATTCAGTCTAGGTAAAACTACTACATTTATATCATCTAAAAGATACTCTAAATCCCATCTAGCAAGTCTTTTTATAGTTCCAAGTAACACATCAGCTCCCATAGGTTCATCTCCATGTTGTTGCGCTACAAGCATAACTGTTGGTTTGTTTTTATCTATTACCTTATTTTTACCAATAACAACAAGAGGTATAAGATGTCCTCCTGTTGTTGGACCAAAAAGATTTACCTTAGTATGTTTTCCCTTAAAGTGAATTCCTCCTATAAAATCTTTAAGCTCCTTATCTGACATAAATCCATCTTTTCTTAAAAGACTTGGAGTTTTAACTTTTACCTTTGGAACCTTAAAATGTTTTTTAACTTTATCCTCTCCATCATAGGAAAATAACTGTACTGAAATTAAAAATAAAATCAAAAATATTCTCATACTATCCCCTCCTATTTGACTTTCTTTCCATAATTTAAGAATTTTCCTTTATTTTTATCTTTTATTTGACATGGTTTTCTCTACATGATAATATCGAACATATGAAACGTTGTGAAAATTTTATTTAAAAGGTGGAAAAAATGTCAAATAGTGATAGTTCTAATCCAAATAAACTTGGTTTTTTAAGTATTTATCTTTTAGGGATAAATAGCATTATTGGATCAGGTATTTTTTTACTCCCTGGAAATATTTATAATGAAGTTGGTGTATCTAGCTTATTTGTAATAGTTCTTGCATCTATACTTGTTTTATTTTTAGCCCTTTGTTATGCTGAAGCTTCTAGTAAGTTCAGTGAAAATGGTTCAGCTTGGCTCTATTCTAAAGCTGCCTTTGGAGATTATTTTGGTTTTCAAGTTGGATATTTCTCTTGGATTTTAGGAGTTATTACTTGGGCCACTGAAGTTGCTGGTTTTTTAACTGCTCTTACTGGGTTTATACCCTCTTTAAAAAATAGAGAGATCTATAATATCTATGCTATTTCAATTTGTATAGTTCTCAGTATTATTAACTATTTTGGAGTTAAGTTTTCAAAATTTTTCAATAATATATCCTCAGTGGCAAAAATAATATCTTTTATCTTCTTCATAGCTTTTGGAGTCTTTTTTATGAAAAAGATGAATTTTAACCCTATTGTTCCAGTTTCAATTGATACAAGTTCTCTTTATTTAAAAAAGTTTGGGAAAAGTTTAGGAGTAATTTTCTATGCCTATGCTGGATTCTCATTTTTACCAATTGCAGCTAAAAATATGAAAAATCCTAAAAAGAATATTCCAAAAGCTTTAATTGCTGTTGTTCTTAGTTGTTCTGTTATCTATTTCTTAGTTACAAGTATTTGCATTGGAGTTTTAGGGAATAATCTTGCCAATGCCACTCTACCTACAGCAGATGTTTTTAAAAGTATCTTTGGACAAATGGGATACAATGTTATTTTAGCTTCTATGCTTATTGCCATTGGTGGAATTGCCATTGCAATCTCCTTTGATACTCCTATAATTGCATCATCTCTTTCTACAGCTGGGTTACTTCCTAAGGCCTTTGGAAAGAAAAGTAAATTTAATACTCCAAGTGTTTCTATTGTTTTTACAGGAATATTTTGTATTCTTTTACTTTTAAGTGGAGATTTCATTTTCTTAGCTTCCCTTGCTGTTGTTGCTTCTTTTATTCAGAATATACCAACAGCTCTTTGCATTTTCAAGTTAAGAAATGATCCTAAATATCCTAACTCTTTCACTATACCCTTTGGTCCTTTAATCCCTGGAATATCGGTTATTTTATCTTTTTACTTACTTTCTCAAATGAGTATTAAGATAATAGCTCTTGCAGGAGTTGGTCTTATTATTGGAACAATCTTTTATTTTATATGTAATCACACTAAAAGAAAACAGGAGAAATAATCTCCTGTTTTTCACTTTATCCCTATTATTTCATCTCTCCAACATAGATCTTTTCTGATCTAACTCCTGGCTTTATCTCTCCATTTATAGAGTAAACTCTATTTTCTATTTTAACAAGTCCCTCTCCACAAGGAGCTAAAAATGGAACTTTACCAGCTGATCTCCAAGTGTCATTTTTAGCATTATATATTAAAATATCTTGGTTCCAATTAAAGTCTTGAGGATCTTTATTAAAGTACTCATTTTTGTAATCTTGTAACGCCTCTCCCTTTAATCCACCAAGTTGCTTATTAGCATCATCCCATATAGCTTTATTAAATCCACCAATAACCATCATCTCACTGTTATTTATTTTAACAGAACTAGCTCCTAATAAAGAGATATCCTTTCCATTAACCTTTACATCACTAACTTTATCCCAATCATTATCAGAAAAATCATAAGCATAACCATCAGTAAATGCTACACCTGTTCCCCCTCCAAATACATAGAACTTATCCTCTTTTCCATCATTTAAAATTTGTCCAACAGACTGACTTCTTTCTGTTCCCGCGAACATTTTTAAACCTTTTAATTTCTTTGTTTTTAGGTTAAACTCATAAAATCCTTTACTATTTTTACCATTCTCTTTTCCAGCAAAAATAAAGATTGAATCACCCTTCATTCCAGCAACTCCACCAAACGACTCAAATGGTAATTTTGCTATTGTT
>SAMEA5043657__coassemble_143_pt1 | contig 15874 bp, 15 predicted proteins | sample SAMEA5043657__metabat2_low_PE_001 | metagenome-assembled genome bin SAMEA5043657 (sample SAMEA5043657) | Gadus morhua
ATTAAAGTATCCAACCGATAGTCTAATTGTTCCACTTTCATCTGTAAACATGTGTTTATGGGCTAATGGTGCGCAATGAAGACCCGTTCTAACTATAACAGAGTTATCATTTAGTATCATTTCAAATTCTTGTGGCGAATAATCATTTGTTGTTATTGAAATTACTCCAATATTTTCTTCTAATTCTGACCATATTTTTAAGTCATAATTATAAGTTTTTAATAAATTAAACAACATCTTTAGATTATCCTTTTTCTTTTTTAAAATGTTATCTATTCCAATAGCTAATATTTCATCTGTTGCTATTTTAAGTCCTATTATTCCCAATATATTTGGACTACCTGCTTCAAATCTTTCTGGTATTTCTAGTGGCATATTTTCATCTTCAGAATTTATACCAGTTCCACCATACAGCAATGGATTTAACGGAACGTCAGAATTATATAAATATCCTCCTATTCCACTAGGACCATATAAATTCTTATGTCCTGCAAAAACTATAAAATCTGAAATATTTTCAATTTCAGAAAAATTCAATACTCCTCCTGTTTGAGCTGTATCTAATATTGTTATTGCACTATAGTTTTTAGCTTCTCTAAATATCTCTTTTATTGGTAATATATTTCCAAAAACATTTGATGCATGAGTACAAATAACTAAATCTGGATTTTTAGACATAAATTTTAATTTTAACATCTCTCTATCTAATATAAATCCCTTAAAATCTATAATTTCTAACTTTATATTTTTTTCTTTAGATATTTTTTTCACGATTCTATACACAGAATTATGTTCAAAAGGTGATATATAAATATTGCTTATCTTACTATAATCTAATCCCTGAATTATCTCATTAAGAGAAAATGTTGCTGAAGAATTAATTATAATTTTCTTATTTTTTGAACTAAATATATTTCTTAAATTTTCTATTAAACTCTTTTTTAAAAGAAGAGCATCCATACTTTTATTACTTTTATTTCTAGAAAAATTAATTCCTATCTTTTCATAATATTTCATTGTTTCAGTATATACTTTCTTCATTTTAGGATATGTCGTTGCTGCATTGTCTAAATATATCATATCATTTCCAACCTTTCAGTTCTTTTATAACTCTCATTATACTAAAATAGTTCTTATTTTACAACTTATTTATACGGTGAATGTTTTGCATTGATATTTAAATATAAAAAAAAGTGAACTAATTTTTTAGTTCACTTCTCTTATACATTTAATTAGTATATTACATATCCTAATTCTTCTAATTTAGCTTTTACTTTTGCTTTATGTTCACAGTCAAAACACTCTAATACAAATCTAGCTTCTTGAGCATTAATTCCTAATGTAGGATTGTTTTGAGATTGATTTAAACTTAGAATATTTGCATTTAACTCAGTTATTGCAGAAACAATTTTAGCCATTTCTCCAACTTTATCAGATAAAGCTATTGAGAATACAAATCTTCTTCCCTCTAAAATTAAAGCTTTATTTAATACTCTTGCAACTAAGTTTATATCAATGTTTCCTCCTGAGATTACAGAACAAACTTTTTTACCTGTTACATCTATTTTACCAGCTAAAAGTGCTGCTACAGTTGTAGCTCCTGCTCCCTCTGCTACTACTTTACTTTTTTCCATTAAGAATAAGATAGCTTTAGCTATTTCATCTTCAGTTACAGTTACTATTTCATCTACACACTCTCTAATTACTTCAAATGTAGTACATCCAGCTTTTCTAACAGCAATTCCATCAGCTATTGTTGGTTTAGAATTAATCTCAACAACTTTATCTTCTTTTATTGCTTCAGCCATTGATGCTGCATTTGCTGCTTCTATACCAATTACTTTTGCAGAAGGTCTTAATGATTTTATAGCCATAGCTATACCACTAATGATTCCTCCTCCTCCAATTGGTACTAATACTACATCTACATCTGGGATATCCTCTAATATTTCAAGACCGATTGTTCCTTGTCCTGCCATAACAAATTTATCATCAAACGGGTGTAAGAATGTAGCTCCAGTTTCTTTTTGAATTTCACATGCTTTGTTATAAGCATCGTCATAAACTTCTCCCTCTAAAACAACTTCAGCACCGTAACCTCTAGTTGCTGCAATTTTTGCAAGTGGTGCAGTTGCTGGCATTACTATTGTTGCTTTGATTCCTTGTGCTGCTGCTCCTAATGCAACTCCTTGTGCATGGTTTCCTGCTGAAGATGCAATAACTCCTGCTGCTTTTTCAGCATCTGTTAAACTTGCTATTTTATTTAAAGCTCCTCTTAATTTAAAAGAACCAGTTTTTTGTAAATTCTCTAATTTAAAGAAAACATGGTTTCCTGTTATCTCTCCTAAAGTTGGACACTCTACTACAGGTGTTCTTTTTAAAGAATCCTTTATAATGTCATTTGCTTTTAAAATATCTTCTAATGCGAAAGTGCAATTCATAATATAAATCCTCCGAAACTCATTTTTATGTAACTATTTACACATTTATTATATATTTTTAGAACAAATAATTCAAGTTTTTTTTATTTTTTTTGATTTTTTGTTATTCTATATATTGAAAATAGTAACATTCCAGCACTTAAAAATTGTACTAACGATAGTATTTTTCCATTAAAAACATAATCAAAAACTATTGAAGAAACAGGAAAACAAAGTTCACAAATAGTTGCTATATTAGCTTTTATATATCTAAGTCCTATATAATAAAGCATAATTGCTCCACTACCTGTTGTTAACCCAATTATTACAAAAATCATCCATTGATGGGGTGTTGTTTTTAAAAACCAATGGAAATTTCCATTAAACCCAACAATTAAACCTGTTATTATTGATGTAAACATATATCTTGTATATAATGCTGTTCTAAAAGAGGAGTTTGCTAGTATCTTTTTTCCAAACACTGTTGAACTTCCAAAAGAAAAAGCTGCTAATATTGCGAACAAACTAGCTTCTCCCATTTTATCTCCAATTGAAAAATGAGGTAATGAAAATTGAAATGTTAAGAAATATCCACTTATTAAAGCCACTATTGCCCAAAAAACAAAATTTTTACCTATTCTTTCTCCCAATATAACTCTTGCTAAAGTTATTGCAAATACTGGTTGCAATTTTTGAAGAAGTGTTACAACAGTTAAATGATTAAAATCAACTAAAAACAGTGCCTTAACTATTGATAACGTTCCTAACGTTCCTCCAAATAAAGCAATCATAAGATAATAAAAAAGATCCTCTTTATCTAAGGATACAATATTTTTCATCTCTTTTCGTCCAAATAAAAATGTCATTCCTATAAATGGTAACAAGTGTAATACAAATACCACATAAGCAACATTTAATTTAAAAAGTCTTGGTGTTAATACTATTCCGTCAAATCCCCACATTGTGGCAGCAAGACATACTAGTCCTGCGCCAAAATGTTCTTTTTTTATAGAAAACATGATTCCTCCCTAGAAAAATAAAGTCGTTTGGTTTGTCTCACTTAAAGATTCAATGCAATTTAATTCTTTTAACTTATCAACTGTTGTTTGAGAAGCTTTCGTTCTTCTCTTAAAATCTTCATAAGAAATAAATCTTCCACACTCTCTTTCTCTAATTATATTTTCCATAACTGATACTCCAAGACCATTTAATCCCATTAAAGGAACCCTAATTTTATTATCTTCAATTGTAAATCTATTTCCACTTGATGTATAAATATCTAAGTTTAAAAACTCAAATCCTCTTTCGTGCATTTCAACAATTATTTCACAAACTGCAAGTTGAGCTTTTTTCTTAACATCTAATTTTGGTTCTCTTCCTAACTCTTTAATTCTTTCTTTAACTTTATTTAAATCCCCCATTAATTCAAAATCAAATTCCTCTGCCTTTCTACTTAAATAAGCTGCATAGAAAGCTAAAGGATAATGAACTTTAAAATATGCTATTCTCATAGCCATCATTACATAAGCAACTGCATGTCCTTTTGGGAACATATATTTTATTCTTCTACAAGACTCAATATACCATTCAGGTACTCCATTATCCTTCATCAAATTAGAATACTCTTCCCATTTTTCAGGATTTTTACTTGGCTGTCCCTTTCTTACAAACTCCATTATTTTAAAAGAAGTTCCTTTTTCAAGACCTTGATCTATCAAGAAATTCATAATATCGTCTCTTACTGAAATAATTTGTGAAAGCGTTGCCTCACCCTTTCTTACAAACTCTTGAGCATTATTTAGCCAAACATCTGTTCCATGAGAAAGTCCAGATATTCTAACAAGCTCAGCAAATGTTGTTGGCATAGTATCTTCAAGCATCTGTCTAACAAAACCTGTTCCAAACTCAGGTACTCCATATGTTCCAATAACTGAGCCAATTGACTCTGGTGTTACTCCTAAAGATGTTGTTCCTGAAAATAGTTTTAATGTTTCTGGATCTGCAAGTGGTATTGTGTATATATTAACACCTGTATACTCTTGAAGTAATTTTAATGTAGTTGGGTCATCATGTCCTAAGATATCTAGCTTTACAAGTTGTTCATCCATTACGTGGTAATCATAATGTGTTGTTGTAGAATCACTTGTTTGATCATTTGCTGGACGTTGAACTGGACAAAATTCAAATATTGAATTTCCTTCAGGAACAATAATCATTCCCCCAGGATGCTGACCTGTCGTTTTTTTAGCACCTTCACACTTTTTAGCCATTCTCATTACTTCTGCTCTTCCGGCACCAATTTCGTGATCTTCAAAAAATTTCCTCACATAACCCTCAGCATTTTTTTCAGCTAAAGTTGATATTGTTCCAGCTTTAAATACATTTGATTTTCCAAACAACTCTTCACAATATCTATGAATTTCAGATTGATACTCTCCTGAAAAATTCAGATCAATATCTGGTACCTTATCTCCATTAAATCCCATAAAAACTTCAAATGGAATAGAATGTCCATCTTTTTTCATTTTCCCATGACCACATTTAGGACATTCTTTATCTGGTAAATCCACTCCTGCTCCTTCTCTTTCTATAAATTCAGAGTGCTTGCATTCTGGATTTGTACATAAATAATGTGGATAAAGAGCATTAACTTCAGTTATATCCATCATATAAGCAACAATAGATGATCCTACTGATCCTCTTGATCCTACTAAATAACCATTATCTAAAGATTTTTTTACAAGCTTTTGAGCAGATAAATAAAGTACTGAGAATCCATTTCCTATTATAGCTTTTAATTCTCTTTCAATTCTTGACTCTACATTTTCTGGTAGAGGATTACCATATATTCTATATGCTTTTTCATATGTCATATCTCTAACTATATTTTCTGCATTTTCAATTTTTGGTGGATAAAAACCACTTGGTATTGGTTGAACATCATCTATCATATTATTAATTTCATTTGTTCCAGATACTACTATCTCTTTTGCTATATCTTCACCTAAATAACTAAACTCTTCTAAAAGTTCATCTGTTGTTCTAAAATAGAATCCGTTATCCACTCTATATTGATTACTTCTAAATACACTTCCACTTCCATACAAAAGAATCGATCTTATTCTATGATCCTCTTTTTCTAAATAATGAACATTTGATGAAGCTGTTACTATTTTATTTTTTGATTTAGCTAAATCATACATATATTTATTCATTTTTTCAACATCATCAAAAGAAGCTATTGCACCTGTCTCATCAACATCTATATACTCTGAAAAAGCAACTCTTGGTTGAAGCTCTATATAATCATAAAAATCCATTTGTCTTTCAACTTTTTCCAAATCATTTCTAAAATATGCCTCTGTTAGCTCTCCACTATTAGCAAAATGTACTGTTGTTGGTGCTCCAATTATTAGTCCTGCTCTATTTTTCTCTAATACAGATTTTAAAATTCTAGGCTTTTTATTACCATAGTATTCAATATGCCCTGCAGAAATTAATTTATACATATTTTTTAAACCTTCTAAATCTTTAACTAAGACCATTATATTTCTAATATCTTGTTTTTTATAATTTAAAGGAAAAGCCCCAGTCATTTCTAATTGATTTGTTTTACCTAAATCTAAATATTTTTCAAGGAATATAATAAACATATTTGCAGTTGCTTGAGAGTCATCAACAGCTCTATGGTGATTTTCCAAAGAAACTTTCAAGAATTTTGTCATTGGCTTAAGTCCATAACCTCTTTGATTTGGATATAAATCTCTTGCCATTTGTAAAGTGTCAATTACAGCTGGATTATACTCTAATCCCATGTATCTTCTTACATCTCTTTTTAAAAATCCTACGTCAAATGGAGCATTATGGGCAACTAAAGTTCCCTCTCCTACAAACTCCATAAACTTTGGAAGAACTTCCTCTATTCCAGGCATATCTACTACCATTTCATCTGTTATACTAGTTATTTCTTGAATTTTTTTAGGTATTTTTTTTCCTGGGTTTATTAATTGTGAAAATCTATCTACAATTCTTCTACCTTGAAGTTTTATTGCTCCAATCTCTATTATCTCATTTTTATGAGCATTTAAACCTAAAGTCTCTAAGTCATACACTATATATGTCTCTTCATCAATTAATACATCCTTTGGATTTAGTACCATTGGTTTGCTATCATCAACAACATACATATCACAACCAAATATTATTTTTATATCATTCCCTTTTGCAGCTTTATATGCAAAAGGGAATGAGTGAACTACTCCATAATCTGTTATTGCAACAGCTTTATGACCATACTCTATAGCTCGTCCCACAATCCCTTTTACATCTTCCACTCCACACATCTCACTCATTTTAGTATGTGTATGTAGCTCTATCATTTTCTCTTCTGCTGTATCTATTTTTTTAGCTTTAGTTTTATCTAGTTTATTTAATATATTAACAAGAATTACTTCTTCATTATTTTCAAAACTATCTATCTGTTTTTTCCCACTAATTTTTACAAAATCTCCAACCTTAACATCAAATTCTTCACGATTATTTAAGAATATTTTTGCAGTTATAGAATCTTCTCCATCTGTTATTCTAAGGACTTGAAGTATTTTTCCTGTTCTTAACTCTCTTCCTTCTGTTGCAAACAGTTCTCCTTCTACAACAGCTATCTCATTTTCTATTAACTCTTTAAATTCTGAAATTGGCATACTTGGACTTTTTATGCTTTTCTTTTTACTAAATCCGCCTCTACCTGTTGATACAGCTGATTTTATCTCAACCTTTGCTGTTTCTGAAACCTTAGTTACATTTTCCCTTTCAATATCAGCCTTAGTTGTCAATGTTATAATTTGCTTCTCTATATCATCTTCTATATTTTTTACTTCTGCATCAAAATCTCCAGATTTAAAATTAACTTTAAACCCTCTAACTCCATAGTCTTCTAATAAACTCTCAATCTTTCCATTTACATTGGAACTATAAAGTGTTTCTACTGCCATCTCATTTTTAAGCTCTATATTTACACTTTTATCTCCCACAGAAACTCTGTATAAGTATAAAAAAGATTTTGATATTGCATTTGTTTTTTTCAATTTTTCTATTACTTTTTCAACAATCATTAAAAAATCTTCTTTAGATATCTCTTTACATAAATAACTTACTTTAAAATCAATATCCACTTCACTTCCAAACTTTTTTTTCAAATTTTCATAAGCCTTATCTAGTCCAATTAAATCATGTGGGGTAGACACCACACACAGCATATCCATTTTTTTGTTTCTTTCACTAAAAATGATTTCTGTGATCTCTATGTTGTCTATCCCCATCTCTTTAAAAATATTTCTTTGAGGCTTGATTCTAATCTCTCGTCTCAATTATTTTTCTCCTAGTAATCTATCTAATATAATAGATACTGCTGATCTAACTGATAAATGATTATAATCAGAATTTCCTCTAATTGGCTCTAGTATATAATCTGACATATCCATAACTTCATCTATTAATCCCCATCCAGTTCCAAATAGGATTAAATATGGCTGATCATCATTCATCATTTTTTCTGATAAATTTTTATAACTTATTGAATTTGAAAAAGTTTTTGCTGATGTTGTAATTATTAAAGGTTTTTTTCCTTCTCTCTCTTCTATCTCTTTTATACTTCTTTCAATAGATTCATAAACTCTTGTTCTTCCAAAAGCTTCTTCTCTATCTCTATTATATCCTGCTCCCATACCTTCTTGCCAATACCCTATAATTCTTTCAGATAATTTTTTTTGAGCATCAACAGATACAATTATATGATACTGATTTACATCATATGTTCTACAAGTTCTTGAAATATCATGTATATCAAAATTTGTTACTGATGTACATACTATATCTCCTCTTTTGTTATAAACTGGTGAATGTACTAATCCTAAATATATTGAATTTCTCATCTTATACCTACCCTATCTTTTCTAGTTTCTTATATGTTTCTATTTTATCTGTATAAACTTTACTTGCATATTTTAAATACTCTTCATTTTCACCTGATAATTTCTTTAAAACTTTTGCTGGAGATCCTGCAATTAAATCTCCCTCCTCTGCAACTAATTTTGTAGTTACTAACGATCCTGCTGCCACTAAACAATTTTTAGGAATTTTAACTCCATTTAATAAAACAGATCCCATTCCAATTATACTATTATCTCCAATTTCACATCCATGTATTACACAGTTATGACCAATAGTTACATTTTCTCCTATTATTACAGGAAAAGGTGTATCTCCATGAACTGTTGTATTATCTTGAATATTTGAGTTATTACCAACAACAATTTTATTCATATCAGCTCTTAAAACTGCTGAAAACCATATAGTTACATTTTCACCTGTTTCCACAGCACCAATTATTGATGAATTTTCAACTATATGATTATTTTTACCAATTTTTGGAACTAAATCACCTAATTTATATATCATTATTTAACTCCTCTTTTATTTGATTTAATAGTTTTATTTCCAACTTAGAAAACACTCTATTTTCAAGAAGTTCTGGACGTCTTTTATATGTTCTTTTTAAGCTCTCTTTTAAACGCCATTCATCTATATTTTTATGATGACCAGACATTAAAACTTCTGGAACCTCTATTCCATTAAATTCTGCTGGTCTTGTATAGTGTGGATAATCAAGTAATCCATTATAAAAAGAGTCATTTTCATATGATTCTTTCTTTATTACTCCAGGAATCAATCTAATTATAGAATCTGATATTACCATAGCTGGCAACTCTCCTCCAGTTAATACAAAATCTCCTAAAGATATCTCTAAATCTACGCTACTCTCTATTACTCTCTCATCTATACCTTCATAATGTCCTGCTATTATAGTTATCTCTTTTTCATTTGCAAGTTCACACGCTAAACCTTGATTTAAACGAACTCCTTGAGGTGATGTATATATCACCTTCCCTTTATGTTCTTCTAAAGCCTTTATTAATGGCTCTGGCTTCATAACCATTCCAGCTCCACCACCAAAAGGAAGATCATCACATTGCTTATGTTTCCCCTCAGCAAAATCTCTTATATTAACTATATTTATTTCAACTTGCTCTTTTTCCACAGCTCTTTTTATAATACTATGACTCTTAAAAGAATCAAAAAACTCTGGAAATAATGTTAATATATTAATTTTCACAAATTACTCCTTAATCTCTCTCTTTTTTTCTCTCATTCCATCAATTATAGAAACTAAGATCTCTTTTTTATCAAAATCTAATTTTTTAATAAAAACATCTACATCAGGAATCATTGTTTCATACTCTTCATCCTCTATAACATATATATCATGAGCTGCAGTTTCATAAACATCAACTACCTCACCTAATAACTCTCCCTCTTCTGTTATAGCTTTCATTCCAATTACATCATTTGCTAAGAACTCCTCTTCTGTTATTCCTAGAATATCTCTTCTAGCTTTTATAACACCATTTTGAATGATTCCAGCATCTGTTTTATTTGTTATTTCTTTAAACTCCATAGTCCATTTTTTCCCAACCATTGGGGCTACCTTTGTTACAGTTAATATTTTTATCTCACCTGTTGATAATTCTACCATTACTCTGTTTCCTTCTAACACTTCTATTCCATCAATATTTGAAGTTACTTTAACAGCTCCTTTTAAATGATGAGTTCCTGAAACTCTACCAACTGATAATAACTCTTCCATTTTAAATTACCTCCATTTTATTAATCTACAAACTCCACATTAACATTTAATCTATCTTTTACTCCTGCTGCTTGCATAACTCCTCTAATAGAATTTGCAGTTAGTCCATTTTTACCAATTACTCTTCCCATTTCCCCTTGAGTTACACTTACTTTAAATGTTACTGTATCATCTATTAATTCATAACTTATTCTTATTCCTTCTTTAGTTTCCACTAATTCCCCAATAATATAATTAATTAATATTTCTAACTTTTCCATTTGATTCCTCCCTTAATTTTACAGTTCTCCAGACCAAGGTCCCTCTTCTACTATTTCTGCCATAACCCATTTCGCATTTAAATCTTCAACAATCATTCTAACATCATCTTTAAAATCTGTTGTTGAAACTATTGTTAAGTCTCCTGCATTTGCATCTTTTGTTCTAACTATTCCTACACCTTCATAAGCTTCCATAATTTTATTAATGAAATCAATATCCTCACGTTTGGTTTTTATTTTAAACTCATAACTATTACTTCCCATATATAACTCCTTTTAAGCTAAAAGGAGGCTTTCAAAAATCAGATTTTACCCCTCTTTTTTCATGCCTCTCTCATAAAAAAACTTTTTTATTTTTCTTCAAATAACTCTGCTAAATCTATAAATTGTTCAATTGTTAGATTTTCAGCTCTTTCTGTTTCTGGAATTTGAAGTACTGCTAATTTTTCTCTTATATAATCCTTTGAATAACCTAATGTTGCTAAGTTATTAATTATATTTTTTCTCTTATTTGAAAATGCTGCTTTAACATATTTAAAGAATAATTCTTCCCCAATTCTATCTTCATATCTTCTATCATTATAAAACTTTATAGACATAAAGGCTGAATCCACTTTTGGTGGTGGTGTGAAAAATGCTTTAGGTATAGTAAATAGATATTCTGCTTCCCCATAATACTCAACTGCTAAAGTTAAAACGCTTCTCTCTTTACCCGACTTAGCACAAACTCTTTCTGCTACCTCTTTTTGAACCATTATAAACATTTCACTAATTAAATCTCTATGTTCAATTATTTTATTTATAATTGGTGATGTTATATAATAAGGAATATTTGCCACTACTCTTCCATTTTTAATAACCTCTTTTAAATCAACTGTTAATACATCTTGCATTATTAAATTAAATTTAGAATTATCAGAATACTTTTTTCTTAATATTTTTTCTAAATCTGTATCAATTTCAATACAAGTTACTTTTTCAGCAGCTTCTAAAAGAAGAGCTGTTAAAGCACCCTCTCCAGGTCCAATTTCTATTATATGTTCATCTGACTGAACATTTGAAACTTCCATAATTTTGTTCAAAACATCGTTTTGATCTGTTAAGAAGTTTTGTCCAAATTTCTTTTTGTGTTTAAAGGACATAATACCTCCTAAATTACTATTTTTTTACTACTTTCCCTATATAAGGAAGGTTTCTATATATTTCATCGTAGTCTAATCCATATCCTAATACAAACTCATCAGGAATTTCAAATCCAATATATTCTCCAACCATTTCAACTTTTCTTCTACTTGGTTTATCTAATAAAGAACATACTTTTAAAGATTTTGGTTTTTTTGACATTAAGAATTTTTTTACAGATTCTAATGTTAATCCTGTATCTATTATATCTTCTATAATAAGTACATCTTTACCTGTTAAATCTTCATCTACGTCTTTTAATATTTTAACTACACCTGTACTATCTGTTCCACCATGATAGCTAGATACCTTCATAAAATCCATTGCTAAATCTAACTCTACATTTTTTAATAGATCAGCCATGAACATTATTGATCCCTTTAATAGTCCAATACAGATAAGATCAGTTCCCTTATAATCTCTCTCTATCTCTTTTGCTACCTCTTTTATTCTCTTTTGCAGCTCATCTTCAGAAATCATTTTCTCTATTGTGTAATCCATTTTTCCCTCCTAAATTTTAAATAATAGTTTACATAACATTCTATCATTTAACCTACTATTTATCAAGTAGTTATTGATATTTTAATGCTCATGTGTTATTATTTTAAGAGCATTTATAATGCTTTATTCTTTAGTTTTTAATAGGAGGAAAAGGATGAAAAAGTATTTGGCGTACCTCGTTTCTGGTATCCTTATCATCTTTATATGTTTTTTTAGTTTTAATATATTTTTAAAAATTTATTTCAATGAAAGATTCTACTCATTACCTAATTTAGTAGGTCTTACGTTAAGTGACATCAAACAAATAAAATCTGTTGATAAGATCACAATTGTTAATGCTGGAAGTCAATTTTCAAACTTCCCTGCTGGCACTATCTTTATGCAAAATCCCTCTGCTGGAAAAACTGTTAAGGAAGGAAGAGATGTTAGAGTTTGGATAAGTAAAGGAGAAGACAATTATGAAATTCCTGATTTTATTAATAATAATTTAGTAAATGTTTTACCTGATTTACATAAAAATGGTGTTAAAATTAAGAAAATAACTTATACAACATCAAACTTACCTTACAATACAATAATAGCCACTAATCCCACTGAAGGAAGTCTAATAAAAAAAGATATTGGTCTTTCATTTTTATTAAGTAAATCGAATACTCAATCATCTATTGAAGTTCCTGACACAATTGGATTTACACTTGATGAAGCTACTAAATCTCTTACAAGTAAAGGTTTAATTATTGGTGAGATTACAGAAAAAGTTGTACCTGGTTTAGAAAAAGGAATTGTTATTGAAGCAACTCATACTGGAGAAACAGTTCATGCTGGTACTATTATAGATATGGTTGTAAGTTATTAATTAAGGAGAGTGAGTCCCATAGAAGGAATAGTTATTAATAAAATCCAAGGATTTTACAATATAAAAAGTGAAGGTAATGAATACCTTTGTAAATTAAGAGGTCTATTAAAAAGATCTGACAAAAGAGAAAATTGTGCTGTTGGAGATCATGTAGTTTTTGATAATGATGGATTTATTACAAAAGTAGAGCCAAGAAAAAATCTTCTTAGAAGACCCCTTGTAGCAAATATTGATTATGGAGTTATTCAATTTGCAGCAAAAGATCCAGTTATTGATTATGAAAGAATTAATATTCTTGTTCTTAATAGCTTATATAATAAAATTGATCCTATTTTAATTATCAATAAAATTGATCTTTTAACAGAAGAGGAATTCCAAGAAATTAAAGAAAAATTAGCCTATTTAAATAAAATCAATATTCCTGTTTTCTATATTTCAACAGTTGATGGTACTGGTATTAAAGAATTAGAATCTTTTATAAAAGATAAAATCACAGCTTTTGGTGGACCATCAGGAGTTGGAAAATCTAGTATTCTTAACTTATTACAAGAGGATAAAGATTTAAAAACAGGTGAAACAAGTAAAAGATTAAGAGCTGGTAAACATACAACAAGAGATAGTAAGCTTTTACCACTTACTCATGGAGGTTTTGCTATTGATACTCCAGGATTCTCTTCAATTGAGATTCCTGAAACTGTTGATGCTCAAGAACTTATCTCTTTATTCCCTGAATTTAAAATTGATCAAGGATGTAAATTTAATAATTGTGTTCATATAAATGAGCCTGATTGTGCTATTAAAAATGCTGTGGAAAAAGGGGATATCCCAGTAGAAAGATACGAATTTTATAAACGTTGTTATGAAAAATCAAAAAATGACCTTTGGAATAGATATAAATAGTAAAATATGTTATAATTCTTGAGAAATAAGGTGTTTAGTTAAATAATTTTAAGGATGTGAAATTCAATGATAAAAAAAGAGATTAAAATAGCTCCATCTATACTTTCAGCAGACTTTAGCCAACTTGGAAATGAAGTTATTGCAATCGATAAAGCTGGTGCAGACTATATTCATATTGATGTTATGGATGGTATGTTCGTTCCTAATATTACTTTCGGTGCTCCTGTTGTTAAATCAATTAGAAATAAAACAAATTTAGTTTTTGATGTTCATCTAATGATTGAATCACCTGAAAGATATGTTGAAGATTTTGTTAAGGCGGGGGCCGATATTATTGTTGTTCATGCAGAAGCAACAAAACACTTACATAGAACTATTCAACTTATAAAATCATTCGGTATCAAAGCTGGTGTATCTTTAAATCCAGCAACACCTGTTGAAGCTATTAAATATGTTATTGACGATCTTGATATGGTTTTAATTATGTCAGTTAATCCAGGTTTTGGAGGTCAAAAATTCATTAAGAATACTATAGCTAAAATTAAAGAGGTTCATCTAATGAATTCAACTGTTGATATTCAAATTGATGGAGGAATCACAAATAAAACTATAGATGAATGTATTGAAGCTGGAGCAAACATATTTGTTGCAGGATCATATGTTTTTTCTGGAGATTACAAAGAAAGAATTAGTTCTTTAAAGGAGAGGTAACTATGAATATAAATAAAGTTAATGATGTTTTAGAAAACTTTTATAAATTATTTTACGAAACAGAAGACTTAGCTTTAAAAAGAGGTATTAAATGCTTAACTCATACTGAGTTACATATTATAGAAGCTGTTGGGAAAGATTCCCTAACAATGAATGAGTTATCTGATAGACTAGGTATTACTATGGGAACAGCAACTGTTGCTATTACTAAATTAAGAGAAAAAGGATTTATTGAAAGAGTTCGTTCTGATGCAGACAGAAGAAAAGTTTATGTTTCTTTATCTAAAAAAGGATTAGAAGCTCTTAATTATCACAATACTTATCATAAAAATATAATTTCAACAATAACTGAGAATATTCCTTCAGAAGATTTAGAACATTTTACTGATACTTTTGAGCTTATTCTTAAAAATTTAAAAAATAAAACAGAATTTTTCAAACCAAACTCTGTTGGAGAATTTCCTATTGGAACTTTAGTTTCTATAATAGAAGTTAAAGGAACTCCAATTATTCAAGATTATTTCTCAAATAATGGAATAGAACATTATACTGTTGTTACAATTGTTGAATCTGAAGATAAAGATCAGGTAGCTCTTGAAAAAGAAAATGGATCTATTTTAAAAGTTAATCTTTTAGATGCTAAAAATTTAGTAGGAATTAAGGTCGAAAATTAATGCTATATATTGATGGTATTTCATTAAATAAAATAAAAGATGAATTAGAAACTACTTTAAAAGGTAAAGGAGTTAATAAAATTGTTCAAACTAGCTCTCTTGCCATAAGTATGAATTTTGGAAAACAAAAACTTATTTTCTCTTGTTTTTCATCTCTTCCTTTATGCTACCTATCTGATCAAAAGGAAGAGAATCTTTTAGATGAAAATACTACTTTTTCATTAAATCTAAAAAAACAAATAAGTGGTTCATCACTTATTTCTATTGAACAAATTGGTTTTGACAGAATTCTTATTTTTAAATTCTCAAAGTTAAATGAACTTGGAGAGGTTAAAATTTTCAATCTATATTTTGAAATGATGGGAAAACATTCTAACTTAGTTTTAACAGATTCAAACAATAAAGTTATTGATTCTATTAAAAGATTTTCTTTAGAAGAAAATTCAGCAAGAGTGCTTTTCCCTGGAATCGATTATTCAAATCCAACAATTGATTTAAAAATTGATCCTAATCTTCTTTCAGAAAAAGATTTTAATATTGAAAAAGAAAATAATACTCTCATTAAAAATGTTGAAGGTATGGGAAAACTTCTTGTTAAAAATCTATCATCTTATGAGAAATTAACTTCTATTTTAAAAGATTCTATTTCACCTAAGCTTTTCTTAGAT
>SAMEA5043657__coassemble_145_pt1 | contig 15726 bp, 16 predicted proteins | sample SAMEA5043657__metabat2_low_PE_001 | metagenome-assembled genome bin SAMEA5043657 (sample SAMEA5043657) | Gadus morhua
TCTTGATCTTGGTTGAATTTTCTCCAAGCATCTAACTGTACTCTTCCACCAGTATTGCTAAGACCCTCGCTTGTATCTACTTGCCAGTTCTTATATGCTTGAACACCAAATGTCCAATCATCCCCATATGCTAATCCTAAATCTTGAGCGAAATAGAATAAGCCTATATCTCCATCATCCGATCCAGAAGAATTATCTACCTCTATCCATTGACCAAATCTTGTTACTCTAAAATTTGGAGCTGCAGCTTCCACTACTACTACCTCTTCAACAACTGGCTCAGCTACTACCATTACTTCTTTCGAAACTTCAACTGGTGCAGCTATTACTTCTTTAGCTTGAGCTGTTGCTCCAACTAATAATAAAGAACCTAATAAAAGTGCTAACTTTTTCATATAAATTCCCTCCGCTTTATTATTTAATCTTTTTGAAATTATTTCTAGTTAAATAGAAACAATTTCACCCGTTACATAATTTATACAACATTTTCTCGAATTTGTAAAATTTTTTTTATTTTTCTGTTCTGTTATAATATATATAATGCATTTTTAATCTCATTTTAAAAAAATACAAACATTTATAAAAAAATAAATATTTATTTCACAATATAAAATAAATAAAATTCAAAAATAAAAAAAAGCACAGATTAAATCTGTGCTTAATAAAGATTTTCTTAGAATGCGTAATTCCATCCTAATCCAAACTCTCCATAATATTTATATTTGTTTGCTGTTGGTGCTTTATTTTCTTTTTTAGTTATTTGATATAAATAGTAAGTTGAGAAACTTAAGTTTTGTGTATATTGGTAATCTAAAGCAACTTGTAATCTGTTCATTTGAGCAAATTTATAATCTTCAGTTTCCTTAGTTTTGTTTTCTTTATGTAATCCAAATCTATATTCTCCAGTTGCTGTTAAGTTTCCTTCTTTAAATATAGGGAAGTATGCTCTTAACTGATGCTCAGTCGTATTTATATTAATCCCTTTATTAGCTAAAGTTCCCGATCCTACACCATATGCTCCTTCAAAATAATAACCCATAGTTACTGGTCCTACAGTTACATTTAAAGGCATTGTTTCAAATTTATATGCATTTTGGCTTCCTTCATTTGCTACATATCTTGCATCAGCATATCCACTATACAGTCCTGCAGAATATTTAGTTCTTAAATAGAATGAATCCGATGATTCTTCTTGTCTCCATCTTGCTCCTAAAGCATAAGTTGATCCAGCTTCTGTAGAGAAGTTTCTCCAAGCATCTAAATCTATTCTTGATCCTGTTGTTCCAAATCCTGAATCTGTATCAGCATCCCATGATTTTCTAGCCATTACAGCAAATTTCCAGTTTTCAGTTGCTAATCCAATTTTATTTCCTAGCATCATTGTTCCAACGTTTCCGTCAGTTCCACCTGCATTATTATCTATTTCTATATATTGACCAACATTTGTTACTCTTAAAGTTGGTTGGTTTTGTGCTACTACTGACACATCTTCAACTACTACTGGTTGAACAATAGTTGTATCTTCTACTACTATTGGAGTTGGTACTGCTATAATTTCTTTCGCTTGAGTTACTGTTCCTACTACTAATAAAGAACCTAAAATAAGTGCTAACTTTTTCATATGAATTCCTCCAGATTTTCTTTTTTGAAATCTTATCGATTTCTTTTCCCGTTACATAGTTTATACACTATTTTTTAAATTTTGTAAATAATTTCTCAATCTTTTTTTGATTTTAAAGATATTTTTTTCACTTTTTTATCTATTTGTAAGATAATCTGTCTTTTTATAGTTCACTTTTTCAATATAAAGTATTAGTTTTTTAATATGAAACTATATATTTTATATATAGTTTATACAAAAAATATTTAAGAAATAAAAAAAAGCAGATACAATGTATCTGCTTCCAAATAGTTTTGAAGAACACAATTATCTCTTTGAGAATTGTGGAGATCTTCTTGCTTTTCTTTTTCCGTATTTCTTTCTCTCAACCATTCTTGAGTCTCTAGTTAAGAATCCAGCTTCTCTTAAAGCCAATTTTAAAGTTTCGTCAGCTTCTACTAACGCTCTTGATAATCCGTGTCTGATTGCACCGGCTTGACCAGCGTTTCCTCCACCAATTACGTTGATTTTAACTTCAAATTTATCTAAAGTTTCAGTTAAAGCTAATGGTTGCTCAACGATTTTAGAAAGTAATTCTCTTCCACCGAAATAGTCAGCCATAGTTTTTCCGTTTATTTCAATTCCTTGTCCACCAGGGATAAGTCTTACTCTTGCTACTGAAGTTTTTCTTCTTCCAGTTCCTCTATATTGAATCATTTCTGCCACAGTTAATCCCTCCTATTAAAATTCTACCTTTACTGGTTTTTGTGCAGTATGAGCATGTTCAGCTCCAACAAATATTCTTAATCTTGTTAACTGCTCTCTTCCTAATCTGTTCTTTGGAAGCATTCTCTTAACAGCTAGCATTAAAGCTTCTTTAGGATTCTTTGCAAGAATCTCTTCTAATCTTCTCTCTTTTAATCCACCTGGGAATCCTGAGTGGCTGTAGTAAACTTTATCTGTTAATTTCTTTCCAGTTACAGCAATATTTTCAATATTTGTAACAACTACGAAGTCTCCTCCGTCAATGTGTGGAGTGTAAGAAACTTTATCTTTACCCATTAATTTTTTAGCTATTTCAGCAGCTAATCTTCCTAAAATTTTACCTTCTGCGTCATAGTGAACGAATTCTCTAACAACGTCTTCTTTTCTTTGCATTGCAGTGTACTTTTTCACGTTTTTTTCCTCCTCGAAAATGGTTATATTTATCTAATATAACGAACGGCGTCCTTTGTGGGAAAGGCTTTATTATACCCATTTATTATATAGACTTTTTCTTATTTTGTCAATGATTAATTTACTTGATATTGTTATTATTTTTTAAAGATTCCCAATGGTTTTCCAAGTGGTAAGAACTCTCTTCCAAAAGTTTTATTTAAAACATTTGCAGCTGACCCATAGAATGAAGCTAATGCAATTAAGAACTCAGATGTTGCCGCTAAGTTATGCATAAAATGAGGTGCTATTCCAAACGTCATCCCTGATAAACCAATAAATAATAAATCTATTAATATAAAGATTACTAATAAAGTTTTATTTGTTTCAATTGCTCCAATTGTCATATATAAACTAAAAATTAAATAACCTAAGAAAACGAACCCATATGCTTTTGGATCTGCTGCTGCTTTCATTCCTTCTCCAAAAACTCCAAGTTGGATCATCCAACTCATTCCCATACCAAACCAGAAAAACGCATATCCTCCAAAAGCTGTTGTTCCAAATACATTGTTATGTTTAATATCGTTTAAACAAGCAATTAATTGTACAAAGGCTCCTAAGAATATTGCCCAAGGCACTACTAAAGATACTCCACTTACTATTCCAAATTTATTAGCTGAAGCTACAAATGTCACTATTGCAAGACCTAATAATCCTAATGCTGAAGGGTCTGCTACCTCAATTTTAACATGATTGTTTTGATTCATTTTTTATAAATACTCCTTAATATTTTTTTTACACGCAGAGAATATTTTAACCTTTTCGTAAAATTTTGTCAATATTTAGTTCATTATATTTATTTTTTATATTGTTTATATTTCAGATCTAACATTTTCTAATTATAAATCTCTCTATATTTATTTTTTAAATATTCAATATAGTACTTAGAATTTAAATCTTCTCCGCAAATATTTATAATTATTTCTTTTGGTGTTTTTAACTTCCCATATTTATGTATTTTTTCACCTAACCACTCTTTTATTTTAATTAGCTCTCCTCTTTCTAAAGCCCCTTCAACATTTATATCCTTTTTCATAGCTTCATAAATTTGTACCGAGTAAACATTTCCTAAAGCATATGATGGAAAATATCCAATTAATCCACAAGACCAGTGTACATCTTGTAAAACACCCTCAACATCATCTTTAGGTTCTACCCCTAAATATTCCATCATTTTCTCATTCCATATTTGTGGTAACTCATCTACATTATATTTTCCATTCATAATTCCTTTTTCTATCTCATATCTCACCATTATATGTAAAGAATAAGTTAACTCATCTGCTTCTACTCTTATTAAACTTTTTTCCACTTGATTTATACCTTTATATACCTCTTTTACAGATAATTTTTTTAAGTTAGGATAATAATTTTCAACCTTATCTTTTATTCCACTCCAAAACTCCTCACTTCTTCCTATTATATTTTCATAAAATCTAGATTGAGATTCATGTATTCCCATAGACGATCCATCAGCAAGTATTGTCTCTTCTAATACATTTTCTACACCCTGTTCATATATCCCATGTCCACCTTCATGGATACTACTATAAAGTGATGAAAATGGAAGCTCTTCAATATATTTTGTTGTTAGTCTAACATCATTTCTATTAACAGTTAAGGTAAAAGGATGAGTACTTTCTGATATTATTCCTCTTTGAAAATCAAAACCTAAATATTTCAGTATAAATTTAGATAATTCTTTTTGTTTCTCTTTAGACTCTTGAAACTTTATTTTCCCTTGAAAATCTCTTTTTTGTAATTCTATCTCTTTTAATAGAGGAACAATTTCGTTTTTTAACTCTTCAAAAAATTTATCTAATTTCTCTATATTCATTCCTTTTTCATAATCACATAACAATTGAGAATAAACGTCTTCATCTTTTCCTCTATATTTTATAAATTTTTTATTATATTCAAAAATTTCTTTTAGAACTGGAGCAAAAATTTTAAAATCTTTCTTTTCTCTTGCGTGTTCCCAAATCCCTTGAGCTTTTGCTGTCAATTCAGAATATAATCTATATTCGTCTGAAGGTATCACTTTAATTTTTTCAATATCCTCTATTAGTATCTCCACTTCTTTTCTCTCTATCTCATCTAAACTTTCTTTTTCTTTATAAAGATTTTCTACTAATTTAATAAACTCTTTATTTGTAGTTAGTTCATAACTTTTAAGACTTAAATCACCTATCATTTTGGAAATTAATTCATATCCACCCTTTGGAGCTTGTGTTTCTAAATCCCACTGTAATAAAGCTAACATTGAATCTAGCATTTTTTTCTCTTTTATTTTTTCTCTAAAAATAGACACTTTATCTCTCATATATAAACCTCCTACTTTTTCTTAGATTATAATTAATTTCTACTTTATATACAAGCAAATTCTCAACTATTGATAATTTTTAGAAAATGCTGTAAACTTATAAATAATAATATAAAATTTAAATATAGTATAAAGGAGTTCTTATGAAAAGAAGTATATCAGGTATTCAACCTAGTGGTATTTTACATTTAGGTAATTACTTTGGAGCAATGAAACAATTTATTGATAATCAAGCTCATTATGAAGGTTTCTACTTTGTAGCAGATTATCACTCTTTAACTTCTCTTACTGATCCAAAAACTTTAAGAGAAAATTCTTATAACATAGTTTTAGACTATTTAGCTTTGGGATTAGATCCTAAAAAATCAACAATTTTTTTACAATCTGAGGTTCCTGAACATACTGAACTTACTTGGTTACTTTCTAATATAACTCCTGTTGGTTTATTAGAAAGAGGTCACTCATACAAAGATAAAACTTCAAAAGGTTTTAGTGCTAATACTGGTCTTTTAACATATCCAGTTTTAATGGCTGCTGATATTTTAATGTATGACGCTGATATCGTTCCTGTTGGAAAAGATCAAAAACAACATCTTGAAATGGCAAGAGATATTGCTATTAAATTTAATCAGCAATATAATGTCGAATTATTTAGACTTCCAGAACCACAAATTTTAGAAAATTTAGCTGTTGTTCCTGGAACTGATGGACAAAAAATGAGTAAATCATATGGAAACACTATTAATATGTTTGCATCTAAAAAAGAATTAAAAAAACAAGTCATGAGTATTGTAACTGATTCTACTCCTTTAGAGGAACCTAAGGATCCAAATAACAATATAGTTAAATTATATGAACTTTTTGCTACAAAAGAGGAAATTCAGGAAATGAAGGATAAATTTATAGCTGGAAATTATGGATATGGTCATGCTAAAAATGAACTTTTAAATGCTATTTTAGAATACTTTAAAGAGGCTAGAGAGAGAAGAGAGGAGCTTGTTAACAATATGGATCTTGTTCACTCTATTTTAGAAGAAGGTTCTAAGAAAGCTAGAGCTATTGCCATTGAAAAGATAAAAGCAGCCAAAGTTGCTGTTGGACTAGCAGGAAATATTTATAAATAAAAAAAGACAGGCTTCCTGTCTTTTTATTTTATATTTATGGCGCACCCGAGAGGAATCGAACCCCTAACCCCTTGATCCGTAGTCAAGTGCTCTATCCAATTGAGCCACGAGTGCATTTTTTTTATAAAAAAAAGGTAGCTAATCTACCTCAAAGTTCTTAATGGCGGTGAAGGTGAGATTTGAACTCACGGTACGGGGTTAACCGTACTCTCCCTTAGCAGGGGAGTGCATTAGGCCACTCTGCCACTTCACCGTATTTTATGGCGGAAGACCAGAGACTCGAACTCTGAAGTCTTACGACGCCGGTTTTCAAGACCGGTTCCTTACCAATTAGGATAGCCTTCCTACAAGTAAGATAGTATCACATTTTTTTTTTGATGTCAAACATTTTTTTTGATTTTTTTTAAAACTGGAGCTACTTAAAAGTAGCTCCAATTAATTATTCTTCTATTTTAACTTCCTCTTCCACTTTTTCTTCTTCTTTAGGAATCGGATTACCAAACATCCATTCAATTTGTCTTCTTACTCCAGTTAGTTCAAGAATTTGTCCGTCTATTTCTATTCTATCTGTTTCTGGAATTACTAAGAACCCATCTTCTATCTCTTCATCTTTAACTAAACTATGTTGAATTTTAATTGAATTTTCAAAACCAAAAGGTCTAAATTCAGTTTTTACACTTCTTATTAATTCATCATTTTTCACTATTTCTTCTATCATCTCTTCTGTAAACTGTCTTTGTGGAGGATATTCAGCAATAAATAGTGTTTCTGTTTTTAAAAATTTCAAATCTTTATCTTCCTTTTCAAAAATATCTATTGTATATCTTCCTCTATTTTTAATTAAAAACTTATCTATATCTATTATTTTCTTTCCTACACCTAGTGGATCTACCATTGGAGTTAATTCTCCTCTAGATATTAGATCATCTTCTGGTCCATTTAATCTTATTTCAAATGTTGTAGGCTTCATTACTTCTTCAAATGTTAAAACAATTGAAAGTCTCATCATAGGATGTGGAAATATTGGTTGAATAAGGTTATCAAAAGCCCCATAAATATCAACTGCTCCTCCTACTTGCTGACTCATTTGTGCTCCATGTGCAACTATTACATTTTTTATCTTAGCCATTGTTATCCCCCTCTGTGAAAGTATTGTCTTATTTCAACTATAACACAACCCAAGAACTTTGTAAATTTTTTATTTTAAAATTGTAAAGATAAAAATAGTTCCTTTTCCCTCTTTAGAAAGAACATCTATTTGCCCTCCACATTTTTCAATTAATTCCTTTACAATAGCAAGTCCAAGGCCTGTTCCAGCTCTATTACTTGTTCTAGCTTTATCTACTCTATAAAATCTTTCAAATATTTTATTCAATTCTTCTAGAGCCATTCCAAGTCCGTTATCTTTTACACCTATTTTATATTTACTTCTTGTTTCTATTATTGATATCTCTATTTCAGGAATTTTATCTCCTTTATAAATTATGGCATTTTCAACTAAGTTTTTTAAAATAGTTAAAACTTTTTCCAAATCAATTTTTATATTTCCATTTTTATCCAAAAGATTAATATTATATGTTATTTTAGCTCCTGAAGTTTTAATTCTTTCATTTAGTAAAATTGCTAGTTCAGCTTTTAATCTCTCTACAGAAACCTTTTCTATTTTTATAATGTTTGATTTCTCTATTTTAGTTATATTTAAAAAATCTATAATTATATTTTCTAATTTATCTATATTATTTTTAATTGTTTTTATAAATTGACTTTTTAATGGTTCTGGAGCATCTTCTAATGCTATAACATATCCTTTTATATTTGTTAACGGTGTTTTTAATTCATGACTAACATTACTTATAAAAGTTTTTTGAACTTCTAAAACTCCTTTTGTTTGAGTAATATCTTTTATAGACAAAAGATATCTTTTGTCTTCTTCTAAATATTTAATACATATATAAAAATATCTTTTTACTCTTGATAAATATAACTCTGTTTTAAAACTTTTTTTATTTTTTAATATTTTTTTTAAAAGCTCTATTATCTCTATATCCTTTATTAATTCTAAATAATTATCCTTATCAATCTCAAATAAATAACTTAATTTTGAATTTTTTATTATTAATTTTAAATTTTCATCAAATAATAACAATGATGAATCTATTGATTCTATTATTTGATTAAGAGTTCTTTTATCTCTATTTAATTTTTCTATATTTTCTAAATTTTTTCTTTGCCACTTTTGAACAATTCTCCAAAAACTTAAAATCCATGGATCTTTTTCAAAGGAAAGAGCACTCCCACTCTCTTTTTCTTTTAAAAAATTTTCAATAACCTCTATTTTTTTATATAGATCTCTTTTTAAAAAATTTTTATAGAAAAAATGAATACTTATATTTAAAAATGTAAAAAATAAAATTTCAACTAACAGTATTATCCTTATAATAGTAATAACTGGACTATAATTTTTAGAAACTCTTATTACTACATTTTCCCCCTCCTTATTTATCCTTTTTACAGCATAATAAGCAGTCGTTTTTTTTGAAATAGTACTTTTCCTTATAAAAAATCCTTGTCCATTGTCTATTGCAACTTGTACCTCTTCTCTTGAACCATGGTTTTCTAACAATGATTCCTTATTAAATCTAGTAGAATCATATACTACATCTCCATTTAAATTAATTATATTAAACCTTATATCTGACCCTTTAAATATTTGCTGATAATCATCTTTTTTATATTCTTTTATTAAGTTAGATATTATAAATACATTCTCTTTTAATGTACTTTTTACTTCAACTTTAGATAAAGAGGATAAGTAACCTATATTAAGGGAAACAAAAAAGATCTCTATTAAAATTATAAATAATAATGTCATTATCTCTTTTCTTCTAATCTGTATCCCACTCCTTTCACTGTTTTTATACATTCAAATAAAAATGGAATTTTTTCTCTTAACTTAGAAATATAAACATCCACTGTTCTATCCCCAGTATAGTAACTACTTCCCCATACTCTATCTAATATTTTTTCTCTCGTAACAACAATATCTTTATTTTTAACTAAAAGTAAAAGAAGGTCATACTCCTTTTTAGATAATTCTACCTCTATACCTTTATTTGTCACTAAGTGTTTATCTTCGTCTATTTCTAAATCTAAAAATCTATTATTTTTCTTTTTTACTTTTTCCTGTTTCCCTAAAAGTTTTTTTCCTCTTAAAAGTAGCTCTCTTGGATCAAATGGTTTTTTCATATAATCATCTGCACCAATTTCAAGTCCATGTAAAACATCCTCTACCTCTGTTTTTGCTGTTAACATAATTATATAAGGTGTTCCATACTCATCTTCCATATCTTTTACTATCTTTGTAAAATTAATACCATCTAAATTTGGAAGCATTAAATCAAGTATTATTAAATCATGCTTCTCTTTCTTTAAATACTTTAAACCCTCTAATCCATCTGAAGCAACAGTTACTTTATATCCCTCTTTAGTAAAATAATAATTTATTAATGCCTGTATTTCCAGATCATCTTCCACTATTAAAACTTTCATTTATAGCTCCTTTTTCCTTTTATTATAACATAAATAAAAAAAGGTATCATCATTTAAGATACCTTTTTTTATCTACTTTACAGGTACAAAACCTTCAGATTTTACAATCTCTTGTCCAGCTGGTGATAATGCATATTTTACTAAGCTATTTACTGTTTTGTTATCTGTTTCTTTTACATACCAATATATCTCTCTTGCTATTGGATAACTTTTATTTCCTACATTTTTTATAGTTGGAGCTATATTATCTACTGTTAAACTTTTTATCTTATTATCTACATATCCCATTCCTATATACCCAATAGCATTTTTATTGCTTAATACCTCTTGCTTAATAGCTTCATTTGATGGCATATATAATACACCTTTTCCATATTCTGCTGTTTTCATTGTATTCTTATCTCTAACAATATGATCTTTAAAAAACTCATGAGTTCCTGAAGATGAATCTCTTGATAAAACAATAATTTGTCCATCTTCTCCACCTAACTCTTTCCAGTTAGTTATTTCACCTCTAAAAATTTTACCTAAAGTTTCATGAGATAAATTTGACAGTTTATTATTCTTATTTACAATTACTGTTATTCCGTCAAAACCAATTACTACTTCATTTAGTTTTTCTCCTCTTTTTTTAGCCTCTTGAATCTCTTTTTCTTTAATATTTCTAGAAGCCATTCCTATATCTGCTGTTCCATTTATTAATGATGAAATTCCTACTCCTGATCCTCCACCTGTTACTGCTATTCTAGCATTTGAATGATTTACCATATATTCTTCTACTATATATTGTGATGCATTTACTATTGTATCTGATCCTTTAACTTGAATTATTCTTGAAGCAAATGACATTGTTGACAATCCTAACATACCTATTAAACTTAATAATATAAATTTTTTCATTTATTCCTCCCCTTATTTTTATTTTCTAAAACAAGTATAACCTATTCTTGTTAATTTCATTTTAAACAAATGTAAAAGAGGTGTTAATTTTATTTTACCTATAATTTACACTCTTTTAATCTTACTTTAACAACTTTAAGTTATTATATCTATAGAAGATTTTAGGAGGGTTATATGTTAAAAATTAGACACTTAAAAGATATCTTTATGAAAAGGTTACTTTCATCTATAGGTATCTTTAATATTATAATTGTTATTCTTATATTTTTATTTATTTTAACAAACAGTTTATCTTTCTTTAAAGAGTATCCTGTTTCAAAATTTCTTTTTAGTAGTGAGTGGATATCTCTATCTGGTAAATATGGAATACTACCTCTTCTTGTAGGTTCTTTCTGGGTTACCCTTGTAGCACTTGGAATATCTGTTCCTGTTGGAATCATAACTACAATTTATCTATCAGAATATGCTAGTAAAAAAAGAAAGAAATTCTTTAAAATTATTATTGAAACTATGTCTGCTCTCCCATCAGTTGTTCTTGGGTACTTAGGACTTTATCTGCTTTCAAATTTTATTAAAGATATCTTTAATTTAAATAGTGGATTAAACGCTTTAACTGGTGGAATTATGCTTTCTTTCATGGCTATTCCAACAATTGTAAGTTTATCTGATGATGCTTTAAATGCTCTTGATTCATCTTATAGAGAAGCTTCTTTATCTTTAGGAGCAAATAAACTTGAAACTATCTTTAAAATTCTACTTCCTGCTGCTTTTCCTGGAATATTTGCTGGAATTATGCTTGGATTTGGAAGAATAATTGGAGAAACTATGACAGTTTTAATGATTACTGGTAACTCTCCTATTATGGCAACTTCGCCCTTATCATCAGTTAGAACTTTAACAGCTACTATAGCTTCTGAAATGGGAGAGGTTGTTCAAGGAAGTCAACATTATCATGCTCTATTTGCAATAGCTTTAGTTCTTTTTATAATAAGTTTTATTACTAATAGTATTGCTGATAAATATATTAGAAAATCTAGAAAGATTATGAATAAATAGGAGGATTATTTTGAGTATTTTAAAAGGAAAAAGTGGAAAAACAATAGAATTATTGATAAAAAGTATTGGAATACTGTCTACAGTTCCTATCTTTATAATTCTTGCATATATTATATGGAAAGGAGTTCCTGCTATTAGTTGGAATTTTTTAACAGAGATACCTAGAAGAGGTATGAGAGCTGGTGGAATTTTCCCTGCTATTATTGGAACTCTTTATTTAACTCTTGGAACAATCTTAGTTTCTGTTCCTTTTGGTGTTTTTACAGGCGTTTATTTAGTTGAATATGCAAAAGATAACTTTATTACTAGAATTATTAATCTTACAATAGTTAACCTCGCTGGAATACCTAGTATCATATACGGACTATTTGGAATGTCACTATTTGTTATGTATTTCAAACTTGGAGTTTCAATTTTATCTGGTTCTTTAACTCTTGGAATTATGTGTCTCCCAGTTATTATTACAGCTACAAGAGAAGCTCTTCTTGCTGTTCCTAATAGTTTAAGAGAGGCCTCTTTAGCTCTTGGAGCAACAAAGTGGGAAACAATTTCTAAAATTATTTTACCCGCTGCTCTTCCTGGAATATCAACAGGAATAATTTTAAGTATATCTAGAGCTGCTGGAGAAACAGCACCAATTTTATTTACTGCTGCTGCATTCTACTTACCATTTTTACCACAATCAATATTTGATCAAGTAATGGCTCTACCTTATCACCTTTATGTAATATCTACACAAGTTCCTAATATGCCAGAATCAAATATGAACGGAACACTATTTGTACTAGTTTTTATAACAATTGGTTTCAATTTAATTGGAGCTTTTATTAGAAATAAATTTGAAAAATAAAATGGAGGATTATTAATGAATAAAGATGTTAGAATTGCTGTTAAAGATTTTAATTTTTACTACGGAAACTTTAAAGCCTTAAAAAATATAAATATGAATATAATGAAAAATAAAGTAACTGCACTTATAGGTCCTTCTGGATGTGGAAAGTCTACATTTTTAAGATCAATTAACAGAATGAATGATCTTATTGATGATATTAAATATGAAGGAGAAATACTTTTAGATAAGGAAAATATCTTTGATTCTAAATTTGATATAGTTGATCTTAGAAAAAAAGTTGGAATGGTTTTTCAAAAACCAAATCCTTTTCCTAAAACAATATATGAAAATCTTGTCTATGCACCTAAACTTCATGGGGAAAAAGATAAAGCTAAATTAGATGAAATAGTTGAAAATTCTTTAAAAGAAGTCGCTCTTTGGGACGAGGTTAAAGATAAACTTCATCAATCTGCTCTTGGGTTATCTGGTGGACAGCAACAAAGACTTTGTATAGCTAGAGCTATCTCTGTAAATCCTGAAATACTTTTAATGGATGAACCAACTTCAGCCCTTGATCCTATTTCTACATCAAAAATTGAGGATTTAATAATTAAACTAGCAAAAGATTACAGTATTGTCATTGTCACTCATAATATGCAACAAGCTTCTAGAATCTCTGATTACACTGGTTTCTTTTATCAAGGAGTCTTAGAAGAGTTTGATAAAACTTCTACTATCTTTACTACACCAAAGGTAAAGAAAACTGAAGATTATATTACAGGAAAATTTGGATAAAAGGGAGAGAAGTATGAAAAATTTAAATGAATCTTTAAAATCTTTAGATGAACACTACTTAGAAACTTTAAAATATATAAGTAGAAATTTTGAAATTAATTTAGAAATGTTAAGAACAAAAAGATTTAGTTCAACTCTATATGGAGAATCTAAAACTATTGAAGATTTAATAAACGCCTTCGAGGTTAAAATAAAAGAGGATGCTATTGTTACTATTGCAAGATTCCAACCAGCTGCTAAAAATTTAAGAAGACTTGTTATGTTAATTAATAGTGTCCGTGTTCTTGAAAGAATGGGTGATCTTTTAAAAGCTAATCTTTCTCTTATAAAAGATGTTGAAAAAAAATCACCACATCTTATTGAAGCAACATACTCTATTGTTTTACCTGTTGCTTCAAAGATTCAATCACTTTTCCAAATGTATATTGGAGCTTTCATTAATAAAGATATCAACTTACTTTATGATATAATATCTTTAGAAGAAGAAATCGATGAAATAGTTGATGAAAACAACGAGTTTTTCTTAAGTAAAATGAAAGAATCTCCTGACAATATTTTAGGCGGATCTATCTTAATGCTTCTTGATAAAAAATTTGAGAGACTTTCTGATCATATTATCCACCTTGTAACTGATCTTATTTATATTTTAAATGGAGAAAATTTAAGAAAAGTTGAACTTGAAAGCACAAAAAAATGACAGAAATTCTGTCATTTTTAATTTTCTCTATATCCAATATATTCTGCTAATAATATAAAATTTTCTATTTTTTCTTTATCAAAAATATTTAATACTTCTTTAGCTTGGTCTATTGTTGATTTTAATATTTTTTTACTCTCTTCCATTCCAAATAAACTTGGATATGTTGTTTTTTCTAACTCAACATCACTTCCAACAGGCTTCCCTATCTTTTCAAAATCACCTTCTATATCTAGAATATCATCTTTAATTTGAAAAGCAAGACCAATAAGCTCAGCATATTTTGACAGTGCTTTAAACTCATCTTGTGATGATTCACAAATAATAGTTCCAATTTCCACAGGCAATTTTATTAACTTACCAGTTTTATTTGTATGAATATATTTTAAAGTATCAAAAGAAACAAGTTTCTTTTCACTTTCAATATCTATCATTTGTCCACCAATCATTCCATTTACTCCAGAATATCTTGATATTTTCCCAATAATTTTTACAAGTTTATCTGAAGAAACATCTTTAGTTTCATCAGTTACAATGGAAAAAGAGTGTGTTAACAACGCATCTCCTATTAAAATAGCTTCTGCTTCTCCAAATTTCTTATGAGTTGTTAATTTTCCTCTTCTATACTCGTCATTATCTAAAGCTGGTAAATCATCATGTACCAATGAATAAGAATGAATAAGCTCTATCGCCACTGCAGTTGGAAGACCTAATTCTAAACTTTTACCATATAACTCTAATATCATTAGTAATAAAATTGGTCTTAATCTTTTTCCTCCATTTAATACTGAGTACTTCATTCCCTCTGCAATAACTGTGGGGTACTCTAACTTATTTAAATATATCTCTATATTTTTATCTATAAGTTCTCTTTTCTCCCTTAAGTAACTTTTAAGCATTCTTCTCCTCCTCTAGTATAACATTGTTGTTTTCACTACTAACCTTAATAATCTTTCCTTTAGCTTTATTTAAAATATCTGAAGATTTTTTTAATAACTTCATAGCTTTCTCATACTCTTTTATAGAATCCTCTAAAGTTAACTCTCCACTTTCAAGCTTTTCTAGTATCATATCAACTTCATTGACATTATATTCAAAACTATCTTTTTTCATGAAAACCTCCATTTTCTATCTTGTATAGAATGTAACTACTTTTTTACCATATTTTCTTTCATCAGTTTTTCTAAATTCTCCAACTTCATCAGCCATATCTTCAAATAAGTGATGCTCACATATTATAAGTCCATTTTCTGCTAATAAATTTGCCTTAGATATTGATCTCATTACTCTTGCACAAACCTCTTCTTTATAAGGAGGGTCCATAAATATAATGTCAAACTTTTCACCTTTTCTACCAAGAATTTCAACAGCTCTTAAAACTTCATTTTTATAAGCTCTTGATTTCCCATCATATCCTAAATTGTTAATATTTTTTATAATATACTTAAGAGCATCTTGATCTTTTTCTATCATAACAGCTCTTTTAGCTCCTCTACTTAAAGCTTCTAAAGCTATATTCCCTGTTCCACTGAATAAGTCTAAAAATCTACATTCAGGTATATATGGAGCTATTATTGAAAATAATGATTCCTTTATACTATCTTGTGTAGGTCTTGTATCTGTTCCTTTTCT
>SAMEA5043657__coassemble_160_pt1 | contig 14827 bp, 9 predicted proteins | sample SAMEA5043657__metabat2_low_PE_001 | metagenome-assembled genome bin SAMEA5043657 (sample SAMEA5043657) | Gadus morhua
TCCACATTAAATCCATAGTTAGATGCAACTTTTAAATTTAAGTTTAATCCATTTTCATACCCTGCTTCTTTTAATAACTCTTTTGATTTTTCAATATTATATTTAAAGATATTTTCAGTTTCTGGATTATAATATGCTTTTACTATGGGACTAACTCCACTACCACATGCTTTTGCTTCTCCCATAGAAACACCATTTATTATATCATTTTTATTAATAGCATAAGCTATTGCTTCTCTAACTTTTAGATTATTTAAAGGAGATTTGTTATTATTTATTGAAAGTTGCTGTACTAAATTTTGCTCTCCTTTAACTATAGTAAAATCTTTTTGATTTATTAAATCTAAATATTGGGGTTCTAATTTTGCTATAAGATCAACTTCTCCCATTTGCATAGACATTATTGCACTTTGAGTATCTTTAATTATTTTAAATTCAACTACATCTAAGTTTCCACTTGTTTTTTCCCAATAATATCTGTTTTTCTTTACAATTATATTTTCACCAGGAGAATAACTCTCTATTTCAAATGGTCCTGTTCCATAAAGCATTCCATCTATTTTTTTTGAAATTTCAAAAGTGAAAATAGGAAGTTGTAATTTACTTGGCATTTTTAACGTAAATATTAACTTATCTCCATCAACTATTATTTTCTCAATATGATCTTTTATAGCCTTAGTCTTAGAGTTTCCAGAAAAATCTTTTTCCATAACTTTAAGATAAGCTTCTTTTATCATTTCAGGTGTTAAATTTTCTCCATTTGATAGTTTTATATTTTTTCTGATTATAAAAGTATATGTTTTCCCATCATCTGAAATATTATAATTTTCTGCTATTGCTGGTTTTAGCTCTCCATTCGATTGTATTTTCATTAAACCTTCATAAATATTAAATAATATTTCATCTGTTCCTGCTGATACAGCTTTACTTGGATCTAAAAAGTCAGGATCTTGGGATATTCGAATAACAACTTCATTCTTATCCTTTTGCGTGACATTTTCTTTTGCTCCACAAGATGCTAGAAGAAATAAACTAGCTAGTAATGCTCCTATTTTTTTCACTTTTATCCTCCATAATAATTTTTTTGCATTTTATATAGATTATATCATATTTTATTAAAAGATAAAAAACAAAAGTACTTAGAATTAAATAATCCTAGTACTTTTGTTATTAAAATATATTTATATCCTCTAAATTTTCTAAAATCATCTGTTTTTTTATTGAGTCTGTAAAGTCTTTTATTCCATTCATAAAAGTTGTATTCGGATGACATTTTAATAACATTCCATCTATATACATTAAACTTTTCAACAAATGAAACATTCCTATTGGAAATTCTAAATTATGATCAAGAGATAATTTTATAATTTCAAGAGTTTTTTTTGTTAAACTTATTTGTGAAATTTTTGTATTTTTAAAACTATCATATAATTGTAAAAAACTATTTAAAAAATCTTCATATTCCTTTTCTTCTAATTTAACTATAGAAAATTCATTAATATAAAGACAAGCTTTTGTCGGTTCATCTCTACTTATGTGATAAAAAAACCAAAACACATTATACCTTACATCTTTTTTAAGCGTATGAATAGTTGAACAATCAATTAAATGAATATTCCCTATTTTATCTAAAATAATATTTCCAGGATGAATATCCCCATGAAATATTCCTATTTTAAATATATAATAAGAGTGATATTTAAAAAATCTTATAAAATCTTTATATTTTAATTGATCTTTATTTAATAAAGTATTAAAACTTTTTCCATTAATAAAATTAGATACTAAAACTTTTTTAGAACATAAGTTTTCATAAAATCTTGAAAATTTCAAAAATTCTAAATCATAACTTTTTTCATTTTCTTTCTTTAATTTTCTTAATATTTCAGAACCTCTTACTTCATTATTGAAATTAAGCTCCTTAATCGTTGTAGTTTCTATATGTTCTAAAATTATTATTGGATTATATATTTTATTTAAGTATGGATAAATTAATACTGCTATTTTAAATAAAAATTTAGTCACCTTAATATCTCTTTTAAATTTTAATAAACTCCTTCTTTTTCTAATTTTAATAGCTACTTTTTCCATGTTGTGTTTTAAAATCCCTGTATGAATCTGTCCTATAGAAGCAGATGTATACATATCATTTTCATAGTGCATAAAATTTGTCAAAATCCATTTTTCATTTTCATCTATAATTGTACATAATTTTTCTTTTCTTTCAAAATAGCTATTTTCATATAACTTAGATAAGTGCATACAAATTTCTTCATCTAAAAAATCTATTCTCAAAGCATAGTATTGGCATAATTTTATAGCTAGTAACCCTAATTTTTCTATCTCTTTTAAATTTGGTTTTTTTCCTAGATAGATATTTTTAAGTAATAATATTAACCTTATTCTACTCATACTTTATCCCCCTTAACAATTAAATTAGAAACTAGGTATTATACTTTATTATACTTTATTTAAAATATCTTTCTTTTTATTTTAGAAAGGAAAAATATTTAATTATCTGTATAATTAAAAAAAATACGGAGGTAAAAATATGGATCTACATAAAAAATTGAAATTTTTAGATATATTTTCAATTGCAACAGGTGCTATGATCAGTTCAGGAATTTTTATTTTGCCAGGACTTGCTTATATAAAAGCTGGTCCATCTATGATTGTTGGTTATTTATTAGGAGGGGGAATAGCTTGTATTGGAATAATCTCTATTATAGAACTTAGTACTGCTATGCCCAAAGCTGGTGGAGATTATTTTTTTATAAATAAAACTTTTGGGCCCATATTAGGAACTATTTCTGGAATTTTAAGCTGGTTTGCTTTATCATTAAAATCTTCACTAGCTATATATGGAATATCAGAAGTTATTGGAAGACTTATGTTTATACATCCTAGTAATTTTCAACTCTTTACTATCTCTTTTATTTCAGTTATAATTTTCTGTTTATTAAATATAGTTGGTGTTGATATAGCTAGTAAATTTGAAGTAACTATTGTTATTTTTTTATTAATTTTTATATTAATATATATTTTCAGTGGTATTTTCACTATAAACTTAAGTAATTTTGATCCATTTTTCATTAATTATGAAAATCCAAATTTAACATATACTCTTACGGATAAAATAAATATTATTGTTAGTATTTCAGCTTTTGTTTTTATATCTTACGGTGGTCTTTTACAAGTTTCTAGTGTTTCAGAAGAGGTTATTAACCCTGAAAAAAGCATTCCAAAAGCAATATTTTCATCAGTGATATCTACAACTATACTCTATGGCTTAATTATCTTTGTTACTATTGGGAGTATTCCAAATGGTAATTTTTTAATTGATTCTATTACTCCACTTGCAGATACAGCTACTTTGCTTCTTGGAGATTTTGGATTTTTTCTAATTATTACAGCTTCTATGTTAGCTTTTATTTCAACAGCTAACGCTGGAATTATGTCAGCTTCTAGATATCCACTTGCGCTAAGTAGAGATGGTCTATTGCCACATAAAATATCTATTATAAATAAAAGATTTAGAACTCCTATTATCCCTATAGTTTTAACTGGAATTTTTATAATATGCTCCCTTTTATTCAAACTAGAAAACTTAGCAAAAATAGCTTCTGCTGTTGTTTTATTAGCTTATATACTGACTAATTTAACAGTTATTATCCTAAGAGAAAGCGGAATTAAAAATTACCAACCTACTTTTAAATCTCCTTTTTATCCTTGGATACAACTTTTTTCTATTATCGTTTTTTCTAGTTTTATTATAAAATTAGGAATTTTTTCAAATATGATGTTAATTTTATTTATTTTTTTAGGATTTATAATATATTATAAATTTGGAAAAGAAAATCAACAAGAATATGCTTTGTTACATTTAATATTAAAGTTGACTAAAGGAATTGAAGTTACCCATAGTTTAGAAAGAGAATTACGAGATATAATTCATAAAAGAGATAATATAGAACTTGATGATTTTGATTATTTAATAAAAAAAGCTCCAATCATAGAGATAAATGAAAAAAAATCAATTTACGATATTATTGATGAAAATTTCAATGTCTTTAAAGAGCATACAATTATGTCTCACTATGAATTCGTAAACACTTTTAAAGCAAGAGAAAATGAAGCTACAACAAAATTAAATAATTTCACAGCTATTCCTCATATTGTATTAAATAATTCTTCATCATTTAATATCTTTATTTTCAGAAGTAAAAATGGAATTATCTTTGATGATTGTTCTGATAATCTTCATGCGGTTTTTCTATTTTTAGGTTGTCCAGAGCAAACAAAACTTCATTTGAAAATTATAGCTTCCTTTGTTTTTCTAGCCAAAGAAGAAGAGTTTGAAAAAAATTGGATGGAAGCTAAAAACACTAATTATTTAAGAGATCTTATTTTATTAAGTAAAAGAAAAAGATGGAATAGATCATAAAAGATTAATCCATAATATGATATACTTATATCAATACTTAATATTTTGGAGGAATCATATAATATGTTTGTTGAAGAAAGAAAACAAGAAATTTTAAATATACTAAAAAAAAAGGAAAGAGTTAGTGTAAATGAATTAAGCGATTATTTTAATTTAAGTAAGGTTATAATTAGAAGAGATCTTTGTCAAATGGAAAAAGATGGTACCTTAGAAAGAACTCACGGTGGAGCTATTTTAAAAAGAAAAATAGGAGAAAAAATATCCTTTCAAGAGTTATCAAAATCTGAATTAGCTATAAAAAATGATTTTGCAAATATTATAATTGATAATATAGAGGAGGGGGATATTATTTTCTTTGATGGGAGTGTTCCTACTCTAATTGCATCATATCTTTTACAAAAAAGAAAAATAGATTTAACTGTTATTAGTAACTCTCCAGAAATAATTAAAATTTTATCAAAAAATAAATATATTAAAATTATCTCAACAGGTGGTATTTTCAATGCAAAAAACAAACTTTTTTTAGGTGAAATTACTAAAAACAATTTAGAACTATTCAATTTAAAGAAAATATTTTTAGAACCAGAAGGAGTAAATTTAGAAAAAGGAAATTTAAGCTGTAAGAATATATCAATTGGAGAAATTAAAAAAACAGCATGTAAATTAGCTAAAGAGATATTTATTCTTGCTAATGATAGTGTTTTTTATCAAGATTCTGTTTTTAACTTTTCTAAAATACAGATTAATATGACATTTATTATTAGTCCAACCTTAGAATCATCAATTGAAAATCTTTTAAATAGCAATAACATACACTTTTTAAAATGAAATCGTACGAAAGTACGATTTGTTTTTTTTTATTTAAATCACTTGTTTTTTATGCACAATATTCCAATATAAAATTATAGAAATCACTTTTAGAAACAATTAGAAACTAAACTCTCTTATTTTAGTCAACTTAACTAAGTATACAAAAAAAACTAAAGTGTACATTTACACAATATAATTTATGAGGTTTAATATAATTGAAGGAAATTAAAACAAATTTTTAGGGGGGTATCATGCTTATAAAAAGCAAATCTTTACTACTATGTTTAGCTATTTCTAGTTTATCTTTTTCAAATGACTTAGATGGGTCAAACCATGCTAAAGGTCATGAAAATATTAAACCTGGAACTTATTCAAAAGACAATCCATTTTGGACAAATAATCCTGAAATTTTTCAAGATAACAGAGAAAAAGCTCATGTTACAAAAATGTCTTTTGACACTGTTGAAGAAGCATTAAAAAATCCTAATTACAGAGATTATAAAAATTCTAAAAACTTCAAAAGTCTTAATGGTGATTGGAAATTCAATATTGTTGATCACCCTAATGAAGATTTAAAGGATTTCTATAAAACTTCTTACGATACTTCAAAATGGAAAAAAATTCCTGTACCATCAAGTTGGCAATTACATGGGTATGATCAAATTCGTTATAATGATACTGCATATCCTTGGGAATATCAAAAAACTGGGATCAATCATCCAGATACACCAAAAGATTATAATCCAATTGGATATTACAAAAGAGAATTTACAGTTGATAAAAATTGGAATGGAAAAGAGATATTTGCCTCTTTCCAAGGAGTTGAATCAGCTTACTATTTATATATAAATGGGGAATATGTAGGTTATAGTGAAGATACTTTTGTTGGTCATGATTTTGATATTACAAAATATTTAAAACCTGGAAAAAATGAGATTGCTGTTAAAGTTCACAGATGGAGTGATGGAAGTTGGCTTGAATCTCAAGATATGATTAAGTTAAGTGGAATATTTAGAGATGTATTTTTATATACAACTCCAAAAGTTTATATGAGAGATTATACTGTTGTAACTGAACTTGATGATGAATATAAAGATTCGAACTTAAATGTTAAAGTTGAAATTGATTCTAAAAAAGGGTTTGCAGCAGGAAAGTATACTGTTGTAACAAAACTTTTTGATAGTTCTAACAAAGAATTAAAATCTATGGAAAAAACAGTAGAGATTAATGAGAAAAATTCAAATGAAATAATCTCTTTTAATCAAGCTATTGCTAACCCTAAAAAATGGTCTTCTGAACATCCAAATCTTTACACTGTAGTTTTAGAGTTAAAAAATGAAAAAGGTGAAACTACAGAAACATTAAGTAATAAAGTTGGATTTAGAAAAGTAGAGATTAAAGATAATAAAATTATGGTAAATGGTAAAAAATTAATGTTAAGGGGAGTTAATAGACATGAGTTTGTAGACACAACTGCTAGAACAGTTAGTGAAGAAACTATGATTCAAGATATTCTTCTTATGAAACAAAATAACATAAATACAGTTAGATCATCTCACTATCCAAATGATCCTAAATGGTATGATCTATGTGATGAGTATGGACTTTATGTAATGGATGAAGCCAACTTAGAAACTCATGGTAGGTTAGATGAAATTCCTCAAGATAGAGTAGAGTGGACTCCTGCTGTTATTGACAGACAAGAAGGAATGCTTGAGCGTAGTAAAAATGAAACTTCAATTATTATGTGGTCATTAGGAAATGAATCGTCAACTGGTAAAAACTTCGAAATAGCTGCTAAGTGGCTAAAAGAAAAAGATCCTACAAGACTTACTCATTATGAACCTCAAAGAGACGTTACTGACACTTACAGTAGAATGTATAGAAGTATTGAAGAGATGAAATCATATGCTAGTGATCCTGACAATAAAAAGCCATACTTACAGTGTGAGTTCGCTCATGGAATGGGTAATAGTATTGGTAACTTACAAGATTATTGGGATGTTATGGAAAGTAACGAAGTTTTCCATGGAGGATATATTTGGGACTGGGTTGATCAAGCTATAACAACTGTAGACCCTGAAACTGGAGAAAAATTCTTTGCTTATGGTGGAGATTGGGGAGATATTGAATTTACTGATAAAAACTTCTCTGCTAACGGACTTATATTTGCAGATAGAACTGTTCAACCAGAACTTGTTGAGGTAAAAAAAGTATTCCAAAATATTGAAGGTAAAGATATAAATGCTAAAAATGGAGTTATTAATTTAAAAAATAAATTTATGTTCACTAACTTAGATGAGTATTTAGGTACTTGGGAACTTAAGGAAAATGGAACTGTTATCCAAACAGGAATGTTTAAAATTGATATTTCCCCTGAAAAAGATAAAGATGTTAAATTACCAGTTAAAGAGTTTGTAATGAAAGACAATAAAGAGTACTGGTTAAATATTGATTTCAAATTAAAAGAGGATAAATCGTGGGCAAAGAAAGGACATATTGTTGCACATAACCAATTCCCTATAAAAAATGAAAAAACAAATATATCTACACTATCTTTAGACAAACTTGATGATGTTGCTTTAGTTGAAAATAACACTGATATTACAGTTAATGGAAAAGATTTTAATATTTCTATTAATAAGACATCTGGTGGAATTGATTCATTTATATTTGAAGGTAAAGAATTATTAGAAACTCCAATGGTTGCTAATTTCTGGAGAGCTCCTAATGATAATGACAGAGGAAATGGAGCTACAAAGAGACTTAACACTTGGAAAGAAGCTTCTTCAAATGCTAAAGTAATAGATTACAAAGTTACAAAGTTAAATAACAAAGGTATTAAAATACAAATGGAGTTAGATGTTCCAACAACAAAAACATCTAAACTATATACAACTTATGTTATTACTGGTAATGGAGAAGTTAATATATCAAATACTCTATATTCTCCAAAATCATTACCTGAAATTCCAGAATTCAGTATGATGGCTCAGTTACCTAAAAAATATGATAATGTAACTTGGTACGGTAAGGGACCTGATGAAAATTATGTTGATAGACAAACTGGTTATAACGTAGGATTATACAATAAAAATGTAGAAGAATTCTTCATTCCATATATCAATCCTTCTGAAACTGGAAATAGAAGTGGAGTAAGATGGGTAACATTAACTAATAAAAATGGATTTGGATTATTTGCTTCTGCTAATGAAAATCCTATTGAATTTAATGCATTACATTATACTCCAAATGAACTTTCAAGTGGGAAAAGACATCCATTTGAATTAAACAAAGAAAATAATGTTGTATTAAGATTAATTGGTAAACAAATGGGTGTTGGTGGAGATAATTCTTGGGGAGCTAAACCACATGACCAATATCAATTAAAATCTGGAGAAGTTCAAACTTATTCTTTAAAATTAAAAGGAATAAATAAAAAAGAGAATCCTATGAATTTAAGTGAAAATAATTTACCTAAAGAAGTTATTTTAGATTCTCAAGAATATATAAATAATAATCATAAAAAATTAGGTTATGAGAAAGTTAAAAAGAATTTTGTATATCTTTCAGATATGAAATTTGAAAAAGCTACAAGCGGAATGTATAAAGTTAGTAGAGATATAACTGTATCAGGAAATATTCCTTCTTTAAGACTTGAAACTGGAGAAATCTTAAAATATGAAAAAGCTTTAAGTGTTAATTCTAATTCAGAAGTAGTAATTAATATTTCTGGAAAAGGATTTAAAAGATTTAAATCTCATGTTGGAATGGATAGAGATATTTTAGGATATAGAAGTTTTGCAGAATTTAAGGTATTACTAGATGGGAAAGTAGCATTTGAAAGTGGACCTATCAAAAGTTATGGAAGAGCTAAAATTGTAGATTTAGATGTTACTGGCGTTAAAAAGGTTACTCTACTTGTTTTAGATCATGATGGAAGTATTAAATATGATCATGGAACTTGGGGAGATGCTAGATTTACATATTAATCAAAAAGGAGCGTACTTTTTAGTATGCTCCTTTTTTCTAGTATATATTACTTTTCTTTAAAGCTATATATTCTTTAATGCTTTCTATCAATTGAAAATAGACAGCTTCATTTTCAAAATTTTTCTCTTTATGGGATAAGCTATCTTTAAATTTTTTTTCAATACTCTTAGTTCTATTAAGAAAAGTACTAAAAACATAATCATTTGAAGAAAGTGTAGATAATTCTTTTAAAATTAATGATAGTTCATGTGTTACCGGAAGATCTAATGATATTTTTTCAAAACACTCCCGCATTTTAATTAAACATATGTACTCAGAAACTTTTATAGAATAATTTTTTTCTATAGTTATTTTTTTATAAAAAAACTTATTATCTTTTTCCATAGAAACTAAATTTTTACAATTTTCCAATTCAAGTTTTAAAGTTTCAAACAAACTATTTTGATTTAAAGAAACCGCTTTATATCTTAAGGCTTTAGAAAAATCAAAAACAATATCATTCATAATTACATCTATTTTATCAAAATAAGATATTATTTCACTTCTTTGACTAGGCATATATATATTTGCAAACATAGCACATAAAACTCCAACCAATAATAAAATATATTGATCTAACACAAAATATAAATCAACATTTTTTTGTAAAAGAAAATGTGTTGCTAAAACTATATTTGTAAAAAAACCTTGCATTAAATTAAAACGAATACAAAGAGGCATAAAAATTGCTGTATAAAAAACCAGAGCAATTGGATTAAAATTAAAAAATTTAATAATTAAGGCTGATAACAAAAGTCCAAAAGAAGCAGCAAGTAAGCGTTCAATTGAACTACGTAAGGATCCTTTTCTAGTGCTTTCTAAACTTAAAATACAAATAGTCGCAGCTGAATATTTATAACCTAAATTAAAATGTTGAGCTATTAACATTGCAATATATGGAGCTATCATATTTTTCAAAACTTTATGTTTATCATATGCTGTTATTTTATCAAAAATCATAAATAATCACCACCTTATTAATTATATATCAATAATAACAAAAAAAGATAGATTGAAATCTATCTTTTTTTACTTATTTTGTTTTATTTTCTTTTTTCTTTTGCCAAAAATTATTTTTCTTTTTTTGTGGCATAGCTTTTTTTTCATTTTCTTTTTTATTTCCAAATTTTCTTTCTGGAACATGTTTTTTCATATCTTTTGGATCTTTACTTTCTTCTCCATGTATCTCTTTAAATTCTATTTTATTTAATTTTAAAATTTCACTTAGTATTTTCTTTTCTATTACTGAAGTAAATGTTAAAACAATACCATTTTTATTAGCTCTTCCAGTTCTTCCACTTCTATGAGTAAAAGCTTCTGCCGTTTTAGGTAAATCATAGTTTATAACATGAGTTACTTGTGGAATATCAAGTCCTCTTGCTGCAATATCTGTTGCTACAAGAACTTTAAATTCTCCATTTCTAAAACCTGTTAAAGCAGCATCTCTTTGATTTTGAGATAAGTTACCTTGGAAATTTACAGCTTTTATACCTTTTGTTTCCAATACTTTGCTTAAATATTTTGCCTTATGTTTTCCATTAGTAAAAACAATAACTGACTCCATATTTTCTGTTTTTATAAGATCAACTAATTTAGATTTCTTCTCATCATGCTCTATATGAAAAAGTTCATGTTCTATTAATTTAACTGGATCTTTATATTCAATTTCTACAATTTTATGTTCTTTCTTTAAAACTTTAAAAGCTAGATTTTTAATTTCTTTTGGCATTGTAGCTGAAAAGAATAAAGTTTGTTTTTTCTTTGGAGTATGTTTAATTATTTTTTCTATATCTTTTAAGAATCCCATATCCAACATATGGTCTGCTTCATCTAAAACTAAAAACTCTACTCTTGTTAGTCCTAAAGTTCCTTGATTTAAATGATCTAAAATTCTTCCTGGACATCCAACAACAATATCAACACCGTCTTTCATTGCTGTTATTTGTCTTTTTATTGGTGTTCCTCCATAAACTGCAATACTTTTTAATCCAGTTTTTTTACTAAGTTGAATTATTGCATTGTTTATTTGTTCTGCTAACTCTCTAGTAGGAGCTATTATTAATGCACGAACTCCTTTACCACTTTTATTTTTTTCAATTAGTCTTTCTAGTATTGGTAAAACAAAGGCTGCTGTTTTTCCAGTTCCAGTTTTAGCTAATCCTAAAATGTCATTTCCATCTATTATCATAGGGATAGCTTCTTTTTGTATAGGCGTAGGATGTGTATATCCTGCTTCATTAATTTGTGTCATTATTTGATTATTAAAATTAAATTCATTAAAAGTCATATTTTCTCCGTTAATATTTTTTCTTCGATATATATTATATCATTCTTTTTATAATATAGATAGTTTTTTAATTTTTCTATATTTTTATATCAAATTATTATAGGTCTTTTTAATCTGAAAACTTACCTTGTTTTAATTGTATCGTTTCTAACTCTAAGTACGTTCTTGTTGCCTTATACAATTCTTTTTCTTTCTTGGGATCTTTTATATATTTTTGATTTTCTAAATCAACTAATTTAGGATTAATTCCATTTCCATCTATTAATAAATATTTTCCATCTACTACTCCATAATAATTAGTTTGAGTTATATAAGCTAAATTTTTATCTTGTTTTTTAAATAAGTCTCTTCCCCAAGCTGAATTTTTATATTTCCCACCTAAGATATGCATAACTGTTGGTAATAAATCCATCTGTGAAGCTGTCTTATCTATTACTTGAGGCTTTAAAATATCTCCAGGAGACCAAATAAGCATAGGAATTTTAAATCTATCCTCACTTAATTCAAAATTATTGTCAGTTTTAAATCCATGATCTGCAATAAAAACAAAAATTGTATTTTTAGCCCATGATTTATTTTTAACACTTTTTATAAACTCTCCAAGAGCCTTATCTGCAAAATGAAAAGCATTTAATCTCATATAATTATCAGCATCTTTTTCTGTATAAATTTTATCTTTATCTTGAATATCATATGGAGCGTGGTTACTTAAAGTAAACATATTTACATAAAATGGTTCTTTTAAAGAATCCATATAATTAATTGATTTTTCAAATAATAAATTATCTGGCACTCCCCATTTGATCATTCTATCTTTTTCTGGGAAATCATTAACATCAATAATCTTATCAACTCCATTAAACTTTAAAAATCCAGCCATATTATCAAACTGTGCATCTCCACCATATATAAAACTAGTATTATATCCTCTTCCTTTTAGTATTCTTGGTAAAGAGTAAAATCTTTTTTGACTAGTTGTAAACTCTTTTGTTACTGCAATTGCTCTAGGAGATGGAAAAGAAACATTAACAGAAGCTATTCCTCTATTTGATCTTGTTCCTGTAGCATATAAATTATCAAATAGAACTCCTTCTTTTGCTAATTTGTTAAAATTTGGTGTTACATCTATTTTAGCTCCTTGTATTCCAATATACTTAGACATAAAACTTTCCATTAAAACAACAACAACATTATACTTTTTTTCTTGATTTTCTGTATTTGTAATTCTAAGCAATGGATTTTCTTCACTTAAATAAACAGCTCCAGAATCTCCAATATAGTTTCTTATATTATCTTTTAATTCTTTATTATTTAAAGTCCTATTTACAGTAGCACCCTTTCTTTCCTCTTTTTTCATATTATAATAAGATCTTCCAAAAGAAAAAATAGGATTTATTGCAAATTGATTAGCATATGAATAATTAGAATAATTTGCACGTCCCCAATCTAATACTGCTTCTGAGAATCCACCTCTTGAAGAAAAAACACCAAATGTTAAAAGTGTTAATAAAGAGAGAATAAAATAAACTATTCCTTTAAAATTAGTTATTTTATGCTCTATATATTTATTATATTTTTTTACAACATTTCTTATAAGAATAAATGATGAAAAACAAGATATAAATAAATTTATAAATGGATGATAGACATTTCCTGTAAACATTGTATCTACAATTTCATTAGTATGTCCTATGTAATTTACAACTGTAGAATTTATATGATATCCAAACTCATTAAAATATTCTACATCTCCAACTGATGAAAAACTAATAGCTATAATTAATAAACTAGTTGGAATTATATATATATATTTTGAAATCTTTTTTAAACCAAAAAAATTTAAAAATATAGAAATAAAAAAAACAACTCCTGTTAAAACTAAATAACTTCCAATTATTGAATTATCAAAAATCCAACCAACAAAGAATCCTTTGCTTATTACTGAAAAAGGAATATTATTTACCTCTGGATATGTTTTATATAAGAAATAACATCTTATAAAAAGCATAAATAAATATAGATACATATATTGACTAAGAAAAAACTTCATTGTTTCAATATATGTATTTCTTTCTTTAATTTTGTATTTCACTTTTTTCCTCCTGATCAATTGTTAAATTATAATTTTATCATATTTTATAATTTTCTACAATAACTACAGTTTTTATTGCTATTTTTATTTATTTTTCTTATTTCTAAACAACTATATTCTAAATAAATACACTTCACTTTAAATCAATCCAAAAAAAATAAAAAAAACAACTTTTTCTTATTTTTGCTTAAAGTTTTCTCAAAAAATGTTAAAATTATAGTATAGAATTATTTAAATACTTTTTATGGAGGGATAATTATGAATAAAAAATTCTTAATTGGTGCATTACTTGCTGTTTGTTCTTTTGGATATGCATCTGACAAAAATGATATTATTGAAGACAGAGTAGAAAACAGTTTAAAGGTACAATTTAAAAATATACCTGCAGAGTATGACGTTGATATTAATCAAAATCTTTGTAATGTTGGTGTTGAGCTAAAGGGAGATTTAAAAGGAGATTTAAATGATTTTGCTCAAAAAATAGCTGAAGCAGTTAAAGAAGAAACTCAGATTGTTGAAACATCTGTTTCTATTGAAAAAGAGCATACTTTTAAAGATGATGAAGTTATATTTCATAAAACATTCAAACAAAACTAATAATATAGGTTAATGAAAAAGAAATCTAAGATAGATTTCTTTTTTTGTTTAAACTTCTAATATTAGAAACGGGACTAAATAGAACACAATAATTAAAACTTTATAAATACCGATAACTAAATAATTTAATTTTTCAAAATTCTCAAATGAAACATTAAAATAATTTCTATGTATTCTATATATTGTCTTTTTCAATTTTATAAATAATAAAAAATATACAAATAATAATATCAAATTTAATATTAACCCTTTTAAAAAAAAATCAGAATATTCCATACACTCCTCCTTAAATACATATAAATAATTTATTTTGATTTTATATACTTATAAATCTGCAAATTCTTTTATATTTAAAAGAATTATTTTTGACTTTAATAAAATATAGGAGTATCATTAAAACGAGTGCTTCACTCTAATTTTTATACATCAAGGAGGAAAATATATGTCAAATTGTAATTCATGCCCTTCACAAAGTAATTGTTCTAAAGAATCTACAAAATGTGGAGTAACTAATAACCCTTTAAACAAAATAAAATATGTTATTGGAGTTATGAGTGGAAAAGGT
>SAMEA5043657__coassemble_165_pt1 | contig 14660 bp, 14 predicted proteins | sample SAMEA5043657__metabat2_low_PE_001 | metagenome-assembled genome bin SAMEA5043657 (sample SAMEA5043657) | Gadus morhua
TATTTAGAAAAAAAATATTAGCAGGAATGGCTGCAGGAGCAGTGAAGGAGTAGATATGAAAAATATTTTATTCATTTTTTCTGATCAACAAAGACAAGATACAATGGGATGTTATGGTCAAAAGTTACCAGTGACTCCTAATTTAGATATACTTGCTCAAGAGGGAAGTCTTTATGAAAATGCATACACTCCTCAACCAGTTTGTGGTCCAGCAAGATCATGTTTGCAAACAGGAAAATATCCAACAGAGATTGGAACTTTTATAAATGGAATTTCTTTAAAAGAGGATGAAAAAACTCTTGCAAAATATTTAAATGCGGTAGGATATCAAACAGCATATGTAGGGAAGTGGCATTTAGCATCTGATGATGGGAAAGAGGAGTATTTCTATAGAGGAGTTCCTAAAGAGAAAAGAGGAGGATATAAGGACTATTGGATGGCTTCTGATATTTTAGAGTTTACATCAAATGGATATGAAGGTTATGTATTTAATGAAAAAAATGAAAAAATAGAATTTAAAAAATATAGAGTTGACGCAATAACTGATTATGCTATAGATTTTTTAGATAAGAAAGATAATAAAAAGCCATTTTTTCTGTTTTTATCATATATTGAACCTCATCATCAAAACAGTATGAAAACGTATCAAGGTCCAATAGGATCAAAAGATAAATTTTCAAACTTTACTCTTCCAAAGGATTTAGATGTTTTAGGAGGAGGAGACAGTAAAGATGAGTATGCGGATTATTTAGGATGTTGTAATTCAATAGACAGTAATGTGGGAAGAATAGTTGAAAAATTAAAGGAAAGTGGAGAGTTTGAAAATACCATAATTATTTATACAAGTGATCATGGATGCCATTTTAAAACTAGGAATAGGGATTTAAAAAAACCAGGTGGTGATGACTATAAAAGGTCTTGTCATGAAGGAGTAGCAAAGGTACCTTTAATTATTCATGGATTAGAAGGAATAAAAAAAGGGAGAATAAAAGATTTAGTAAGTTTAATTGATATTCCTAAAACAATACTTGAAATAGTAAAAATAAAAGATGATGATATGCAAGGAGAATCACTATTATCATCAAATAAAAGAGATAATGTTTTTATTCAAATAAGTGAAAGTATTGTAGGCAGAGCTATAAGAACAAAGAGATACAAGTATTGTATGTGGGATCCAAGTAAAAATCCATGGAAAGATAGTAAAAGTCAGATATATGAAGGATTGTACCTTTATGATTTAAAAAAAGATCCATATGAACTGTATAATTTAGCAGGAAGAGATGAATATAAAACAATTGAAAGAAAAATGAAAGAAGAGATATACGAACAAATAAGAAAATATGAAAAATAAAAAATTAAGTCCTAATTAAAGGACTTGATTTTTTTTTATTAAAGAGATTAAAGATTCTTTAAATGAGATATTATTATCTGTTGTTCTTTTTTTAGGACCTTTGGTTCTTTTGCCTGAATTTCTCATTTTTTGAGACATATGTCTAGAAAAAAGAAGACTTTCAATATTAAATTTATTATAAATAAGTCCATTTTGATTTAAGCAATGTGCATTTTTAGTTAAAATCATAGATGCTAATCCAAAATCTTGAGTGATAATAATATCATTTTCTTCCACAGAAGATAATAAAGCAAAATCTACAGCATCAGGTCCTTGAGCAATAGTGATGGTTTTTGCACCATCTTTTTTTAGTTCATGTGCTGTATCGCAAAATAGGATAACTTCTTTATTAAAAGATTTAGCAATTTCAATTGTTAGGTCAACGACAGGACAAGCATCAGCATCAATTAGTATTTTCATATATTCTCCTCTAAAAAATAATATAAAAATAATATATCATAATTTTCAAGGAAAAATAAGTAAAAAAATGTATAAGATTAAAGAGGATAGGGGGGGAATCTATGGAAAAACACATTCAAAAGAATCTTTGTAGAGTTTTTATGAAGAATTTAAAAGAGGATGGAATAGTAATAGAATTAGAGAAAGAAAAGAAATCTTGTTTTTTAAGAAGAGGTTTAATAATAGAAAGTTTAAATTTTGAGTTTGATACTATTATTAGAAATAGATATAGAGGTAGACGATTAATTGTAGAAAAAATTAAAAAAATATCTGAAAAGGAAAAATATGTAGGGATGTGGTTAGGAGATTCTTTTTCAAAATTAGACAGGTTAGATATTTTATATTCTTTAAATATTTGTTATTCAGCTTTAAAAGATGATGGAATACTTTATCTTTCTTTTTGTTTCGGAGAGGAAGATAAAATAGTGGATAATATTTTATATACTTGTTTTATAGAAAATGAATTAATTGATTTTGTAAGTTTTACAGAATTTTTAATAGTAGACATTAAAGTTACAGATAAATTAGAGATAATATTAAAAAAATGAGATCAACGATCTCATTTTTTTAGTGTTTATGATGAAGAAGTTTATGTGCTGTATGTGAAAGTGGAGAATTTAAAAACTCCTCATAACATTTTAAAACGTCAGGATTTTCATGTGAGAATCTAATGGAAGCATTTTTGTCAATATTGTATAAAATTGACGAACGATTATTAAATTTATCAATACTTTCGTGTATCAATTGTCCACCACCACAAACACATCCCCCAGGACATGCCATAACTTCAACAAAATCGTAAGAAACAACTCCTTTATCCAAACTTTCTAACAATTTACGAGCATTTCCCAATCCATTAACAATAGCTGCATTTAAATGTATATTTTCAATATCTATAGTTAATTCTTTCCAAGGATTATTTCCTCTTAAAATATCAAAGGAATCAGGAGGAGGATTACTACCTGTAATAGCGAAATATGCAGTTCTTAAAGCAGCTTCAGTAACCCCACCACTACTACCAAAAATAACTCCTGATCCACTTGTATTTTTAGCTGGAAAATCAAATTCAGCCTCTTTAAGTTCTTTTGGAATAATTTGCTCTGATCTTAAAATTCTATTAAGTTCTCTAGTTGTTATAACAACATCAACAGCTTTTTCATCTTCATTAATAAAATCATGTTCACACTCATCTTTTTTTGCAAGACAAGGCATAATAGAGATTGAAAATATTTTTTTAGAATCTAAATTTAATTTATCTGCAAAATATGTTTTAGCAAGAGATCCAAACATCTGTTGTGGAGATTTTGCACTAGATAAGTTATCTACCATATGTGGGAATTCAGATTTTAAAAATCTAATCCATCCAGGACAACATGATGTAAAAAGAGGTAATTTTTCAGTTTCTCTATGATTTAATTTTTTAAGAAGTTCATTAGCCTCTTCCATAATAGTTAAATCAGCACTAAAAGTTGTATCAAAAACATAATTAAAACCGATTTTTTTAAGTGCATATACAAGCTTATTAATATTTAAAGTTTCATCATTTGGATAATTTTCAGCCCAAGAAGTTCTAATAGCTGGAGCTATTTGTACAATTGTAGTTATATTGGGATCATTTAATGCATCAAAAATTTTATCAACATCATTTCTTTCTCTTAAGGCACCAACAGGACAGTTAACTATACATTGACCACATAGAGAGCAGTTAGAGTCTTCAATAGAACAGTTTCCTTTTATCCCAACAGTTGTTCTAGAACCAGTTCCAACTAAGTTCCACACATTTAAACTCTGAATTTTATCACAAACTTGAATACATCTCATACACTTGATACATTTTTCAGCATCTTTAATTAAAGGGAAGTTTTGATTCCATTTTTCTTTTTTAAATTTGTTTTTGTATGGAATTTCTAATATTCCAGAATCAGTTGCAACTTTTTGAAGTAAACAGTTATCACTTCTAACACAAGTAGCACACTGAAAATTATGTTGAGATAAAATTAAAGAGATATTAATTTTTCTAGCTTCTCTAACTTTTTGAGTGTTAGTAAATATGCTCATTCCTTCTGTAACAATATTATTACAAGAAGTTACAAGTCTATCAATACCTTCAACTTCAATAGAACATATTTTACAAGCTCCTATTTCATTTAAATCTTTTAAATGACAAAGTTTAGGAATAGAAAACCCAGCAATTTTACTAGCTTCTAAAATAGTAGTTCCATCAGGAACTGATACATTTATATTATTAACTTTTAAATTTACCATTTATTAGATCTACCCCCTTTTAGAATACCTAGTCCAAAATGATCGCAACGTAAACATCTTCCAGCTTCTTGTTTAGCTTCTTCTTTTGTCATACAAAGTTCAACTAAATTAAAATCAGCGACTCTTTCTTTTTCACTTCTTTCCTTTAAGTTAACTCTACCACATGGTTCTTTATCATAATAATTAGGAATAGGAATATCAACATCACAGAAAATAGAATGATTATATCCTAAATAGTTATCAATATTAGCAGCGGCAACTTTACCAGCTTCTATGGCTTTAATAACTGTAGCTGGACCAGTAACACAGTCTCCACCAGCATAGAATCCAGGAATATTTGTGAAACCACTCCACTCTAAAGAATTAATAGTTCCACGATTAGTAGGAATACCATAATTTTTAAAAGTTTCTAGTTCGATTGCTTGACCAATAGCAATTATAACTTTATCACAAGGAATATCTATTTCAGGTGAGTCTGAATTAAGTGGTTTTGGTCTACCATTTTGAACAGGTCCTATAATTTGAGGTTTTAATGATAAAGAGATAACTTGGTTTTCATTATTTGTATTTATTTTAAGAGGGGAGATAAGAGGGAGAATTTCAACGCCTTCAGACACAGCTCCATGAATCTCTTCAGCTAGAGCAGTCATATCTTCTATTCTTCTTCTATAAACTACTTTAACAGATTTAGCACCCATACGAATTGATGATCTAGCCGCATCCATAGCTACATTTCCACCACCAATAACAATAATGTCTTTATCTTTAAAATCACTAATTTTATCATCACCAATATCTCTTAAAAGAGATAAAGATGGAATAACACCTTCTGCATCTTCACCTGGAATACCTAAAGATTTATAAGCATGAGCTCCAATTGAGATATAAAGAGCATCAAAATCATTTTCTAGTTGCTCAATAGAATATTCTTTACCTATAGACACATTAGTAATTGCTTTAATTCCAGTTGATAATATAAAATCAATTTCTCTATCTAAAATTTCTCGAGGAAGTCTATAGCTTGGAATTCCATATCTAAGCATTCCACCTAATTTTTTTCTTTGTTCAAAAATAGTAACAGAGTGTCCCATAAGGCTTAGGTAATAAGCTGCACTTAAACCTCCAGCTCCACCACCAATAATTGCAATAATTTTATCTGTTTTTTCTGCAATATGATGTTTGTGCTCATAACTTGCATTGTCAACAGCCATTCTTTTTAATCCTTTAATATTTATAGCATCATCAATTATTTTTCTTCTACATCTTGCTTCACATGGTTTTTCACAAACTAATGCGCAAACTGAGGGTAATGGGTTATCTTTTCTAATTAATTTAATAGCATCGTCATATCTTTCCTCTTTAACAAGAGCTATATATCCTGGAATATCAACACCAGCAGGACATAAAGTTATACATGGAACACTTTGAGAAACTTCACAAGTACATTTTCCATGCTCTATATGATTTAAAAAATCGTCTTTAAATCCTTTAAGACCATTTAAAACAGCATTAGCTGCTTCGTAACCAATGGCACAATCAGCAGAAAAGAAGATAGTTTTAGCTGTAGTTTCAATTAATTTTAATGCATCTTCCTGTGCTTCACCATCTAAAATACTATCTAACAGAGTTTCAAGTTGCTCTAATCCAATTCTACAAGGGCTGCATTTTCCACAACTTTGAGCTCTACACATTTTTAGAAAGGCTGAAGTAATATCAACAGGGCAGAGTCCTGGTGGACTAGCAGCAATTCTTCTTTCAAGTTCTGTGTAAAGATTTTCAACAGATATTTGAGATTTATCAATAACACCGATATTTAATCTACTCATTTAATCCTCCTTAAATTTTATAGTACAATATAAAGCAATTATCTATGTTATACTCTAAAAAAGGTCAAATGTCAAAAAATGATTACATAGTAATCAAAAAATGGACAACTCAAAAGCATAAATATTAAAAAAAAGAGAAATAAATTTGACAATCAGAAGATAATGTATTATATACCATTAGTAGTGGTAGGAAAAAAATGTATTAAACAGGAGGAATTTTAATGAAAGCGTTTGAAATTATGGAAAAGTTTGCACACGAACAAGTGGTATATTTTCATGACAAAGAAACAGGATTAAAAGGAATTACTTGTATACATAACACAACTTTAGGACCTGCTTTAGGGGGAACAAGACTTTGGAATTACGAAAGTGAAGAAGATGCATTAATAGATGTAACAAGATTAGCAAGAGGAATGACATATAAAGCAGCAGCAGCTGGTTTGAATTTAGGGGGAGGAAAGACTGTTTTAATTGGAGACTCTAAAAAAGTTAAAAGTGAGGGATACTTTAGAGCTTTAGGAAGATTTGTACAGAGTTTAAATGGTAGATATATAACTGCAGAAGATGTTAATACATCAACAAAGGATATGATGTATATAGCTATGGAAACAGATCATGTTGTTGGTCTTGTTGGGAAAAGTGGAAATCCATCACCTGTAACAGCTCTTGGAGTTTTACATGGAGTTAGGGCTGCATTATATGAAAAGTTTGGTTCAGATAGTTTAGAAGGAAAAACATTTGCAGTTCAAGGGGCAGGACAAACTGGGTATTTCTTAATAAAATATTTATTAGGGGATAATGAACTTAAAGACAAAGCTAAAAAAGTATATTTTACAGAGATAAATACTGATTATATAGAAAGAATGAAAAGAGAACATCCAGAAGTGGAGTTTGTAAATAAAGATGAGATATACTCATTAAATGTAGATGTGTTTTCACCATGTGCATTGGGAGGAGTATTAAATGATGATACAATACCTTTATTAAACTGTCCTATAGTTGCAGGAAGTTCTAATAATGTATTAAAAGAAGAGAGACATGGAGAGGAACTTAAAAAAAGAGGAATTTTATATACTCCAGATTTTGTAATAAATGCAGGAGGATTAATAAATGTTTATCATGAGTTAAATGGATATAATGAAGCTAGAGCTTTAGCAGAAGTTAAGTTAATTTTTGATAGATTATTAGATATTTTTAAAATTGCAAAAGAGGAAGATATTCCAGTAAATATTGCAGCAATAAAGTTTGCTGAAAAAAGAATTGAAACAATGAAACAAGTAAGATCTAATTATATTCCTAGGTAGGTGCAAAATGAATGATTTTTCATTAGTTTTAGAAAAGTGCAAAAACTTAAAAGAGAAGAAAATACCAGTGGTAGTATGTGCTCAAGAAGAGGAGCTATTAAAGAGTATTTGTAAATGTTTAAAAGAAAACATAGTAAAAAAACCAATATTAATTGGAGATAAAAATAAAATAGAAACTATTTTATTAAATGAAAAAGAAAATTTAGATGAATTTAAAATAGTTAATATTTTAGATAAAATAGAAGCTAGTGAAAAAGCAGTGGAATATATATTAAATGATACTGGTGATTTTTTAATTAAGGGATTAGTTGACACTTCGATTATTTTAAAGGCTATTTTAAATAAAAAAGAGGAACTATCACAGGGAAAAGAGATATTCTTTTCCCATGTTGCTCTTGTAAAAGTAGATAAACTAGATAGATTATTTTTATTAAGTGATGCAGCCATGAATATATCTCCAGGTGTAAAAGAGAAAATTAAAATAATTGAAAATACATTAATAGTATCAAAAGCTTTAAATATAGAAAATCCAAAAATTGCACTAATAGCTGCAAAGGAAAAGGTTTCTAAAAAAATGATTGCAACATTAGATGCAAAAGAGATTACAGATTATTATAAAAATACAAATTATATAGTTGAAGGACCACTTGCACTAGATAATGCTATTTCAAAAAAATCTGCAGAGATAAAAGGACTAGAGGGAAAAATAAAAGGTGATGCAGATATTTTAATAATGCCAAATATAGAAGCGGGAAATATATTTTATAAATCCCTAACTTATTTATCTAATAGTCAAATAGCAGGTATATTAGTTGGAGCAAAGGTTCCAATAGTGATTACATCAAGAGCAGATAATGAAGAGAGTAAATTTTTATCAATAGCTTTAGCTACATTAGTTTAAGGGAGGGTTAAGGTTGTCAAAATTTCAAGTTAAATTTAATGAAGAAAAATGTAAAGGGTGTGGACTTTGTACTATTTACTGCCCTGTTAAAATAGTAAAATTAGATGAAGGTAGAATAAATTTAAAAGGCTATACACCATCTATGGTAACTAATATGGATAAATGTGTAGGGTGCACAAATTGTGCAATAATGTGTCCAGATTTAGTTATTGAAGTTATAAAAAATGAGGTGGTGTAAAATGGAAAAATTGTTAATGAAAGGGAATGAAGCAATAGGAACCGCAGCAATAAAATCAGGATGCAAGTATTTTTTCGGTTATCCAATAACACCTCAAAATGAGATTCCAGAGTTTATGTCAAAGGAACTTCCAAAAGTTGGTGGATGTTTTATTCAAGCAGAATCAGAAGTAGCAGCAGTAAATATGGTTTATGGTGCAGCAGGAACAGGAGCAAGATGCATGACTTCATCATCATCTCCAGGAATGTCTTTAAAGCAAGAGGGTATATCTTATTTAGTAGGAGCAGAACTTCCTTGTTTAATAGTTAATGTTATGAGAGGAGGGCCAGGATTAGGAGGAATACAACCTTCACAAGCTGATTATTTTCAAGCTACAAGAGGAGGAGGAAATGGTGACTATTATATGCCAGTATTTGCTCCTGCAACAGTACAGGAAACTGTTGATTTAATTGAAAAAGGATTTGATTTAGCTGATGAATATAGAACTCCTGTTATGATGTTGATAGATGGAATGACTGGACAGATGATGGAACCAGTAAGATTTTCAGAAAATGAAAATAAAAAGAAAGTAGATAAACCTTGGGCTACTACAGGAACAAAAGGAAAGAGAAAACCAAATATTATTAACTCTCTTTATTTAAAGCCTGAAGAGTTAGAAAAACATTGTGATAGATTATTTGAAAAATACGATAAAATTAAAGAAGAACATTGTCTATGGGAAGAAAACCATTTAGATGATGCAGAGATTGTTCTAGTGGCTTATGGAACAACTTCAAGAATTACTAAAAATGTAATGAATAGTTTAAGAGAAAAAGGAAAGAAAGTTGGAATGATTAGACCGATAACAGTATGGCCATTTCCTTATAAGGCAATAGAAGAGTTAAAAGATAATGTAAAGGATATATTAGTTGTAGAAATGAGTAAGGGACAAATGATAGAAGATGTAAGACTTGGAAATGAAGGAAGAAAAAAAGTACATTTTTATGGAAGAACAGGTGGGATGATACCAACACCAGAAGAGATTGCTCTTAAAGTTGAAGAAATTTTAGAAAAGGGAGGAAATAAATAATGGTGGCAGGTTACAAAAAAACAAAGGGAATATTAGATGTAGACACTCATTATTGCCCTGGATGTACGCATGGAATAATACATAAATTGGTTGGAGAGGTTTTAGATGAACTAGGAGTCCTAGGAGATACTGTAGGAGTAGCTCCAGTTGGATGTTCAGTATTAGCTTATAAATATTTTAATTGTGATATGCATGAGGCTGCTCATGGAAGAGCACCAGCAGTAGCAACTGGAATAAAAAGAGTATTACCAGAAAATGTAGTTTTTACTTATCAAGGAGATGGAGATTTAGCTTCTATTGGAGCTGCAGAAATAGTTCATGCAGCAGCTAGAGGAGAAAAATTCACAACAATATTTGTAAATAATGCAATATATGGAATGACTGGTGGACAAATGGCTCCAACAACACTTATTGGTCAAAAAACAACAACATCTCCATACGGAAGAGATGTAATACTACAAGGGGCACCAATAAAAATATCAGAGATGTTATCTACTTTAGATGGAGTTCATTATATAGAAAGAGTTTCAGTTCATGATCCTGCAAATATTAGAAAGGCTAAAAAAGCAATAAAGAAAGCTTTTGAATTGCAGTTACAAGGAAAAGGGTTTTCACTAATTGAAGTTTTATCAACATGTCCTACGAACTGGGGAAAAACTCCTGCTGTATCTTTAGAATGGTTAAAAGAGAATATGATACCTTTATATCCTTTAGGTGTATATAAAGACAAGGAGGCAAATGATGGTAAAAAATAATGAAGCAATTATATTTTCAGGATTTGGTGGACAGGGTGTAATGTCAATTGGAAAGTTAGTGGCATATTCTGGAATGCTTGAAGATAAAGAGGTTTCATGGCTTCCTTCATATGGACCTGAAATGAGGGGAGGAACAGCAAACTGTTCTGTACTTGTATCTACAGATGTAATAGGATCTCCTATAATAACAAATAATGCAACATCAGTAATTGCTATGAATTTGCCATCATTAAAGAAATTTGAAAGTTCATTAGTTAAAGATGGTCTTCTTTTAGTTAATTCATCTTTAGTTAATGAAAAAGCCCAAAGAGATGACATTAGAAGTTATTATATACCTGCTAATGAGTTAGCTTTAGAAAAGTGTGATAATGTTAAAGTTGCAAATATGATAATGCTAGGAGCTTATTTAGAAATAAATCAAATTGTAAATAAAGAGAGTGTTTTAAATGCTTTTGTTAAGGTTTTTGGTGAAAATAAAAGAAATCTATTGCCATTAAATGAAAAGGCATTGGAGATTGGAAGTGAATTTATAAAAAAGGAACTTCAAAATGTTAAATAAAAAAAGTATTATTTTATGTGGGCATTATGGTAGTGGAAAATCTGAAATTGCATCAAATATTGCACTTAAGTCTAATTGTGAAAAGAAAAAGTTTTATGATTTAGATATAGTTAACCCATATTTTAGAAATAATTTACTTGTTGAAAAATTTAAAGAGAATGGGATTAAATTTATTTCAGGAACTGTGGATGGTCAAAATGCAGACTTACCATCATTACCAAATATAAATATACAAAATGATGAAAAGGTTATAATAGATTTGGGTGGTGATTCTGTAGGAGCTAAGGTACTAAAGTCATATTCACAGAATAAATTTAAAGATAAAAATATAGAGTTAGTAATTGTTATAAATTGTAATAGATTTGAAACTAAGGATGAATTGGGAGTTGTAAAATACATTCAAAATATTCAAGATGTTTTAAAGATGAAAATAACAGGATTAATATCAAATACCCATTTATTAAAAGAAACAACAGTAAATGATATATTAAAAGGGTATGAAATAGTAAAAAAAATAGAAGAAAAATATGAGATACCCATTTTAGCAGTAACATATCCTAAAGATTATGTAAAAGAAGATAGTTTAGAAAAAGAGATTACAGATATTTTTTTAAAAGAAAAATTATTTCCTTTGGATCTTAACTTAAGAGAAAAATGGATGAGTTAAATATATTTAAGGGAGTGAAAAATTGGAAAAATTTAATATTTTAACAATAAATCCTGGATCTACATCAACTAAGATTTCCTATTTTTATGAAGATGGAAGAGAGATAAAAGAGGAATTACATCATGAAAGTGAAGAGTTACAAAAGATGAATCAAGAAGATGAAATAGAATATAGATTAAGTTTAATTAATAATAGTTTAAATAAAAATTTAGTGGATATGAATAAAACTCATGCTGTTGTAGGAAGAGGAGGGTTATTAAAACCTTTAAAAAGTGGAACATATTCAGTGAATGAAGAAATGTTAATAGATTTGAAAAGTGGAGTATATGGAAAACATGCATCTAATTATGGAGGAATTCTTGCACAAAAGATCTCTTTACTATATAATATTCCAGCATATATAGTAGATCCTGTTGTAGTGGATGAGATGTCAGATATAGCTAAAATATCTGGTATTCCAGAGATACCAAGAAAATCTATTTTTCATGCTTTAAATCAAAAAGCTGTAGCAAAGGTTCATTGTGAAAAAATAAATAAAAAATATAATGAATCTTCTTTAATTGTGGCTCATATGGGTGGAGGAATTTCAGTTGGGTTACATTATAATGGAGAAGTTATTGATGTTAATAATGCTCTTGATGGAGATGGACCATTTTCCCCAGAAAGGTCAGGAGGAGTTCCAATAGGTGATTTTTTTAAAGGATTTTATAATGAAGAGTACTCAAAAGATTTTTTATTAAAAAGAATAAAAGGTCAAGGTGGAATTGTTGGTTATTTAGGGACAAATAATGTAAAAAAAATTGTAGAAGATATAAAAGCTGGCAATATTGAAGCAAAAAAAATAATAGATGCAATGTGTTACCAAATAGCTAAAGAGATTGGAGGATTGTCCACTATATTATCTGGGAATATTGATAATATAATTTTAACTGGTGGAATGGCATATTCTGATTATATTATTTCTAAAATAAAGGAAAAAATATCTTTTATATGTGAGGTAATTGTTATTCCAGGTGAAAATGAGATGTTATCATTATATCATGGAGGATGCAGAGTTCTTTCTAAAGAGGAAAGTGTTAAAAGTTATTAATATAAATGAAGAAGGAAAGGTCTTCTGCCTTTCCTTCTTTTGTTATTTTTTGAAGTTTAACTGATAAAAATTAGGATTATTAATAGGAGATTGAATATATCCTTCAACTTCATTAATGTTTACACCTGCATTTGCAAGTTGGAAATAGATAGGGAAAATAGGTACTTCATCATTCATTATATCTTGAGCTTTAGCATAAAGACTTTTTCTCTTTTCGTTATCTAATTCAATTTTTCCATTTTCTAAAAGAGAATCAAATTCATTATGAACGAAGAAACTTCTATTACCAGGCATACCGATCATAGAACTATGTAACATAGCAGAAAGACCATAGTCAGCATCTCCAGAAGAGTTAGACCAACCCATAAAATAAATGTCAGCATCTCCTCTGCCAGTAGTAGTTAAAAAAGCACCCCACTCTAACTGTTCAATAGACATGTTTATTCCAACTTCTTTAAGCTGTGCTTGAATAACTGTTGCCAATTGAGTATTTGTTTCACTAGATGTTGTAATTAATCTTAAATTTAATCCATTTTCAAAACCAGCTTTCTTTAGTAACTCTTTTGACTTATTAGGATTATAATCCAATGACCTTGCTTCTTTAGAGTGTCCAAAAACTCCAGGTCCAAGTAAACTATGAGCTTTTTCTACAGAATTAAACATAATTGATTCAATGATAGAATCTCTATCAATTGCGTGAATAACTGCGTGTCTTATATTTTTATTTTTTAATTGACCATTTCCTGTATTTAATCCAATATAAGAAACACCTAATCCACTTGTTTCGTAAAGTTTTAATTTTTTGTCTTCTAATACAGATTTTCTAGCAATAGAAGTTATATCCATAGAAACTTGAATTTCTCCTGTTTGTAAACCAATAACTCTACTATTTTCTTCAGGAACATTTCTAACGTGGATATTTTTTATTTTAGCAGGACCTCTAAAGTAATCATTAAACCTAGTTAAAATAACTCTATCTCCAGTTTTCCACTCTTGCATTTTATAAGGACCAGTTCCCATTGGTTTTTGAGCATAATCAGAATTAGTAGTATTATATTCTTTATTCATAATAGATGCTGTAATATGACTAAGATGATGGAAAAGAGCTCCAAAAGGTTTTTTAGTAACGATAATAGCAGTATAGTCATCTGGAGTTTCTACTTTTTCAATTAATTCATAAAGTGTACCAACAGAAGGAGATTTTATTGCTGTTTCTAAACTATATTTAACATCTTTTGATGTTAAAGGAGTACCATTTTGAAATTTTATATTTTTTCTTAATTTGAATACGGTTCTAGTATCACTTTCATTAGTCCAGCTTTCAGCAAGACCTGGAATAATTTCAAGGTTTTCATTTTTTTCAACAAGTCGATCAAAGACATTTGCTAAAACTCTTCTGGAATAGACATCTGTAGCAGAATGTGGATCTAAGGTTCTAAGTTCTGATCCTTGAGCAAATTGAAGAGTATCTTTTGCTTGTTTTTGTTTTTCACCTCCGCAACTAATGAATAAAAAGCTTCCTAATACAATTAGTAAAAGTTTTTTCATATTCCCTCCCTTTGAATAAAATAAAAGAATGTTAATATTATATACTACTTTTATTTTTATAAATCAATAGACAAAAATAATAAAAAAATATACTAAAGTAAAATCATGTGCTATTATGAATGAGTATTTTAATTTAAGTATGTTTTTTAGAATAAAAATGTTCTTATACAGAAAATAAAAAATGTAAATAGTTCAGAAAATAAAAAAATATGAGACAAAATATAAATGATAAGATCAAAAATTCATTTATGAAATAAATAAGTAAATAGGATTAGTATATAGAGATATAATGTTCTTTTAATATACTTTTATGTTAAAATTAGAATTTTACATACTGTTAAAATTCTGATTTTTTTTTATAAATGTTATTGATTCTTAAGGTAAAAGAATTATTGATATTGTAAAAATTAAAGAAAGTTAATTTTTTTAGCTTGGAATAGAAAGTTAAGTATGTTATATTTTTAATTGAAGGAAAAATAATTAAATTTATAGGAGGAAATAAAGATGAAATCTTTAAAAATTGCATGTACAAAAGAAACTATGCAGTATGTATCTTCAGCTAGAGAATTAGTTTTAGCAGAAAATACAG
>SAMEA5043657__coassemble_173_pt1 | contig 14296 bp, 11 predicted proteins | sample SAMEA5043657__metabat2_low_PE_001 | metagenome-assembled genome bin SAMEA5043657 (sample SAMEA5043657) | Gadus morhua
AAAATATTAAATATAATCGGATATAATAGAGATATTGTTTATAGTAGTGCTGATGATAAAATAGAAACTAAAGATTTAGTATATAGCACAGAAAGTGGGAATTTAAATATAAATAGTAAGTTTATATATACAAGTAAAGAGTATAAAAGTACTGGTGAGAAACTTATTTATAATAAAAATACTCAAGAGGGATATATTATAAATGGACAAGTTGATAATTTAATCAAAAAACAATTTGTTTCAGGAGATAAGATTAATTTCAATAGAGAAACTGGAGATTACATTGTAAATGGAGATGCTTATTTTGAAGACGTTAAATATATATTTAAAAGTGAGACCTTAATTTATAAAGAACTAAATAGAAATATTATTTTACCAACAAACTTTGAATTAATTGGAAAAAAAGATAAAGATATTTTTAAAGGTATAAAAGGTGAGTACAATTTAAATAGTGAAATATTTAAGTCTTTTAATGAGTTTACTTATGAAGGTAGTGAAAATAAAATATCAGGGTTTAATTTAGAATTTAATCAAAAAACTGGAATAGGTGAAGTTGAAAAAAATATAGTTGCAATTAATAAAAAGGATGGAACTATATTAACTGGTGGATCTGGATCTTTTAAAGAGAACGATTACATTAAATTAAAAAATAATATAACGTTAAAATCAGATAAAATAAATGCTAAATCTAAATCAGGGGAATATAAATTAAAAGAAAATAAGATATACATACCTGGAGAAATTATATTTAACAATAAAGAAAAAAATATGAATGGTAAAATGTATAATGGTATTTATAATACTATTACAAAAATATTTATAGGTGAAAATTTTACAGGAAAAGATGTGGAGAATACTTTAAAAAGTGATATAATAAAATACCGTGTGTCTGATTCTGTAATGATATTGGAAAAAAATGCAAAGATAATAAATCCAACAGCAACATTAAGTGGAAACTTATTAGAGTACAATGAAAAAACAGATATAGTAAAATCTTTAGAGAAATTTAGCATAAAATATATTAACTATGATATTCTTGGAAATCAAGGAATATTGAATATGAAAACAGATATATTAGAAGCTGATAAAGTAAATATAAAATCAGATTCTGGAGAAGAGTTTAATGGAGATAAAGTAAAAGGAACTATAAAAAATATGAATCTTGATTTTATAGGGAATGTAAATGGTAAAATATATCAAGATGGAGTTCCAGTTGTATTTTCTGGTGATTTTGTAAGAGTTTATTTTGTAAAGGATAAATTTGGAAAAACAAAGGCTCAAAGAGTTGAGATTAAAAAGAATGCAATAATAAAAAAAGAAGGAATGGAAGTTTATTCTGACTATATTGAAATGCAAACAGATAAAAAGTTGATCTATGGAAAAGAAAATACAAAAATATTGATGAAAGATAAAAATGGAGTAGTCACTACAGTAACATCAAATATAATGAGTGGAGATTTAAATAGTGAAGTTTTAACTCTAGTTGGAAATGTAAAGATTGTTAGAAAGGATTCTAAAAATACAATTATAGCAACAGCTAATAAAGGTATATTGAAGAATAAAGAAAATGTAATTGAGTTAAGAGGAAATGTATTAGTGGACAATGGAGAATCTACAATAGAAGCAAAAGAAGTTGATTATAATACTAAAACAGATAAAGTAAAAGCTAGAGGAAATGTATTTGTAGACTATAAAAATAACAAAACTAATAAATAATAAGGAGAAACTATGAGAAGTATAGTAGCTCAAGGCTTATGCAAAAGCTATAAAAAAAGACAAGTTGTAAAAGAAGTTAGTTTAGAAGTAAAAAAAGGTGAAATAGTTGGACTTTTAGGACCGAATGGTGCTGGGAAAACAACGACTTTTTATATGATAACAGGTATAGTAAAGCCTGAAAGTGGAAAAGTATATATAAATGAGATGGATATTACAAGTGCACCTATGTATAAAAGAGCAAATATGGGAATTGGATATCTAGCTCAAGAGCCATCTATTTTTAGAAATTTATCTGTTGAGGATAATATTTTAGCAATACTTGAAATGAAAGGGATGCCAAAGGATGAACAGATACAAAAGATGACAGATCTACTAGAGGAGTTTAAGTTGACTCATGTTGCTAAATCAATGGGATATTCGTTATCTGGTGGAGAGAGAAGAAGGGTAGAGATTGCAAGAACAATTGCAAATGACCCAGATTTTATATTGTTAGATGAACCATTTGCTGGAGTAGATCCAATAGCAGTTGAAGATATTCAGCAGATTATAAGATATTTAAAAGAGAGAGGTCTAGGGATTTTAATAACAGACCACTCAGTGAGAGAAACCCTATCAATAACAGAAAAAGCTTATATCATGGCTAATGGAAAAGTATTAATAAGTGGGACTCCAGAAGAGATTGCATCAAATCCTTTAGCTAAAAAAGTATATCTAGGGGAAAACTTTAAATTAGATTAATTAAAATTTTAAAATATGTGGAGGAAATAAAAGAATGTTAACAGGAAACGAAATTAGAAGTAAATTTATAAAATTTTTTGAAGAAAAGAATCATAAGCATTTTGAAAGTGCATCACTAATTCCAGATGATCCAACTCTTTTATTAACAGTTGCAGGAATGGTACCTTTTAAACCTTATTTCTTAGGTCAAAAAGAAGCACCAACACCAAGAGTAACAACTTATCAAAAGTGTATAAGAACAAATGATCTTGAAAATGTTGGAAGAACAGCAAGACACCATACATTTTTTGAAATGTTAGGAAATTTCTCTTTTGGAGATTATTTTAGAGAAGAAGCAATAATTTGGTCTTGGGAGTTTATAACTGAAGTATTAAAGTTAGAAAAAGATAAATTATGGGTATCTGTATTTACAACAGATGATGAAGCAGAAAGAATTTGGATTGAAAAATGTAATTTTCCAAAAGAAAGAATTGTTAGAATGGGAGAATCTGAAAACTGGTGGGCAGCAGGACCTACAGGATCATGTGGACCATGTTCAGAGATACATGTTGATTTAGGAGTTGCTTATGGTGGAGATGAAAACTCTAAATTAGGTGATGAAGGAACAGATAATAGATTTATTGAAATATGGAATTTAGTATTTACTGAGTGGAATAAAATGGAAGATGGGTCATTACAACCATTACCTAAAAAAAATATAGATACTGGAGCTGGACTTGAGAGAATAGCTGCAATGGTACAAGGAAAGTCTAATAACTTTGAAACAGATTTGTTAATGCCAATTGTTGAAGAGGCAGGAAGATTAACAAACAAAAAATATGGTGTGTCTAAAGAGATAGATTTCTCATTAAAAGTAATAACAGACCATGCAAGAGCAATAACTTTCTTAATTAATGATGGAGTAATACCATCAAATGAGGGAAGAGGGTATATCTTAAGAAGAATTTTAAGAAGAGCAGTAAGACATGGAAGACTTCTTGGAAGAAAAGAGTTATTTATGTTTGAAATGGTAGATAAAATAGTTGAAATAATGGAAGGTGCTTATCCAGAATTAAGAGGAAATATAGAGCATATTAAAAAAGTAGTTAAAATAGAGGAAGAAAAATTCTCACATACTTTAGATCAAGGAATTCAATTAGTAACAAATGAAATAGAAGAAGCAAAGAAAAATGGTGAGAATAAACTATCAGGAGATGTAACGTTTAAATTATATGATACATATGGATTCCCTTATGAGTTAACTGAAGAAATTTGTGAAGAGAATGGTTTTGAACTTTCAAAAGATGAATTTTTAGAAAAAATGGAAGAGCAAAGAGAAAAAGCAAGATCATCTAGAACTGTAATTATGGAAAAGGGACAAGATAGTTTTATAGAGGAACTATATGATAAATATGGAAAGACTAATTTTGTAGGGTATGTAGATTTAATGACTCCAGGAACAGTTCAAAGTATTAGAGAATTAGGAGATAATAGATATGCAGTAACTTTTGATGTAACACCTTTTTATGCTGAAGCTGGAGGACAAGAAGCTGATTTTGGTATAATTGAAGGGGAAAAATTAGTAGCAAAAGTTATAGATGTCCAAAAACAAAAAGAGATATATACTCATATTATTGAAGTAGAAAGTGGTATAGAAGAACTTATTGTTGGAACTTTATTAAATTTAACTGTTGATCCAGTTAGAAGAGAAGAAGTAAGTAAAAATCATACAGCTACTCACTTATTACATCAAGCTTTAAAAGATGTTTTAGGAACTCACGTTCAACAAGCAGGATCATCTTGTGGTGCAGATAGATTAAGATTTGATTTTAATCACTATGAAGGATTAACATCAGAAGAGATTGAAAGAATAGAAAAAACAGTAAATGAAAGAATATTTATGGGAACTTGTGTAAGTACAGAGATTATGTCTATGGAAAAAGCAAAAGAAAAAGGAGCAACAGCTTTATTTGGAGATAAATATGGAAATGAAGTAAGAGTTGTTTCTGTTGGAGATTATTCAATGGAACTTTGTGGAGGAGCTCATATTGAGAATATATCTAAAATAGGATTATTTAAAATAGTTTCTGAAACAGGAATTGCAGCAGGAGTAAGAAGAATAGAAGCTCAAACAAGTTATAGAGCATATCTTGCAACTTTAGAAATGGAAAAGACTATGGATAAGGTAGCTAAAACATTAAAAACTGATACAAATAAATTAGAGGAAAGATCAGAGAAAATAGTTGAAGAAGTAAAAGATCTATCTAAAGAGTTAGAATTATTAAAAGCTAAACTAGCATCTTTTGAAGTAGATTCATTATTTAATGAAATTGAAGAGATCAATGGAGTGAAAGTATTAGTAAAAGCTTTTAAAGATAAAGAAGCAGATTCATTAAGAGAAATAGTTGATAAAGCAAAGGATAAATTAGGAAGTTGTATAATTGCTTTAGGTTCAGATAATGGGAAGGCTGTATTTGCTGTTGGAGTAACAAAGAATTTAATAGGAAAAGTAAAAGCAGGAGATCTTGTAAGAGAAGCTGCAAAAATAGCTGAAGGAAATGGTGGAGGAAGACCAGATTTCGCACAAGCTGGAGGAAAGAACGGAGCGAAAGTTCAAGATGCTTTAGCTTCATTAAAAGAGATTTTAGTAAATTCATTATAGGAGGAAGATAAAATGTTAAAAAGATATCTTTCTTTAGATGTAGGAGATGTAAGAATAGGAGTGGCGAAATCTGATTTAATGGGAATGGTTGCCGCTCCCTTAGAAGTAATAGATAGAAAAAAAATAAAAGCTGTAAAAAGAATTGCAGAATTATGTAGAGAAGAAAACACTAAATCAATAGTAATAGGAATACCGAAAAGTTTAGACGGTACAGAAAAACGCCAAGCAGAAAAAGTAAGAGAGTTTATGGCAAGATTGAACAAATCCATAGATGGATTAGAATTCTTTGAAGTAGACGAGAGACTATCAACAGTATCAGCTGATAGAATATTAAATGAAACAAGTTTAAAGGGTGCCAAAGAAAAAAGAAAAGTAGTAGATAAAGTAGCAGCAGCAATTATTTTACAAACTTTTCTAGACATGAAAAAATAATTTAGTGGAGGCTGGAATGAATTCAAAGGGAATTATAAAATTACTTTTAGTATTGGCAATACTAGTAGGTTCATGGTGGTTAGCTATTGTAAAACCGACGAAACTTGGACTTGATTTAAAAGGTGGAGTTTATGTAGTTTTAGAGGCTAAACCAGAAAAAGGAATGAAGTTAGATAATGATGCCATGTCTAGATTAATTGAAGTTCTAGATAGAAGAATTAATGGTTTAGGAGTAGCAGAATCAGTTGTTCAAAGAGCAGGAACAGATAGAGTAATTATTGAATTACCAGGAGTTACTAATTCAGAAGAAGCAGTAAAAATGATTGGTAAAACAGCATTACTTGAATTTAGACTAATGAACAAAGATGGAGAGTTAGGAGAACCTTTATTAACAGGAGGAGCTTTAAAAAAAGCTGAAGTTTCTTATGATAATTTAGGAAGACCACAAATTCAATTTGAAATGAATGTTGATGGAGCAAGAAAATTTGCAAAAATAACAAGAGAAAATGTTGGAAAGCAACTTGCGATAACACTTGATGGAGAGGTACAAACTGCTCCAATGATAAATGGTGAAATCCCAAGTGGGAATGGTGTTATTACAGGAAACTATACAGTTGATGAAGCTAAAAAAACAGCAACTCTTTTAAATGCAGGAGCACTTCCAGTAAAAGCTGAAATAGTTGAAACAAGAATTGTTGGAGCATCTTTAGGAGATGAATCAATAGCTCAAAGTAAAATAGCAGCAATTGTAGCAGTGGGATGGATAGCAGCATTTATGTTATTTATTTATAGACTTCCAGGATTCATAGCAGATTTAGCCCTTTTAAGTTTTGGACTTATTATGTTTGCAATGTTAAACTTTATTGATGCAACACTAACTTTACCAGGAATTGCAGGTATGATACTATCAGCAGGAATGGCAGTTGATGCCAATGTAATTATTTTTGAAAGAATAAAAGATGAATTAAGGTTAGGAAATAGTATAAGAGGAGCTATTCAATTAGGATTTAGTAAAGGAATATCTTCAATTGTTGACTCTAATGTGACTACACTTTTAACAGCTTTAGTATTATTTATGTTTGGAACAGGTACTATAAAAGGATTTGCAATAACATTAACTATAGGAACTGTGGCATCAATGATAACTGCAATACTTATAACAAAAGTATTACTGACAACAGCGGTGAATCTATTTAAAATAAAAAGAACTGAGTTCTTTGGTGTGAAAAGGGGGTAAGTATGAATATTCAAGTAATAAAACATAGTAAGATGTGGATTGGGTTATCACTAGCATCAATGCTTATCTTTTTGACAATAACTTTAACAAAGGGATTAAATTATGGAATTGATTTTACTGGTGGAAATTTATTTCAATTAAATTATTCTAATAAAATAACTTTACAAGAAGTAAATCAAGAGTTAAATGAATTATCAAAAATAATACCACAAGTAGCATCAACATCAAGAAAAGTTCAAGTATCTTCTGCAGATAATAATGTAATTATTAGAACTCCTGAAATATCAGAAGCAAATAAAGGAGTTTTATTAACTAATTTAAAAAAATTAGGAGATTATAAAATTGAAAGAGCAGAAAAAGTTGGAGCGAGTATTGGTGAAGACTTAAAGGATTCAGCAGTATATGCTCTTGTAATGGGTGGATTATTAATTGTTTTATATATAACAATTAGATATGAGTTTAAATTTGCAGTGGCAGGTATTTTAACACTTCTTCATGATGTAACAGCGGCAATTGGAGTGATTGCTCTTTTAGGTTATGAAGTGGATACACCATTTATTGCAGCGATTTTAACAATATTAGGATATTCTATAAATGATACGATTATAATTTATGATAGAATAAGAGAAAGTTTACGTAAACCTTCTGATATGACGTTTGGAGAGCTTTTAAATAAAAGTTTAAATCAAGTGTTAGTAAGATCTATCAATACATCAGTAACAACGTTACTTGCAATTGTTGCAATACTTGTATTTGGAGGAGCTAGTTTAAGAACATTTATAACAGCCCTTTTAGTAGGAGTAGGAGTAGGAACTTATTCATCAATATTTATATCTACACCATTAGTGTATTTATTTGAAAAGAAAAGGGATGAAAAATATATTCCTAAAAAAGATGAGCATGATAATCACTCAGATAAACAGGAAAAAATTGTAGTTTAAAAATAGAAGAGCCACCTTAAAAGGGTGGCTTAATCTACTTATAATTATATAACGGAGGAAGCATGAGAACTTGGGCTGAGATAGATCTAGATAATCTAGAGTATAATATAAAAAAAATAAAAGAGCTATCTCATGGGAAAGAGATAATGGCGATAATTAAAGCCGATGCCTATGGTATGGGAGCAGTTTCCATAGCAAAAGAATTATGTGATTTAAATGTAAATATTTTTGGCGTTTCCTCTTTAGAAGAAGGTATAGAATTAAGAAATCACAATATAAAAAAAGAGATATTAATTTTAGCAGGTTCTTTTAATGAAGAGCTTGAAATGGCAAAATGTTATAATTTACAAGTTACAATAACTGATATTTCTCAAATAAAATATATAATTGAACATAAAATTGAAATTTCAGTTCATATAAAAGTAGACACGGGAATGGGACGCGTGGGATTTACAATTGATGAAGCAAAAAATGCATTGAAAATTTGTAGAGATAATAACATAACTGTAGTGGGATTATACTCTCATTTATCTGTTTCTGATGAATCAGATTTAGATTCAATAGAATACACAAAAAACCAAATTAGTAAATTTAAAAAGTTAGAAGAGTTAGAAGATATAAAATATATCCATATCCTTAATAGTGGAGGGATTTTAAACTTTTCAAATATAGGCTACACAAACATGGTTAGAGCAGGAATTTTGATGTATGGAGTATACGGGGAAGGTTTAATTAATTCGTTAAAAAGAGTATTTACACTGAAAAGTAAAGTATTATTTTTAAAAGAGCTTAAAGAGGATATAGATATATCTTATGGAAGGGTAGGAAAAGGTTGTAAAGGCGACATTATAGCTACTGTGGCTGTAGGCTATGCAGATGGTTATAGAAGAGAGTTGTCCAATATAGGTACCCTAACAATACATGGACATAAATGTAAAATAGTAGGAAAAGTTTGTATGGATATGGTCATGGTGAAAGTTCCAAAAGAGATAGAAACAAAGGTACAAGTAGGAGATGAGGTAGTAGTTATGGGCGAAGATATATATGAAATATCCCAAATGATACATTCATCAGTATATGAGTTGTTTACAGGGTTAAGTAGAAGGGTAAGTAGAGTATACATAAAAAATGGGAAACCTCATATTGTTAATAATTTAATAGGCAAAATTTAAAGGAGAAAATAATGGCAAAAGTAATATTAGAAGTAGGGAAAGATAAAAAAATAAGGAATTTTTATCCAAATGTATTTAAGGATGAAATAAGAGAAGTTTTAGGAATGACAAAGAACGGAGATATAGTTGAAGTATGTACTTTAGATGGTGAAATGATTGGAAAGGGATATGTAGCTGAAAATACGAATGCCTTTGTAAGAATGTTAACAACTAAAGATATAGCTGTTGATAAGAAACTAATTTTAGAAAAAATAAAAATGGCATATGAAAAAAGAAAACATCTATTTAATGAAACTAATTGCGTTAGAGCATTTTATTCAGAAGCTGATGGAATTCCAGGATTAATTATAGATAAGTTTGATAAATATATATCTGTTCAATTTAGAAACTCAGGACTTGAAGTAGCTTTCAGACAAGATATTATTAATGCTATTAAAAAAGTTATGAAACCAAAAGGAATTTATGAAAGAAGTGATGTTGAAAACAGAACTCATGAAGGTGTTGAGCAGCAAACAGGGATAATATACGGAGAGATTCCAGAAAGAATAGTAATGGAAGATAATGGATTAAAATATTATATTGATATTATTGATGGACAAAAAACAGGATTCTTTTTAGATCAAAGAGATTCTAGAAAATTTATAAGAAGATATTTAAATGAAAACACAAGATTCTTAGATGTATTTTCAAGTAGTGGAGGTTTCTCAGTTGCAGCATTAAAAGAAGGATGTAAAAAAGTTGTAGCAATAGATAAAGAACCACATGCACTTGAATTATGTAAAGAAAATTATGAATTAAATGAATTTACAAATGAATTTGAAACAGCAGAAGGAGACGCTTTCTTAATGCTGAAAATTCTTGCAAATAGAGGAGAAAAGTTTGATGTAATAACTCTTGATCCACCTTCTTTAATCAAAAAGAAAATAGATCTTCACAGAGGAAGAGATATGTTCTTTAGCCTTTGTGATGAAAGTTTTAAATTAATTGAAGATGGAGGAATAGTTGGAGTAATTACATGTGCTTATCATATGGCATTACAGGATTTAATAGAAGTTACAAGAATGGCAGCATCTAAGAATGGAAAATTACTACAAGTAATTGGAGTAAATTATCAACCAGAAGACCATCCATGGATTCTTCATACACCAGAAACTCTTTATTTAAAAGCTCTTTGGGTAAGAGTAGTAAATAACTAACATTAGGAGGAAGAAATGTATTTAGACATAGTTATCGCTATTATTTTGATTTTTGCAATAATTGAAGGAATAAAAGATGGGTTTTTAATGCAATTTTTCTCAATATTTGGAGTTGTTATTGATTTTGTTGTAGCAAAGAAATTAACACCAATGGTCATTGATAAAATGGGATTAAACAATACTGATAATAACTATTTAATAACGTATATAAGTGTATTTATAGGGTCGTATATAGTTATCTCAATACTAATGTTTTTTATAGGAATAGTTTTAAGAGCTCAGAGTAAAGGGTTTATATCAAGAATATTAGGAGCAGGATTTGGATTAATAAAAGGATTATTAATTGCAGTAATAGTTTTATTTGTATTTAATTATGCTTCTCAAAGATATTCTAAATTAGAAAAATATAGTACAGGAAGTGAAGTAAATAAAGTTTTCTTAGAAAAATCATATTTAATTGAAGATTATATGCCAAAGGAATTAAAATCAAAATTAGGATATGTAAAAGGAAAAGAGATTGTAGAGAAATATTTTAATAAAATATTTTAGGAGAAGAGAATGAAAATAATTGAAAAATACATATTAGAAGATGTAAAGATGCCAATAATATTTGGCGTATCTTTATTTACTTTTATATTTTTAATAGAAATAATTGTATCTTTAATGGAAAATATAATAGTAAAAGGAATATCTTTATTAGATGTAGTAAGAATATTATCATTTTATCTACCCCCTATTTTGTCACAAACTATTCCCATGGGAGTGTTTTTAGGAGTTATGTTAACTTTTGCTAAGTTTACAAGAACAAGTGAAGCAACAGCAATGAGTTCTATGGGAATGGATTTAAAAGCAATATTAAAACCAATTGTAAAGTTAGCATTTTGCATAACTTTATTTATATTTTTTTTACAAGAGAGTATTATTCCAAGATCTTTTAAAAAATTAGAGGAATTAACAATAAAAATTGCTTATGAAAATCCAGTATTTCAACTAAAAGAAAGAATTTTAATTGATGAGGTTGATGATTATAGCTTATATGTAGATAAAATCGATAGAAAAACAAATGAAGCTAAAAATATTTTAATTTTTCAAAAAGAAAAAAAGGGTGGATTTCCAACAGTCCTTTTAGGAAAAGATTCTCATTGGAAAAATGTAAATATGGTTTTAGGAAACTCAACATTTTATACTTTTAATCCTGATGGTGGGGTTAAAGTTGAAGGAAAGTTTATTGAGAAAAAAATACCACTTAGTTCATATTTTCAAGAAATAAAAATTGAAGTAAAAGATATTGAAGCGATGAGTACTTATACATTGTTAAAAAAAATGCAAGGAAAAACGCCCAAAGAAAAGATCCCTTATTTAGTAGAGATTAATAGAAAGATAGCAGTACCTATTTCAACTATGGTTTTAGCAATTTTAGGAGTTTTACTTTCTATTGGACATCATAGAAGTGGAAAAGGTGCTAGTTTTGGAATAAGTTTAGGTGTGATTTTTACATATATTGTATGTTTAAATGTAGGAATGGTTATGGCGAATAAAGGGATAGTCTCTCCTTATACAGGAGTCTGGGTTCCAAACTTGATTTTAATTTTAGGAACAATGTGCTTATATAGAATAAAATCAGGTGGTGCTAGATGATGAAAAAATTAGATATTTATATATGTAAAAACTTCTTAAAATCAGTATTTATAAGTTTATTAGCTTTTATAAATATATTTTTATTGAGTCAATTATTTAAAATTATAAGATATGTTACAGATGGAAGAATGACAGTCCATCAATCTTTGATATATATAGTGTATTTATTACCTAAAATATTTATAGAAGTTATGCCACTAGCAGTTTTACTAGGTTCTTTAATGTGTGTAAATAGAATGGCTTCTAATCTTGAAATAATATCATTAAAAACAGCAGGAATTAGCTTTAGAAGAATAGTAAGATATCCGATAATTATATCATTTCTTTTTTCTGTAATTGTATTTCAAGTTATGGATTTTGTATTCCCATCAACACTGGCTAAAAGTAGAGCTTTGAGAGCAGGTAGGAAAATAGAGGAAAAAATGTTACCTATTGAAAAAAATAATGCTTTTTTAAGAACTGAAAATAATGTTGTATATTATATTCAAAATATTAATAGAGTGAAGAATGAAGCTAAGATGATAGAAATATTAGAACTTAATAAAAGTTTTGATAAAATAAAAACAATAACTACAGCAAAAAGTGGAAAATTTGATTTTAATAAAAATTTATGGATATTAAAAGATGCGGTAGTTAGTGATATTTCTACAGGTAAACAAAGAAAATATAGAGTTTATGAGGGAAAAGAGTTTAATAAAGGTCCTGAAAGATTTTTAACAATTCAAGGGGATCCAGAAGAACTTACAAATACACAGATAAAAAAATCAATAAGAGATATTAGAATAACTGGTGGAGATATAAAAGAATCTTTAGCAGTATTAGGAAAAAGATATTCGTTCCCATTTGCTAGTTTTATAGTTTCTTTTTTAGGATTGGCACTTGGAAGCAGATATGTTAGGGGAGCTTCAGCAATAAGTATAGCCTTAAGTATTGGGCTTGGATACGGATACTATATTGTTCAGGCATCTTTTGAGGCTCTTGGTGTAAATGGAATATTAAATCCATTTATAAGTGGCTGGATCCCAAATTTATTATTTTTAGCATTGGGAATTTATTTTATGAAGCGAGCAGAATATTAGGGAGGAAAATGAATATTACAGTAGAGAAATTAACAAATGGTATACCATTATTAATGGAAAATATTAAAAGTATAAATACAGCCAGTTTAGGAATATTTATAAAAACAGGTGGAAAAAATGAGTTGCTAGGAGAAGAAGGAATATCTCATTTTATAGAACACCTTCTTTTTAAAGGAACTGAAAAAAGAACATCGAAAGAACTTTCAGAAGAGATAGATAATCAAGGTGGAATGATAAACGCTTATACAAGTGCTGAAAAAACAGCCTATTATATTCAAATGACATCTAGTTCACTATCTGTTGGAATTGATATTTTAAATGATATGTTTTTAAATTCTACATTTACAGATGAAAATATTGAAAGAGAAAGAAATGTGATAATTGAAGAGATAAAAATGTATGAAGATATTCCAGAAGAGGTTGTTCATGAAGAAAATATAAGATTTGCTATAACAGGAGTTCAAGGAAGAAGTATTGCTGGAACTATAGAAGGTCTTAAAAAAATAACAAGAAAAGATATAATAAAGTATTTTAAAGATACATATACTCCAAAGAATATAGTTATTTCTGTAGCTGGAAATTTTGATTTTTCTGAAGTTTTAAATCAATTAAATGATGGAATTGGACAGTTAAAAGATGAAAGTACACCTAGAGATTTTAATGGAGAGATGTCAATAAATTCAGGTGAAAAAATAATAAATCAGGATACAAATCAAGTACATTTATGTTTTAATACAAAAGGAGTTTCAAATTTAGATGATAATAGAATTCCGGTTTCAGTTATATCAAATGTATTAGGTGGAAATATGAGCTCTAGATTATTTCAAGAGATTAGAGAAGAAAGAGGCTTAGCCTACTCTGTATATAGTTATTCATCTTCATTTGATGAGGGAGGACTATTTACAATATATGCAGGAACAACTCATGAAAATTACAAGGAAGTAATTGAAATTATAGAGTCAGAGTTAAAAGATATATATAGTAATGGAATAACAGAAAAAGAGTTACAAAAAGCAAAAAATCAATTTTTAAGTATGGTTACATTCGGGCTTGAAAGTAGTAAAGGAAAAATGAGTAGACTTGCAAACTCATACTTACTTTATGGTAAAATAAAGCCTATTAGTGATGTAATAAAAGAGATAGAAAAGGTAACATTAGAAGATATAAAAAAAGTTGCTAAAGATATATTTGATGAAAAATATTATTCAAAAACAATTTTAGGAAATATTTAAGAGAGAGGTAAAAAATGGAAAAAATAAGAGTAAAGTTAATTGCAGAAAATGGAGTGGATATTCCTAAATATATGACAGAAGGATCAGCTGGAATGGATGTGAAAGCAAATATAACTGAACCAATAGTTTTAAAGACTTTAGAAAGAGTATTAGTTCCTACAGGATTAAAAATGGAGATACCTTTAGGATATGAAGTTCAAGTAAGACCAAGAAGTGGTCTTGCATTAAAACACGGAATAACACTTGTAAACACACCAGGAACAATAGATTCTGA